>ERZ857503.1146-NODE-1146-length-16406-cov-4.398018_pt1 | contig 16406 bp, 14 predicted proteins | sample MGYA00519766_ERZ857503 | MGnify/ENA primary metagenome ERZ857503 (study PRJEB31778, sample SAMEA3449345) | human gut metagenome | biome: human gut; feature: human-associated habitat; material: faeces | place: United Kingdom | collected 2010/2012 ...
ACCTCTCGTATCTGATTCTGTGCAAACAAGGCGATGTGTCATGGCATTCGTCGGATGAAGACTTTCTGATCCTGAACTCCGCATCGCTGCTTCCGCGGGCAAAAGACAGATTGCAGGGATACGAACATATCGTATGCTGCCTCGACCGGGATACGACAGGCCGGAGGCTTGTCGGTGAACTACGCACGATATTCGGAACGCGGGTACAAGACGATTCGATATTGTACGATGGCTATAAAGACTTGAACGACTACCTAAACAAAAAATAACGGAATGTGCTGACCGCACTGAAAAACATAACTATGTTGATCTGCATGCCACTTGTTATGTCTCTCAAGACAAATGAATAGACCAGATATAACTCGCGCCCAAACCCGTACAATGACCGTGACGGAGAAGAGACCGAAGAGCAGCGGGAACAGCGGCAGGAGAATGGGCGCATCAGAAAATACATCGCAACGATGACCCGGCAAAACACCTTCCCTCACGCCTGCGACAGATCGCAAACGCCTCCGGCGACAGTACCGTGACAGGAAGCGTACCTCTGCATACAAGTGATGGTATGCCATTCCAAAAGATGAAAATATAAACGAAAAGATCTTGTGATTTTTGCAAAGCCCTTTCGTTTATGCTCTGCAAAATTTTTGTCAAGTTATTGAGATTTATATAGTGAAGAAATGATTCGATCAGATCAATATTTTTCATCTGATTCAGAAAACTCCAAATAGTTTTTACTAATAAAGCCACAAATAGGCGTGGCTTTATGATCTTATGTACACACAATCCTTTCCGGCATATGATCATACAACCTAGGACTATTAAGCTGTCCCTTACTCCATTATTCGAAAGGGCCTATTCTTTCACTTAACGATCGTCCGCATATTTTCAAACGGATTAATCAATAATTTTATGACACATTCTAATGTGTGTCTCATAGGGCTGGCACCAACAAATAGCCGGCGCCAATGTATCGATATTACCGTATCAATCTCCTACTAGCGAGCTATCGATTCTCCGGCATAGAATCCGAGTATTTTCCGGTTGAAGATAAACTCGTACTTGGCTTGCAACATATTCGATTCCGCTTTTTCGAGCCGCATTTTTGCATCGTTGTAATCGTACATATTGCTACGCCCGGCAGCTACCCGGTTCTCCTCGTAATTGAACACTTCGGTAGCCGAAAGTACCGATTGTGCGGCAGCTATGTATTTTTTAAACGAGGTGCGCACATTGTAGTATGCCGTCTCGATCTCTTTGCGCAATGCAAGACGGGCTTCACTTACGGCAATTTGCAGGGCTTCTATTGCGATCCGGGCCGAGCTGATTTGATTGCGCGTGGCCATGCGGTTGAATATTGGAATATTAACGCTCAACCCGATAAATTCATTCCCATTGTTACGAAGTTGGTTAAAGAACGCCACGTTATTGTAACCGGAAACAAACGAATAGAAATAACTATTGCTATATCCTCCGCTCAACACGACCTGTGGATATCGGGCTGCTTTAGCTATTTGTAATGCCCGAGCACTACTTTCTAACCGTAATTCTTCGGCTCGGATCATCGGACGTATGGATACGGCGGTTTCGAATATAGCTGCGGGCTGTTCGATCCTGTCGAGAGCATCCGGACTGATCGAATCGGTTGCCGGTGGCTCAATATCGAAATCCTCCGCACTCTCCCGACTCAGCGCCTGACTCAATGCGAGCAACGCAAGAGTCAGGTTATTCTCCGCCTGCGCTTGGTTCAACTCATCATTCGAAAGTTGCGCACGGCTTTCGAGCAGTGCCGCATCCACACTACGTCCCCCCTGCAACATCAACTCGTTACGCTCCACTAGCCTGCGGCTCAATTCAGTCTGCCGTTCAGCCACGCCGACAAGCTCCTTGCAAAAAAGCGCCTGAAGGAACAACGACGTGATTTGGAGCGACAAATCCTCGCGAGCCCGTTCCAAATCTTGCAATGACGCTTCGAGGTCAAGACGTCGCGCTGAAATATCATGCTTGATTCTCAAGCCGGCAAATACCGTCAGGCTGGCCGTAGCCCCCATTGACATCGACATTTGGGTATTGTCTTTGTATGTTCCATCGCGCGATGGGCCGCGACCGAAATAGATGTTTTGCCCAAAACTGGCATTCAGATCAGGTAGGCGGTTGTTACGGGCGGTATTAAAACGAACCTTGTATTCTTTACTCGTAACCAGTGCCCTGCGCACCTGTACATTATGTTGCAAAGCATAGCTGACACAACGTTCGAGCGACCACTTATCCTGCGCCTGAGCAAAACACAGAACTATACATGACAAGCCTGTTAATAATATTTTTCTCATGGTGTCATTCAACTCAGGTAAAGAATCTCATCCCACATCGGCTCTTCGTTAGAAACGGCCGCCATTAATGCAAGACCGATACCGGCAATACCATTCAAAAGGCCGTAATGCCTACACCAAATTCCCCGAGACGACGTATTCCACAAACCGGCTTCACTTCCTCCAACAGTTTGATTAGCACGTTCGAGCAGTTCTTTGAAACACACTACGGCTGCATCACGGCATTGTTCGTCACCCGTATGCTGAAATATTCGATTGAACGTGTGCCCCATCGCAACTATCCCTTGTTCAAGACCTGCTCCGATTTTCAGTTTTTTTACATTTTCTACCGTCCAGCGGGCACGCTGATTAAGTTCATTCTTCGCCAAAGTTCGATAACTCTCTCTATCTATCAGAAGAAATAACGACCTCAAGTCGAGATTCTGCATCGGTATAGTTGTAAACAAATCGAATAGATAGTCTCTCACATCAAGTGTATATGCAATATCGGAATATTTATCTGAAATTTTACCTGTCAGCCTAATAAGTCCCTCAATCGTTCCGGATGGCTGTGCGAGTATTTTATTCCTTGTTTCCGATTGTTTGATACGCCCATACAGTTCCAAAATATAGCGCCGAAGAAATTCATGTGACAATCGACTATCCCGACTTATTGCATAAAGTCCAATCCCGACCGAACGCGAAAGTTTCAATAGTGTCGGTTCCTGCACCATTGTGATCATTAGTCGAAAAATTACGGCATCGGCAGCACCGAATATACTATTCATATCCCCATTGGCTTGCCCGTTACGCAACAAGTAGGACATACACCACCCCATTCCTGAGAGTCCTTCTTCGAATGAAATATCTATCTTTTCTGCATACTTCCAAATATATCCCATTTCTGTCGTCAATTGTTTAATCGGTTGACATAACAATTCAGTTGCTTGTTGAAAAAGATCATCATCATTTTTTCTATCGGCTGTATGAAACAGCAATATGACGATCCCCGAATTGCCATGCAGTAATCCCTGAAATCGCGTTGACAAATTTTGGCTGGTCAAGACTCTGGCTACATTTTCAATCATACTCGATGCCCATGCGCCCCATTTATATGAGAGTATAGGTTCCCATTCCATAATTAATTCTTTTTGGCTTTAAGCATATGAATGATTTCGTCCCAATCTTCGATTCCAATGATTTTTTTAGCAAACTCACAACTCTCCGTCTCCCGTTCGGTCGCTAAATCACGATATAGATACCACGATGGCTTGCATCCGAAGGGATCGGATTCATCATCGGGATATTTCCGCAAACCCGTTTTTAAACCGCCCTCAAAACGTGCATCGATCCAGCTATGTGCGATATAGGCATCGATACCATCACAAGCCATTACTTTCTTCCATGCATAAGCCAAACATGCTGCCTGTTCTATTAATGACCGGTCTGTATAATCCGGTGAATTCGGATTTTGCTCCGAAAGTAATAGTGTACGTTTCCCTCCTTGGTAAAACGTTTCAGGTTGTTTAATCCATGCATTTAGTACTTCTAAATTTTTAAATGTGATAACCTTCGTTTGTCCATTAAATGTAGCATTAGGTTCGCTCCATGATCTAGGATCGGCGAGATTCTCGGGGTATGGATGATGAGCTATTCCCCAACGAAAATCACCTTCTGCACGACTAAAGGATATTAGCTCATTTAGAATGTAAGATGCCGGATAACAAAAGGGTTCAATATTCGGAATACTCCAAAAATGGGTCAGAGATATTAATACCTCTGTATTTCTGTTGTACTTTAGGGTAATAAGATATACCAATCGGATAGATTTATGGTAAATATCCATATATTCAAGTATGTTCTTTTCTCCGGCATTGGCCCACACCCATCCCGCATCGACTTCATTATGTACAATCCATCGGTGAACATGCCCATATTTTTTATCCGGACGGCTGTAACGCGAAGCCAAAAAATCGACAGCTGCAGCATACAGATTCAAGGATTCCTGATTGGTCATATTTGGCATCGTATAGGCTCCGGCTGGATCAAATTCTGGGTGCTCCAATAACCGTCCGACATCTTTATCCCTACTCCTGTTCTCAGGATATACAAGGATAATGGCTGACACGTCGATTCCTCGTTTTGCAGCACTTTGTATTGCCCGATCGTATTTGGCGATTTTCATTGCATTAGCATAATAGGTACAACCGCCATACTCGAAAGGAATAGCATCTTTTTCAGGTTTGAGCCGCAGGAAGTTATTGATACGCATATTGAGTGTGATATATGATATGCCTAATTCGTCTAGATCGGACTCAAATTCATTATATTTGAAAGCTCCGAGACCTTTTTTGTTTAGATGGATTGGTTCGGGTATACCGTATTCACAGTCGATGTGATCTGCGTATTTTCCATATGAACAAAGAGAATATCCATCAGTAGTAGAAATTGTAACGGCCCAACGCGACAGTATTCGATCATAGATATGCCCATCTATTTTTTTTGCATACCGAGCCGTAGATACCCGGAAATGGCCATCTTCAGAGGAAAGTGGTTGAACAGGAACAAAATTACATCCTGAGAAATCAACAAACATTGGTATTTCACAAAGCATAAAATCTTGTTCTTTATAGCCGATATCCCCGCAAATCTCAATGCTATTTTCGAAAACCCGAACGGATGTCACTCCACAACAGAATTCTGCATAATGATAATAGTGATAGAGATTTATAAGAGACTTTTCTCTCCTTTCACGATAACTCTCCCGCACCATAGATTTTTTTTGCTCATCCAAGGTTCGACTATCTAAACGGATATTCTTGATTTTAATTTTCACAGCCGGCGAGGTCGGTAAAGGCACAATTTGTAAACGCAGACACACCGCATCGTTTCTGAGTATATTTTGCTCAATCACAGCTAAATCTTCTGATAAATCAAACGATATAGTATTCCAATGCTTAGAAATGTCAATATTTCGTATCGTTTTGAATTTCTTGTTTATATAGATTCCCATGGACGCGATATGGTCAGAACACGTATAATCAAATCTTAAAACTTTAGCATGTGGCGATATTAACTTTCTCCGTTTAATTTGTATTGGAAGAGTTAATGTTTGTCCAATGATGAATTTATAGTGACCTTTTATTGTTCGCCGAACCTTTTGATTTGTATATTTCTCCAGTACAGAGAATCTATGATAAGTCTTTGGTGTATTTTTCATATAATTTTTATTACGATGGTTACAGCTCTCTCTTATCAATCAAGTGCAAATTCCTCATTCTTTTTATTTTATAAACAAATCGCACACCAATTCCTTTCATATCTCGAAATAGTACATTCCATTTTTTTGTTCCGTATATAGTATATTCGCCTTGCATATATAATTTCAGGAGTTGAAAAAAGCTAAATGAAGTACGCAGGGCAAGGAAACGTTTATAGAATACAAGCAATTTATTTGCATCTGTAGGGCGGTATTTGTCGACCCTTGCTAAATGCCATGTTAATATATTATTAGCTGTTTCGTACCGTCTTGTCGGATATTTAAATAACATACCCAATCCCACCGATTGGTTATGATGGATTCGGTATTTAATAAGACATTGATCGATATATGCAATCTTATCCCATATTACAGCAGAAACAGACATCATCCCATCGTGTATTGCCATTTTACCCAAATCTTGCATCGGTAGGAAATAGGGTAAAAAAGATGCTTTAAAAGCAATAGTTGCCCCCGTGACTTTTCCCGATACACCAAGCACATCATATGGATATCCCTCGTCGAACAAATGTTTATTTCGACGACTCATTCCTACGACATCGAATAGGGTTTTATCATAGGAACTTGTACCCATAAAATTAATCAAAAGTGCGTTTGTGAAAAGAAACTCTCGATCGGAATGTCGGTAAAAAAAATCACAGATAACTTCAACTTTGTTACTCATCCAGATATCATCCTGATCGGCCAGAAAAATAATATCACCGGAACAAAGACAAATCGCTTTCTCAAAATTTCTCGTATAGCCCAAGGTCTTGGAATTTTGAATCAGTCTGATTGGAGCTCCCGATTCAATAAATCTCCCAATGATAGAAAACGTATCATCGATCGACCCATCATCGCATATCACTATCTCATCAATCGGGATACTTTGTTCCAAAATAGACCTCAATTGTTCTTCTATATAATTTTGCCCATTATACGTGCACATTGCCACAGAAGTTCTCATATATTACTGGGTATAGATTTAACACTGTGTTTGAGAGGAAACGAGTGCATAATAATACCCTTTTTTCCCCATCAGAGTTTCATGATTTCCTATTTCAACGATCACACCTTTATCGAGCACAACAATCTGATCGGCATTACGGATTGTACTCAGCCGGTGAGCTACGACGATTACCGTACGATCTTTAAATGCCGCACTCAACGCATCGGTGATCTTCTTCTCGTTTATCACATCGAGCGAGTTAGTTGCCTCATCCAAAAACAGAAATTCTGGATTACGATATAGTGCTCGGGCAATCAGTAAACGCTGTTTCTGGCCACCGCTCAGTCCTCGTCCCGTCTCTCCGATCTTTGTTTCAAACCCCTTGGGCATTGAGTTGATTTCGTCCTCGATTTGCGCAATGCGGCAAACCTCACGCAGGCGATCGTAGTCTATATGTTCATCGTCGAGCACGATGTTATTCAAGACCGTATCCGAAAACATTTTCCCGTCCTGCATTACCACCCCGCACATGTTTCGCCATTTACGCAAGTTAATTGCCTGTACGTTCATGCCCCCCATCTTGATCTCTCCATGAGTTGGCTTATACAATCGTATAAGCAATTTAAGTAACGTCGATTTACCGCTACCGCTCCCCCCGACGATAGCCGTCACTTTACCTTGAGGAATAATCAGGAAAACATTCCTTAATACGACCGGAGCGTTGGATGAATATTGAAAGAACACATTCTCCAGCGTTATGGTTTTGTCCTCTGGAATAATCATCGAATTGCCAATCGCCAGTAGATCCTCTTCATCATCCAATTGTCGGATCTCGTTCATGCGCAGGAAACTGATTTTTGCATACTGGGCTGAAATGATAAAACTGATAAACTGTATGAGCGGTCCGTTGAGCATCCCGATAATGAACTGCGTCGAGATCATCACCCCAAAAGTGATATCGCCCCGGATCACCGCCATCGCGCAATAAAACACGATGCCCATATTCTTTATATTTTCGATAAATTGAGCCCCCAGGTTTTGCATATTCGTTACCGACAGTACGCATTTGTTCACCCGATATAAACCGGCTTGAATCGCCTCCCATTTCCATCGCCGATGTTTTTCGTAGTTGTAAATTTTAATATCCTCGATGGCCTCAACGGTTTCTACCCAATAGCTCTGATTTCGCGAAACCAGCTCGAAGTACTCCCAGTCCAGCTTTTTGCGGATATTCAAAAACAGCAATACCCAGATCACGTACAAAGCTGATCCCGCAATAAAAATGTAAAAGATAACAGCGTTATAGACCAGCAGAATAATGGAGAATAATATAAATGTCAGCGTTGAGAAAATCAGCGCCAACGAATTGTTCATAATGAAACTACGGATGCGTTCGTGATCCTGTGCCCGTTGTAGAATATCGCCCAGCAACTTATTCTCAAAAAAAGTTACAGGCAACTTCATCAGCTTAATCAGGTAGTCTGAGATCAGTGCAATATTGACGCGCGAGGTGATATGCATCAGTATCCAGTCCCGCGCTACATTGAAGATCGTAACACTCAAAAGAATGGCAATATTGCCAATCAGCACCATGTTAATGAAATTGATATCCGATGTCTTAATCCCTACATCAATAACCGCTTTCGAAATAAACGGCAATAGTCCAGAGAGCAGGGTGACAATCAACATGATGGCAAACACCAGCATAAAATTCTTATTGTACGGGACAAAGTATTTGAGAATACGCAGGAAACTATTTCGCCGTACTTCCTTCTCTGCCTCGGCATCCTTGAACTCTGCCGTCGGCTCTACAGCCAGCAATTTACCTCGCGTCTCTCCTTTCGGATACCACCCCTTACGAAACTGCTCGTGGGTATATTTCACCCGGCCTTTAGCCGGGTCGGAGACCCAGATATACTTTTGGTTTGCCCGGTAGACAACTATAAAATGGTTATCGTTCCAGAATACGATCGCTGGAAAAGGAACCTTATTTACTATATCGTCGATTGTGCATTTGATTGCCAGTGTCCTCAGACCGATATTCTCTGCGCCAGTACTCAGGTCAAGCATCGACACTCCCTCTCTGCGAATACCGCACTGATCGCGCAAATACTGCAACGAATAATATTTACCGAAGTATTTTGCAATAATCTTCAGCGAAGCTGGCCCGCAGTCTTGCGAGTCCATCTGATATTCAACCGGAAAGAGTTTAAACATAAAGTTGGGTGAATAGGTTGGGCAATCAATTTCTGGATATGACGGATCGGCAGGATATATTATTTCTCAGCTTTGGCTTTCAGATTATCGAACAATCTCTCGATCAGTCGCTTTCGTTTAGTGATAATCTCTACCTGGCCCTGCGTTTCGAAATCGAGAGGAAGACGGCGACCAAAATTCGTCGTCATGCCATCCGGGAACGATACGGTAACCAAATAAGTAGGAGTGATTCCATTCTCAGTATTGATATTGTTTGTGATCCGTGAAATAGAACTCACCTTACCACGCAAATAACCGTACTCGTCATAAGGATATTTCAGCAATTTCACGTTGGCCTGCTGCCCCACCTCGACCTTTCCCGCTCCCTGAGCCGGAATCTTTATCTCACCGAAGAAATCGCCTTTATCCGGAATAACCGTAAAAAGCTCCTGTCCGGAATTGACAAAACTGTTCTCCCTCCAAAAGCCGAGGTATTCCAATTCTCCGTCGATCGGTGCATACTGTAGATATCGCTCTTTCCATACATTAACAGCGTTCTCCAACGCATTGCGAGCCGTATTCACCTCGGCTAATGTCTTAGCACGGGTTTCATTTTCTTCGAGTGTGATACGCTGGATTTCCAAACGATTCTGGACAATTTCCGATTGTTTGGCCAACCGGTTATTCTGCAACGTTAATACCGCCTCTTCCAGAGCAAGACAGTTATTACGTTGTTGTTGATATTCCGCCATAGACAAGGCGTTTTGTATTACAAGTAGGCTATCCCGATCTAATTGTGCATATGCGCTGTCCACAGCCTGTTTCTTCAGCTCGATTTCCCGGACCAAGTTCACCACGATCTGCTCATCAAGGGCGATCTTGCCCGTGAGATTCCTACGCATCGTTTCATAAATATCCGACTGAATCAGAAGCTTGTATTGGGCATACGCAACCATAAAAGAGTTGTAGGCCGTACCCACGTCACCGAGGATCAGATCTCCGGGCAACGAGTCCATACCGGTATTCTCAAAACCTGTTGAACGTAGTGTCGAGTCCAGGTACAGGATATCCCGGTAGTCGGCCCCGCTCTCGATATAAGCGATCACATCTCCTTTACACAAACGATCTCCCCCTTCACGAAGCAAGTACATTTTACCGCTCGTATTAGCCACAAGACGTACCGGAGCCGCATGAGCTGTCACCGATATCTGACCATCAACCGTATCGGGATATTGAATGATGAATCCCAGCGCAACGATTCCTAAAATCAGTAGTGCCGTAAGTAATGTCACACGCTCTGTCCACCGTGTAGGCATGCGGTCGATGATATCCTGAACTTCTTCGCTCTTGTCAGATTCAAAATCAATTGAATCGCATGATACACTTCTGGACTTACATTCTTTTTGAGACAAAACTTCAGTTTCTTCCATATCAGCACGTAATGCAGATCACAAAATGCCTGGAATTATATTCACGAGACCGGATTCAAAGCCTTTTTATTTTGCATTTAAATCTCCCAAATTTTCAACCTCGGTTAGTTTTCCCGATAGAAATGTCAGTTTGGTAAAAGGATCGTGTAACCACTTGTCAAACGTAATATTACCCGACGGAAACGGTGCTTTTATCAAGATAGACCCACTAAACCAAGTAGCAGCGATAACTCCATAGGTACTAATGGGTTTCACCCGACCAACGGGACTATGCTGGTCGAATTTTTGATTTATATATTTTTCCATTCTTCGATACGGCTCGTTTTCATCAACAAAAAACAAGGGCAAATCCTTTTTAGGATCTTTTAATGTGTAAAAATATATATCATTTAAATACAACGTACTATCAATCAATTTCCATTGGATCGAATAATTCTTATCCCTTCTATCCGAATCTATTTCGAAAAACTTAATCCAATCGTCGCCTTTTTCCATAGGAATCTCTCGAAAAAATTCACGGAAGCGAGGGAATCCTTCTATCGGACTTTTACTGATAAAATAGGACTTGTCATTCCAGAATAACTCATCGCAAGAGCGAATAATCGTATTCACCTGACTATAAGAACTAATCGCCGGAAACACAGCGCACAATAGTAATGTCAAAATATTTGGTTTCATATTTTTTTAATTGATATGATTTTTCCATCTTTAAAAATCAGTTGCGTATCACTCGTCTTTACCCACGTATCATAATCCGTCAAAACCCAGTCCGGATACGATTTAATAACCAGAGTATCACTAAACCAAGTCGCAGCCATCGTTCCGTAAGGGCTTACCGGTTTTTGAGCCGATGCATCCTCATGGCGATTAAATTGTTTTTTGGTCAATCGTTCCACAATCGTGAATCGGACATTTTCATCCGGTTTAAGATATTTTGAATAGTCGTACCGGTTAATCGAATTGAATTTTATATCGCTTAGATACAACCGATTGTCTACTATTTTCCAGATTGCCTCATAGTTTTTATCCTGAACGGTCGGGGGAGACTCTAAAATAGGGTTGCCCAGAATATGTGTTTTCAGAGGCGGCATCTGCGGGAATATCGATCGGTATCCTTCAAAACAAGCAAGCGGAGAATCCGAAATAACATAGCGTTCCCCTTCCCAATAAAGTTCATCCGACGTATGCACATTCGGACGTCTTTTGTTTTCTGAAGACTGAGTCCCGCATACGGCAGTTACCGCTGATAAAATACATAGAACAAATAATAAACGTTTCATAGAAATTCCTCCCAATTGGTTTATCAGTAAGCATACTTTCTTTGCATTTCTTTCATTCTTTCTTGATAATCGGATGAACAATATTTAAACTCCGGCTGATTTATCATCCATGTATAAGCCGCATATTCCAATTGTTGTACCGACCAATTCTTACAGTCTGGATCTGCATACTGTTGCAAATGTATCATCTCGTGACGTACGGTAAATTGGAGATCCCAATAATTAGAATACTCAAATGATGGATTTGCTAAATTAAAAGTAACTACTCCCGTTTCCATATCAGTGTATGCGCCTAGGCCTGCTTCAGCACCTGTAAAACGGTCAAATTGAATTAACATACCGGGTATGCCTGCATCTTCTGCTATCCGGCGAACAACTCGCTCCTTTATATAATCAGGCTGCTCTCCAAGGGATTTTTGCTCCTGCAACAACTGATATTCGGTCATTGAATGAATATCTGAACCTATAGGCAAAACATAAACACCATTTCCATTTTCTGTACTTCCTAACTTATTCCCCAAAGTGTCATAATAATAATACCCACCGATTGAGGCTTCCAATTCTCCTTTTCCAATAATTGGCATAATCCCCGCCAACTGGTTGAGATTGCATTTTTTTCTATTGCTTTTCATGGGAAATATATATGTTTGGTTAATATTGATTTTCGACCAGAATACAACAAAGAACATCAAATAAGCATAATAATTACGAATTTATAATAATTTTTTCAATAAAACAATAATTATTTAACATATTTCAATCCATAAGCAAATGTTGATTACATATATTTTATCCAACAAAAGAATGCCCATATATCGCCAGATTGGTAACAAAAACTCATATCGATGAACTTCTCTGGGTTTACGAATACGAAAACATAGCTGCATACAAACAGTTCATAGATTCGAAATCCAGAGGCGGCGAGTATCCCGACATAACGAGACAGCTTTTACTCGACAGCCTTAGCGCAGGACATGATATCGAGTTTATTTTCTCCAAGGACGAAATGCTGGGGTGGAGCAAATCATATCTTGACCGCTATATTACAACAAGAAACTCCGAACTCAATGTGTATAAAAATTTGCTCTACTCCTGCATCGCCGACGTGGATAAAGTTTCTCAGAAGATCAGGCTGGATGCCGGGGCTTGCGGGCAGGTAAGGCAGCTGATCGAGAGATACCCATGCAGCTATTTGGACGGATTTGTGTTTCCGGGTAGAGCATCCACGAATCCGGATTTCAACAGTATCGCCTGCGAACCGTTTTGGGAGCAAATTTTCGGCTCCGCCGGTAGTTTCGAGATATTTATAAACGATCCTGCACGCGATACCTGCGATAAAATAGATTTAGTAAGGAACTTTTGGAGGCTTTATAAAAGAAACGGTTTTGAACAGCTTCACTATGAAGGTATGGGTAACGTGCAAGAAAAAATAAATAACGCTCTCCGGGACGAGATCGATAAGTTGGAAAGGCTCGAAGCGATCGATCAAAAGTATAAGGACGCGAAAACAACACTAACCGACGCACCCGAAGCGAAAACAATCTATCATAACAAACTGCAAGAGATGAGGTCCGAAATCGAGGGATTACATATTCCCATTAAATACAGGACATCAGTTCAAACTAAAATAACCCAGTCTCTTAATGAACTCGGTCGGGCCTGAAACCCGATAAATTCATAGCAAATTTCAGGATTTGAGACTTGCACCATAAGTATGTGATGCAAGAAAACACTGTGTAGTCCGGGTAAAACCACTCGAAAAAAACGGCACCGTTTCAAAAGATGAAAGTGTAAACGCAAGAATTTGACAAGGTTCTTTTTGTTATCATATTATTCCAGCAAATTTTCTCTTTGTTTAGGTTAACCGGTAGTGCAAAGACTCCTCTATCAGACCGTCGGGATTTTTGTCCTCAAAATTCTATCCCTAATCTTAAATTCCCGCTTCGTTGCGGTCTACTCTGGCAACGTTACTGCCGCGTGGATGACTTACTTGCTTTTTAAGAAGGTATTAGAGTTCGATTGATGTCTATACCGGTACATGATTTCCTCTTTTCTATCCAACATCTGGGAATTGAAATGCCAGAAGTCTTCGACTTTCCGGCGGTTGAAATTGGAGTCCGCGATTCCTCGCTTCACCTTGTCGAGCCACTCTTCGAAGCTTTTGGTCTGATAGTGGTTTATCTGGGCGATCTCGTTCGAGAACTCGCTGAAGGCTCCGGGAACGTGCCGGTGCTTTTCGTCTACCGCATAATAGTCATCGCTGTATAAGGCGTAATGCGGCGAAACGACAATGCCGACTCCTGCGGGTTGGACAATGCTTTTCACATGACGGTTCGCCGGAAAATCATAGGGTAGCGGTTCCGTATAATTCTGCATGACCGGTCCTTCGGGTTTTTCGATATGGCCATTGGCCGTATGGATCACCCAGTTCAGACAGACTCCCGCATATTCGTCATAATCGGCCAGAAAAGCGTGGATGTCCCGGTGCTTTTTCAGCACGATAAACTCGTCTATATCGATGTATGCGATCCAGTCGGCCCGGTCGTGCATACTGAAAAGGCAATGAGAATAGGCTTTTACCTGCGGGGTATTGGTTATCGGACAGTCGATAACCTCTACGACTCCTTTCCGGACATACGCTTCGAGAGTCTGTTTGGCAGGGATCACGCTGTTGTTGTCGTACAGGACGAAATGCTCGACTCCGATGCCGAGGTGATGTTCCACCCATTCGACCAGATAGGGCGTTTCGTCTTTCAGGATGGCGCAGATGATAATACGGTATTTCATCTTGGATAGGATTGTTTATACACCCTAAATATAACGATAAAATATTAAAACACAAAGAACTAAATATTTAAAGCAATAATGGCGGAAGAAAATTCTTCTGCCATTCGACAGTTTCCCTGCGCTTGCTTTTATTCCGTCTGCGGTTCTTTCCGCCCGACATCGAAACTCACGGCCAATTCGGCCTGCTGCCCAAAATTGTCTTGAACAATGAACTGTATCTCGACATTTTTATCCGACAGATTATGATACCACAGAGTAAACTCATGGCGTAACGGATCACTCCGATCGACTCCGACCATATCGTTCAACGCATGAAACTCGCGGTTTACCAGCAGCGTACCCTCGTCGTCCGTCACTTCGCCTTTGCCCTTCATCTGGATGTACCCGATGTAATACTCCGCATCGTGGAAATCCCCTTCCCTTGTCAGTGTCAGACGGATCTCAACGTTTTCCTCTTCTGCTATCTCTTCGGGTAAATACCACGAAGTAAGCTGAAAAGGATAAGCCTGCTGCACGTCTATTTTGTCATTACAGGCCCAAAGTACCAGCGTGGCCAATAAGACCATACAACCGGCTACTATCGTCTTTACCATAACGGTTTCCATATTTTTCGTTTTTAATAAATCATAATCCTAAGTCCCACACCCAACAACGTATGGAAACAAGAAACGGATGATCCACCCATTATCCGCTCTTTTAGCATCAACAGTAACACCGCCCGATCACACAGATACGCTTCGCCGCTCAAAGTGATTTCTCCGCCATAAATGAAATTGTTCCTATTTTTCAATGCAGCTCCATCATAGAGTCGCTTTTCGCCCCGATTGACTGTTTCATATCCCAATAGCCCGGAAACTCCCGTCATTGCCATAAAATTATCCCGGCGGTCACGCACAATAGGAACAAAATATCCTGCCCCAGCCGTAAACTGCTCTTTAGGTATCGTCACTTCCCGGTACGGGTAGTCTTTCCTCAGATACCCGATACAGAACTCCCAATAACGACTTTTCCGGACATAACGGATAACAGACAGGTCCGCATGAAAACTCCACGCTCCGTATTTATCGCGCAACAAAAAACCGCCACAGGGGCCCCCGTTGAACTGAATGCCTGTCTGTCCGTATAGACACCGCTGAGCAGAAAGTTCGGTCGCCGGCCCCCAGCAGTCCCGCTGCGGCCAGCAAAATGAATAACATCTTTCGTATCATCTATTCGATTTTCAGTTCATCCATTTCTCGTGCTCCGACCAAACGACTGTTTTCGATTTCGAAACGCTGATGCCGTCCGCCATTCCGCTCATAAACTTCCATGACCAACACTTTATCATCCGGAATCGTAAACTTGCGGAATACAATACGTTTCGTATCATGGCTTCCGCATCCACGCGCATAATCTCGTCGAATACCCGTACCGGATTTACAAAAGTTTCCTGTACAGCTGTACGGCGTGCGGTTTTCTTGTCGCAAATCTTAAAACGTATGTAATCGATGTCGAAAGCCACCTTCGAACGATTCCGCATCGACACGTGCAAATAGAACAGATCGCCGTGTACATAAACTCCGCGTAACAGAACTTCTATGCCGAAACGTTTACTGCCGACACTTTTGATATCCCGGACATTACGTCTGAGAATCGTATACATGATACGATTTACCGTAAGAGGTGTCTCCCCGGATAATTCATCGAGACGTATATACATTTGCCGGTTTGCAAAGTCCGAATAAGGATCTTTGTGCAACCAGTCTTCCATCTCGATATTGAGTTGGGACGGATTCTCGGAGTAGACTGCCGTGAAAGAGTAAAAGCATCCATCGGCTGTAATGACTGAGAAATTCGTTTCTTCTGTGAAATCTTGTTTTGCCGCTTTGATGCGGACAACGTTTTGTGCCCCATCCGCTTTATCCGCAATCAAATCTGAACTCCCCAAATCTACATAAACCACCTCCGAGGGGAAAAGAATGTGGAGCGTTTTGTTGAAAGCTACCTCCACCCGATAAGGCTCGACAACCTGACGTTGCGAAAACGTACGGACAGTATCTTGTGCTTGTACTCCCTTAAAAAATAAAACAGTCAGTGCCACTACAAACAATAGGCGTTTCATAATATCGATTTTTTACTGTTCAGAAATTAAAAGAATACCGTATCCGGCCTTAACCGATACTTTCACTTCCCGCATCTTCGAGGCGAGGTACTGCGATC
>ERZ857503.1158-NODE-1158-length-16218-cov-3.105859_pt1 | contig 16218 bp, 14 predicted proteins | sample MGYA00519766_ERZ857503 | MGnify/ENA primary metagenome ERZ857503 (study PRJEB31778, sample SAMEA3449345) | human gut metagenome | biome: human gut; feature: human-associated habitat; material: faeces | place: United Kingdom | collected 2010/2012 ...
CGACGTCATCGACGATCTGACGGGCAAAAGCATCATCGTCCACGGCAAGGGAGGCAAGGACCGCATCATCCCGTTGAGCGACCAGCTCGGGCGGATCGTGTCCTCCCTGCCGGAAGGATACTTCTTCCCCGGCGAACATGACGGCCACGTATGTCACGACACCATCTACCGGATCGTGAAGAACGCGACCGGATGGCCGCCGCACGCGTTCCGCCGCAAGTTCGCCACCGACCTGTGGAGGACCGACGACGCCATGAAGGTCAAGGAGATGCTGGGACACGAGTCGCTGCAGACCACGCAGGACTACATCTACGCGACCTTGGACGACCTGCGCGACGCGGTGGACGGGCTCCGCGCGTACCGGGGAACGGACGCACGGGAAATTCACCCCGAAAAGATACTCGAAGCGTACAACGTCCCTCCCGCCATCACGAGACTGCTGCTCGACAGCATCCGCAACCAGGAATGAAGCACGCCGTCCCTCTGGTCCACCGGACCAGAGACGGGAACTCGTGGTCTTCCCCGTGAATCCCATTCGGTCGGCTCGTTGTCGCGATTTCCGGGGTATATCCCGTGTGGAGCATGTCAGTGTGCGGCGCTGCGGCGGGACACGCGATGCCCGGTATGGGTGGAATGCTCCTGATTTTTTGCGGGAACGGCGTTCATCGGCCTCCCCGGCGCTGGGCGGCCAATGCCGTATGGTTTGTCGGCAAGAGACATGACAGGCTCTTACACGACATTACACCGGGATATTGCATAGATCTATCAATTACCCGCTACAACATATTAGGTTTTCTCCGGCTCCGGTTGTTTGGCGTCGGGTGCATGGTTAGTATGGATTGGCTACAATGTATTAGACAGTCCGATGAGGGACGAATGACATGAGATTGGAGGCCGACGATGGCCGGCCCGAAGCATCCCCGCCACTACGACGAGGCGTTCAAACGGCAGATCGCGCAGCTTTACGAGAACGGCAAGCCGGCGCGCGAGATCAAGGACGAGTACGACATCTCGCATTCCACGCTGCACCGTTGGGTCCAGGGCATCCGCAACAGCGGCTCCACGAAAGCCGCCGACAACCGCACCCCTGAGCAGAACGAGCTGATCGAGCTGCGCAAGCGCAACAGGCAGTTGGAGATGGAGGTGGACGTTTCAGGACAAGCGGCGCCGGTATTCGCACGAAGGCAGGCGTGATACGGGCCAACGCCGCCCGCTGTCCGATATCAGCGCAATGCAGGATACTGGGCGTTCCCCGCTCCGCCTACTACTGGATGATCGAACATCCCGAAGCCGAGCGGGTGGACCCGATCGCCGGCGACGTGCACGCGATCTGGCGCGACAGCCATGAGCGTTACGGCGCCAGGAAGATCAAGGCCGCGCTGGAGCGGAGGGGCGTCACCGCCTCCAGAAGGCGCATCGTCAACATCATGAAACGGCGGGGCATGACGAGCGCGTACGCGCGCAGAACGTTCAAACCACACAAGACGCGGGTCAACGAGGCCAGGCTCGCGAACATCCTCGACCGCGAGTTCGACGGCTACGAGCCGCGCACCCACCTGGCCAGTGACCTGACGTACGTGCGCGTCGGCGGCAAGTGGGCGTACGTGTGCCTGCTCATCGACCTGGCGAACAGGAGCATCGCCGGCCACAGCGCCGACACGAGCCGCACCGCCGACCTGGTCATGGCCGCGTTCGCCACGCTCGACTTCCCCCTGACCGAGGTGGAGGTGTTCCACACGGACCGGGGCAGCGAGTTCGACAACGCGAAAATCGACGAGCTGCTCGACGTGTTCGACATCAGAAGATCGCTGTCAAGGAAGGGCAACCCGTACGACAACGCCGTGGTCGAATCCACCAACAGGCTCCTGAAGAAGGAGCTCATATACCGGAACCACTACACCAGCCTGGAACAACTACGCTCCGACCCCGACGACTATGTGTGGTGGTTCAACAACCAAAGACTCCACTCCACCCTCGGATACCGGAGCCCCAACGAATTCACACAACAAGGACTCATCCTCTAAAGAATTGTCCAACACGCCGTTGCCAATCCAGACCCACGGGGACACCAGGGCCGGACGCGTGACGACCCATCCCGACCGGTGATATATAACCCCGGAACAGGCGGAATCACATGCGATATGTTCTTCTGGGGTGTGCTCGGCCTGGCATGGGTCAAGCTGATGCTGCCGTGGCTGCTGCGCCTGATCCAACGCATTCCATGGAAGATCCGCCATTCGCTGACCGCCGTGTGCCTGGCGCTGATGCTCGTCGACGCGGCGATGACGCTGATGGCGCTGGACGCGTGGTATTCGCGCATGGCGGGCATCGAGCCGGATTCGCCGGTGATGTCGTTCTTCAACACATATTTCAACGATGATTTCATGGCGGAACGTTTCCAGACGATGTCGCTGGATCCGGGCAAGGCCGGCCGCCTGTGACGCCGGGGACGGCCGCGGTGGGTGTTAGGAAACCGTTAACAATCCGTCCGCGGGCGTATGGGTTCCGTTAGATTCGGAGCATGACTTCGCTCAGGGCCATATCATCAAGATGTTTATTGGAAATCGGTCCGGCCGCGCCCGCGAACGCGGCGGCGGCCGGACCGTGCATCTGATGATTGGAGAAGAGCAACATGCTTTGGTGGGTTGATGCCGCCTATGTCGTGGGCGTAGTGGCGCTGTTCATCGTCTTCGACCTGATCGCGAAGGCGGTGGATCGTCTATGATGGCTGTTTTCTGCGCCATCGGCGTCGTATTGGGAATCGCCGGTGTGGTGTATATGGGGATCGCCCTGTGCCGCCCGGAGCGGTTCTGAGGGCCGGGGAAGAGTCTTAAGGTTCCGAAATGGTATATCTCTATGCTTTTATGGCGTTCGGTTTGATCGCCTTGATCCTGGCGGCCATATACCGGCCGCTGGGCGATTACATGTATCGCGTGTACACGACCGATAAGGATCTGTTCTTCGAAAAGTGGATCTACCGCATCATCGGCGTGGATTCCTCGAAGGGACAGTCCTGGAAGGCGTATTTCCGCGGAGTGCTTGGCTTCTCCGTGATGAGCCTGCTGGTCCTGTACCTGCTGCAGCGCGTGCAGTCCTGGCTGCCGTTCTCGCTGGGCTTCGACAACGTGCCGGCTCCGCTGGCGTTCAACACGGCCGCATCCTTCGTGACGAACACGAACTGGCAGTCCTATTCGCCTGACCAGACATTGGGCTATTCCGTCCAGATCGCAGGCCTGTGCGTGCAGAACTTCGTTTCCGCCGCGGTCGGCATCGCCGTATCCATCGCCCTGGTGCGAGGCTTCATGCTGCGCCGCTCCGACACGATCGGCAATTTCTGGGTGGACCTCATCCGTGGCACGTTCCGCATCCTCATGCCCCTGACCATCGTGATGGGCACTATCCTCATCGCGCTGGGCGTCGCACAGAACTTCTCGGGCTTCACCACCGTCGCCACCGTGGCTGGCGGCGAACAGACCATCATGGGCGGCCCGGTGGCCTCCCAGGAGGTCATCAAGGAACTGGGCACCAACGGCGGCGGTTTCTTCAACGCCAATTCGTCCCATCCGTACGAGAACCCGAACATGTGGACCAACCTCATTGAGATCCTGCTGATGCTGGCCATCCCCGTCGCGCTGACCCGCACGTTCGGCCGCATGATCGGCAACATCCGTCAGGGCTATGCGCTGCTCGGCGCCATGGTCGTCCTGTTCGGCATCTCCTTCTTCGCCGTCGTGAGCTTCGAATCCTTCGTGGACGATCCGCTCACCTCCCTCACCGGAGGCTCCATGGAAGGCAAGGAGGATCGCTTCGGCATCGTCTGGTCCGCGCTGTTCGGCACCACGTCCACAAGCACGTCCACCGGCGCGGTCAACTCCATGCATGATTCCTACACCGCGCTCGGAGGCATGATGTACATGTTCAACATGATGCTGGGCGAAGTCTCCCCGGGCGGCGTCGGCGCAGGGCTGTACGGCATCCTCGTCATGGCCGTCGTGGCCGTGTTCATCGCAGGCCTCATGGTCGGCCGCACGCCGGAATACCTCGGCAAGAAGATCGGCCCTCGCGAGATGAAGATGGCCTCGCTGTACTTCCTCGTCATGCCGGTCACCGTGGTGCTGTTCGTGGCTCTGAGCTTCGCCATCCCGGGCATCCGCGAAGACACGTTCGCGGCCCTGAACAACAGCGGAAACCATGGTCTGTCTGAAGTGGTCTACGCGTTCGTGTCCGGCGCCAACAACAACGGCTCCGCATTCGCGGGCCTGTCCGCCGACACCCCGTGGTTCGACACGATGATCGGTCTGGCCATGCTCATCGGACGGTTCCTGCCGATCATGCTGGTGCTAAGCCTGGCCGGCTCGCTGGCCAAGCAGGATGTCGTGCCGGAGACCGCCGGCACGATGAAGACCGACAACAAGTTGTTCGTTGGCCTGCTCGTTTTCGTCATTTTCATTATTTCCGCGCTGACGTTCTTCCCGACGCTTGCTCTGGGACCGTTGGCAGAAGGTTTGGTGGCATAACATGTCTTCCGCGACCGCAAACGACGTCATCAACGACGTGCGTACCAGCAACAACGCATCGTTGCCGGCGATGCTGGGCAAGAGTCTGCCGGCGGCGTTCAGGAAATTCAGTCCCGCCAAGATGCGGCACAACCCCGTCATGTTCGTGGTATGGGTGGGCGCCGCATTCCTGACGCTCCTCGGAGTGTTCCAGCTGTTCATTCCGGAACTGCGCGCGGGCGAGCCGGTGTATTTCACCTGGATCATCGCCGTGTGCCTGTGGGCCACGGTGCTGTTCGCGAACCTCGCCGAAGCCGTCGCTGAAGGGCGCGGCAAGGCTCAGGCCGACGCGCTGCGCAAGACCCGCACCACCACGCCGGCCCACCTGGTCCACGGATACGATGAAAAAGGCGATCCTGACGCACGCTCGTTGTCCGTCGCCATCATCGAAGTCCCGTCCTCCGACCTCAAACTCGGCGACGTGGTCGTCGTCGAAGCCGGACAGCTTATCCCCGGCGACGGCGACATCATCTCCGGCATCGCCTCCGTGGATGAATCCGCCATCACCGGCGAATCCGCCCCGGTCATCCGCGAATCCGGCGGCGACCGCTCCGCGGTGACCGGCGGCACCCGCGTGCTGTCCGACCGCATCGTCGTGCGCATCACCCAAAAGCCGGGCGAATCCTTCGTCGACAAGATGATCGCGCTGGTCGAAGGCGCGAACCGTCAGAAGACCCCGAACGAAATCGCCCTCGACGTGCTGCTGAGCTCGCTGACCATTATCTTCCTGATCGTCGTGATGTGCCTCAACCCGCAGGCCGGCGCGGTCGGCACCTCCGTCAGCCTCACCGTGCTGGTGGCGCTGCTCGTCTGCCTGATCCCGACGACCATCGGCGCGCTGCTGAGCGCCATCGGCATCGCCGGCATGGACCGTCTGGTCCAGCGCAACGTGCTCGCCACGTCGGGCCGTGCCATCGAAGCGGCCGGCGACGTGACCGCGCTGCTGCTCGACAAGACCGGCACCATCACGTACGGCAACCGTCAGGCATCCGAATTCCACGCGCTGCCGGGCATCGACCATGACGACATGGTCCGCGCCGCGGCGCTGAGCTCCCTGGCTGACTCTACGCCGGAAGGCCAGTCGATCATCGCCCTGGCCGAACGCGAAGGCCATCACTTCGACATGATGCCGGGGGCGGAAGCGGTGGAATTCACCGCCGAGACCCGCATGTCCGGCCTGGATCTGCCCAACGGCGACCGCATCCGCAAGGGCGCCACCTCCGCGGTGGAAGCCTGGATCGAACGCGAAGGCGGCGTCATGAGCATCGAAGTGCGCGACGCTCTGCACGACCGTGTCGACACCATCTCCGCGCAAGGCGGTACCCCGTTGGTCGTGGCCGAACAGCTGTCCACCGGCGAAGTCAAGGTGCTGGGCGTCGTCCAGCTCAAGGATGTCGTCAAGGAAGGCCTGCGCGAACGCTTCGCCGACCTGCGCAAGATGGGCATCCGCACCGTCATGGTCACGGGCGACAACCCGCTGACCGCGAAGGCCATTGCAGAAGAGGCCGGCGTCGACGATTTCATCGCCGAAGCCAAGCCGGAAGGCAAGCTCGCCTACATCAAGGCCGAACAGGCCAAGGGACAGCTGGTCGCCATGACCGGCGACGGCACGAACGACGCCCCCGCCCTGGCCCAGTCCGATGTCGGCGTCGCCATGAACTCCGGCACCGCCGCGGCGAAGGAAGCCGGCAACATGGTCGACCTCGACTCCGACCCGACCAAGCTGATCGACATCGTCCGCATCGGCAAGCAGCTGCTCATCACCCGCGGCGCGCTGACCACCTTCTCCATCGCCAACGACATCGCGAAGTACTTCGCGATCATCCCGGCCATGTTCATGGACAAGTTCCCCGGTCTTGCCACGCTGAACATCATGGGACTGCACAGTCCGTTGTCCGCGGTGCTGTCCGCCATTATCTTCAACGCCATCATCATCGTGATCCTGATCCCGCTGGCCCTCAAGGGCGTGCGGTACCGCGCCGAGTCCAGCGACAAGATCCTGTCCAGGAACCTGTCCGTGTACGGTCTGGGCGGCGTGGTCGCCCCGTTCGTCGGCATCTGGATCATCGACCTGTTCGTGCGTCTGATTCCGGGATTCTAAGGAAATTAGGTAAGGGAAACGATTATGAAATCTGCATTGTCGTTGAATCTGCGCAGCTACTGGGCCGGACTGAAGGCCGTGCTGGTCTGCACGCTCGCCGTGATCGTATACACGGCGTTGATGACCGGCATCGGCGCTCTGGGATTCCCCGAGCAGGCCAACGGCTCGATGATCACGAACTCCGAAGGTCAGATTGTCGGATCGTCCCTGATCGGACAGTCCTTCTCCGATGCCGACGGCGAAGCCATCGACAAGTATTTCCAGCCCCGTCCGTCCGCAGCCGGCGACGGATACGACGCGGCGGCGTCCAGCGGTGCCAACAAGGGACATTCCGATGAGGAATATCTCAAGACCATCGAAGAGCGCCGCGACGCCATCGCCGAACGCGAAGGCGTGGACGTGAAGCAGGTCCCCGCCGACGCGGCGACCGCCTCCTCCTCCGGACTGGACCCGCACATCAGTCCCGAATATGCGGCCATCCAGGTCGAGCGTGTGGCCGAAGCCCGTGGCATGGACGTCGAAGATGTCGAACGGCTCGTCAAGGAGCACACCACCGGCCGTGGTCTGGGCTTCATCGGAGAGCCTGTGGTCAACGTCGTCACCCTGAATCTGGCGTTGGACGACATGGAGTGAATCCGACTCTGAGGCGCATCGGATACGGTGCGCCTCGGATGTCATCAGGCCAAAAACTGGGATAATCCGTAGATGAAGGACATCCCGGACGGATGCGGCATCGTCGTGCGCGGCGGTGCCGCATCCGTCCGGCTTGAGGCCACGGAACGTATGACATGCGGCGGAACTTCGAAATGGAGGGAATATGGCGGTGACGAAGCGGGGTGCGCTGAGGGTTCTGCTCGGTGCGGCGCCCGGCGTGGGCAAAACATATGCGATGCTGTCCGAAGGCAGACGGCTGGTCGAGGAGGGCAAGGACGTCGTCATTGCCCTGTTGGAGACCCATGGCCGCAAAGCCACGCAGAACGCCGCCAAAGGCCTGGAGACGGTGCCTCGGCGCTGCATGAAATACCGTGGCATGTGGTTCAATGAAATGGATCTGTTCGCCGTCATCGCGCGCCGCCCGCAGGTCGCCCTCGTCGACGAGCTGGCCCATACGAACATTCCCGGATGCACGCACGAAAAACGCTGGCAGGACGTGGTCGACCTGCTGGACGCCGGCATCGACGTCATCACCACCATCAACGTGCAGCATATCGAATCGCTGAACGACGTCGTGCGGTCCATCACGAACAGCGAACAGCGTGAAACCGTTCCCGACAAGGTGCTGCGTTCCGCAGACAGCATCGAACTGATCGATCTGCCCCCGAAGAACCTGCGCGAACGTCTTTCCGCCGGCCTCATCTATTCGGCGGACCGCGTGGACGCCGCATTGAGCAACTATTTCCGTGTGGGAAACCTGACCGCATTGCGCGAGCTGGCGTTGCTCTGGCTGGCGGGCAACGTCGACGAAGCGTTGCAGGAATACCGCAACGAACACCACATCAACGCGAAATGGGAGACCCGCGAACGCGTCGTCGTCGCGCTGTCGGGCGGTCCTGAAGGCGAACAGCTCCTGCGGCGCGGCGCAAGGGTCGCCAGGGCGTCCGGCGGCGGCGATCTGATCGCGGTGCACGTCACGGCCGAGGACGGGCTGCACGGATCCAGCCCGGGGCTGCTGGTGCAGCAGCGCGAACTCGTCGAAAAACTGGGCGGCACATACCATCAGATCGTCGGCGAAGACATCTCCGACGCGCCAACAACGCGACGCAGATCATCGTGGGCGTCTCTCGACGCCCGCCCCTCGCCCGGTGGCTGGGCCGGCCGTCGTCGGCGAACGGCATCATCGCGAATTCGGGCGACATCGACGTGCACGTCGTCACCCACACGTTCGCGGCGAAAGGCATGCGCCTGCCGCGCATGAAACGCACCATGACGATGCGCCGGCGCATCGCAGGCTGCATATTCTCATTGCTGTCGGTGCCGTTTCTGGGCTGGCTGCTCATGCAATACAGCGGCGTGGATGCGTTGTCCCGCGATTCCCTGTTCTTCCAGCTGCTCGTCGTCATCGCCGCGCTGATCGGCGGCGTCTCGTCGGCCACTTTGTGCGCGTTGCTGAGCGGTCTGGTGCTCGACTACGTCTACATCCAGCCGGTGGGCTCACTGCAAATGCTCAGGGCGCAGGACGTGATGACCATCGTGCTGTACATCCTCATAGGCATCATCGTGTCCTGCGTCGTCGACCGGGCCGACGAGAAGGCGCGGCAGGCCCAACGTGCGACCGCGGAATCGGAAGTGCTCGCCAGCGTGTCCGACGCTGTGCTGCGCAGCTCCAATCCGTTGCAGGCGATTCTCGACCGCACCCGCGAGGCGTTCGGCTTCACCTGCGTGCGCCTCACCCATGACGGCGTCGATGTCGCGGTCAGCGGCGTATGCCCCACCGGGGAGGAGCCGGACGTCATCGACCTTGACGCGGTCATCACGCCGCCGTCCGACGGCGCCGATCAGAACGGCGAATCCCATGACGGGCAGACCTCCGCCTCACGTGATGCCGCATCCTCCGGAACGCCGCGGAAAACAGAGCCGATTCGCCTTGAACTGTACGGCAGCGAAATCGACGCGGCCGACCAGCGGTTGCTGCAGGCCATCGTCTCCCAGGTGCAGACCGTGCTGGAACACGACGTGCTGCAGCGCAAGGCCGACGAAGTCAAGCCGCTGGCCGCCGCGGAGAAGCTGCGCACGGCCCTGCTCAACGCGGTCAGCCATGACCTGCGCCGTCCGCTGGCCTCCGCCACGGCTGCGGTGTCCGGCCTGAAACAGGTCGGCGACGCCCTTGGCCCCGAAGGCCGGCGCGAACTGCTCGACGTCGCCGACGTCGGCCTGCACGATCTGACACGACTGGTCACCGACCTGCTCGACGTGTCCCGTCTGCACGAACGTGCGATGCCGATATCGCTGGTGGCGGCCGACGTCGCGGAGCTGCATGCCGGTCCGAATGCCATCAACCTCGACCTGCCCGTGGACCTGCCGCTGGCGGTCGCCGACCCGCCGCTGCTGCGTCGTGCGATACACAATGTGCTCGCCAACGCGCAACGCTACAATCCGCCGGACCATCGCATCCGCATCGCGGTCTCCACATTCCGTTCCGTCGTGCAGATCCGCGTCGTGGACTACGGCCCGGGCGTGCCCGACGACCGCAAGGACGAGCTGTTCGCGCCGTTCCACCGTCTGGGCGACACGGACAACACCACGGGCCTTGGCTTGGGAATGGCGCTGTCGAAAGGCTTCATCGAATCGATGGGCGGCGCCATCGACGCGGAGGACACTCCGGGCGGCGGCCTGACCATGGTGATCATGCTGCGCGCGGCGGACGAGCGCTATGCGATCGGGGAACCGTTGTCCGAAGAGGACGCGCGCGCCTGCGCCACCGCATTGGACTCGGACATGTGGGACGTGACCGCCGCCGTCAGCGGCGTGATGCTGCCCCTGAGCGTGGACGAATCACGTGACGGCGAATTGGGGCGTTTCGCCGACGCCGAATCCGATACCGCGGTCGCCGGTGACACGGCCGCTGCGGACGAGCATACCGACGTTGCCGACGTGACGGCTGCTGAGAAGGGAGAATAGACGCATGAAAATCCTGATTGCCGATGATGACCCGCAGTTCCTGAAGGCGTTGCGTATCACGCTGCGCTCGCAGGGCTACGAGATCGTGACTGCATCGGATGGCGTGCAGTGCATTTCGGCGGCGGTGGAGCATCATCCCGATCTGATGGTGTTGGATCTGGGCATGCCGAAAATGGACGGCATGGGCGTGATCCAGGGCGTGCGCGGCTGGACGGACGCGCCCATCCTGGTGGTGTCGGGGCGTACCGATGCACGCGAGAAGGTTGCGGCCTTGGATGCCGGCGCCGACGATTATGTGACCAAACCGGTGTCGATCGACGAACTGCTGGCGCGTATCCGTGCGCTGACCCGCCGTATCCTGCAGGAGACGGAGACGCCGATAGTCTCGTTCGGGAACGTGACCGTTGACCTGTCCGCGCATGCCGTGTTCCGCGTGTACCACGGGCGGAAGGTGCGTGTGCGCCTGACGCCGACGGAGTGGAAGGTTCTGGAGATCCTGGTGCGCAACGCCGGACGGCTCGTGACCCGTAAGGATCTGCTGACCGGCATTTGGGGCGCGGAGCATGTGAACGACTCCGGCTATCTGCGGTTGTATGTCTCGCAGCTGCGCAAGAAGATAGAGGACGACCCGTCGCATCCGAAGTATCTGAAGACGGAGCAGGGCATGGGATACCGCCTGGACCTGCCGTCTGCGGGCGGCGGCGAATAGAGGCCGGGGACGGGTGAAGGCGGGTGGAGGCTGGGTCTGTCCGCCCAGCCTCGCGTTATGCGTCGTATGGGAGGAATCATCGAGGTTGCGGAAAGCGGAGAGGAAAACAGCCGATAAACCTGCGCCACACGTCGTATGGGAGGAATCATCGAGGGGCTGGGCGGCCGGTTTTGCCCGCTTTGTTTGCCGGTCCCGCCCGCTTCAATCGGGGAGACCGCTGGACACGATGCGTCGAAATGGCTTTCAGGCTGCGAGATTCTGCGCGAGCTGACGGATCTTGTCCGGCTGGTGGCCGCTCCATGATGCGTTCGGGGAGATGACGACAGGAATCTGCTTGAATCCCGCGTCCTTGATCTGTTCGAAGGTGGACGGGTTCTGCGTCAGGTCGACGGCGACATATCGCACGCCCAAACGGGTGAGCTCCTGTTCGGTGGCTTCGCACTGTGGATTGCTGGGATTCATGAAGACCGTGACCGTCATCGGGCATCCTCCTTAAAGCGCGTAGTCGATATGCGGTTGTCGGCCGGTGTGGACGTAAAATCCGCTCCCTCTAGCGCACCCACTGTTTGTAGTGGTGTGTCGTGGGGCTATTCACTAGATGTAGTGTTCGACACGCCTCGAATTCAAGTCATTCGAACATATGTTCGACCATTTTAGCACCTTTGCGGACCGTCCGGATGTGACCTAAACCACATCCTTCGTCTCACCTGTCGGTCGGTCTTCTCCTCTTGCTCGCTCTCCTGACGCTTTTGACCGCAGATTCCGGCGTGTTGCGGTCAAAACCGTCAAGATGTAATGCGCACTGCAGCGGTTGGCGGAGTATGGGGTCGGTGGGTTCGATCCAGCGGGTGCAACTCGGCGGGTGTGGGGCTGCCAAGGTGTGGGGTTGACAGGATGTGGGACTGGCGCGTCGGCAGGTGTGGGACCGAACCGCCGGCAGGCGTGTGCCAGAGTATGACAAAAGCCCGAAAACCATTGTGGCAAACGGCTTTCGGGCTTTCAGGCGGTGCCCCCCGTGGGATTCGAACCCACAACCCACGACTTAAAAGGACGCTGCTCTAACCGTTGAGCTAGAGGGGCAACAGAGAGACAGTATACAGCATATTTACGCAAAACGCCACACAAATCAGTTGTAAGTAACGAAAAACGTGGATTATCACCAAGTCATTGCCGAATCATCATCGAATTCCCGCGAATCGCAATATCATTTCTGCATATCTGCTCGTACAGTGGAACGCATGTCATGTACCACGATTCTTGTAGGCAAGAAAGCCAGCTACGACGGCTCCACCATCATCGCACGCGACGATGATTCCGGTTCCGGACGTTACGATCCCAAGAAATTCATTGCGGTAGCACCGCAAGACCAGCCGAGACATTACCGCAGTGTGCTCAGTCATGTCGAAATTGACCTTCCAGACAATCCATGCCGATACAGCATTGTGCCGAACGTGCTGCCGAATCGCGGAATTCTCGCGGAAGCGGGCGTCAACGAGCACAATGTGGCGATGAGCGCCACTGAAACCATCGCAGTCAACGAGCGCGTGCTAGCCGCTGATCCGCTCGTTGAACTGCAACCGGCGAACGAAGCCGCTGATACCCCTGAAATTCCGGGCGGAATCGGAGAGGAAGACATCATCACCCTTGTGCTGCCTTACGTAACCACGGCGCGCGAAGGCGTCGCACGTCTCGCCGAACTGCTTGAAACATACGGCACCTACGAATCGAACGGCATCATCATTTCCGACGTAAACGAAATCTGGTACGTCGAAACAATCGGCGGGCACCATTGGATCGCCCGCCGCGTGCCGGACGACTGCTATGCGACCATCCCCAACCAGCTCGGCATCGACGATTTCGACTTCGACGACGCCTTCAGCACCCAACGCGAGTTCATGTGCAGTGCCGATCTGCGCGAATTCATGGACGCGCACCACCTTGACCGCACTATGAGCGCGGGTGCGAGTAGCGGCTTCGGATTCCAGTCGACGAGCGCTTTCGGAAACGGCGGCATGAACGGTGGCGGCAATAGCAGTAGCGGCGCGGCGCTGGGTCACAACCATTTCAATCCGCGCACGGCTTTCGGCACCGCCACCACCAAAGACCGCATCTACAACACGCCACGTGCCTGGTATATGCAGCGCCACCTCAATCCAAGCGAGGACTGGGATTCGCCGGCCGCCCGCTACACGCCCGCATCCGACGATATTCCGTGGTGTCGTGTGCCTGAGAACGCTGTGACGCTCGAAGACGTCGACTTCCTGATGAGTGCACACTTCGAGGGGACCCCTTACGATCCGTACGGTACGCTCGGGACGCCGGAAAGCCGCCATCGCTACCGTCCGATCGGCATCAACCGCACCGGACACATGGTGGCCATGCAGATTCGCCCGTACGCGCCCGTCGAAAGCCGTTCGATCATGTGGATTTCGTACGGTTCCGGCGCGTTCACCACGTCCGCCCCGTTCTATGCGAACGTCGACGACACCCCCGCCTACCTGCGCGACACCACGCCGGAAGTCTCCACGGACTGCCTGTATTGGACGAACCGCCTGATTGCAACGCTCGCCGACGCGCACTTCTACGAGACCAGCAACGCGGTCGAGGGCTTCTCGGAAGATGTCCGTTCCTTCGGCCACCGTCTGGTGGAACGTACGGATGATGCGCTTGCGATTGGTGGGTCGGCGACTGGGGCTGGTGGCGCTGGTTCTGGTGCCGGTTCTGCGGTTGGCGGTTCTGGTTCTATGTCTGGTGCTGCGGTTGATTCCGGTTCCGATGGGCTTGCTAGTCCTACATCTGTTCCGGCCCGTCTTGCGGCGGCTAACGACGAAATGGCGGAATACCTGCGATCGCGCAATACGAAGCTGCTCGGCGACGTGCTGTACACGTCCAGCAATCTCATGCACAACAGTTTCGCCATGTCGGATCGCTGGAACTAAGCCCGCTGGTGCTTTCCGTGTCCGTTTCTCCCGAATCGGACACACAGGCATCAAAATGAAGCGCTCCTGTGTCCGAATCACCAGAAACGGACACAGGAGCGCCTAGCCGATCGCAATAATCGCAATACTCACGCAATATCGCGTAAACCCTCTATCGCGCGAAACCTGCGAAACCCGCGAAACCCGCGCGAAATCAGTTGAACCCGACCACATGTTCCGCCACGAAATATCCCTTTCGAATCACAAACCGGCCGAGCGAACCATGTAGGTTCAGCGCGCGCGACATCGCCTTCTTACGCACGTCCTTGTAAATCGTCGGCGAATACGCCTCGATATCCGCCCACATGGCCTTCTTCTTCTCGTAATTCTCCGGATCGCGCGACAAAATCATGAAAACGCTCGCGACGGAACTCTGAATCGCCAGAAAATGAATCATATAGCGGTACAGGCCGTCTGGCACCGTACCTCGTTCGGGGGTGGCGCGCACCATGCACTGGTTGACGAGCCGCAGCTGGTCCACGCGTCGGATCATCACGTCCGTCTGCACGCTCTGCCCGTCGCGGCCGATGAAATAGTGGTAGAACGGCGTATCCAAATACTTCATGGTCTTCACCCACGGGAACGGTTGGTACGCGTAAATGAAGTCCACGTAGAACGTGTGCTCCGGCAGCTGCATGCCGGACTCTCGCACCACGGCGGTGCGGTACGTCAGCGCGTGCATGAGAATGTATTCGGTCAGGCCGAAATGTCCCAGATCGTCCCAAGTGAGCCGCTTGCCGGGCTCCATGGCGTGACGGAAGTTCACGACGTGCTTGTTGCGCTTGCCCACCTTGTCATACACATAGTTGGTGACGAGCATGTCGAGCGGCTCGTCCTTGCCGACCTCGCCGCGCAGCACGGCCATGACCTGTTCGAGCGATTCCGGGCCGACCCAATCGTCCGCGTCCACGACCTTCACGTACATGCCGCTCGCCGCCGCGATGCCGGTGTTGACGGCTCCGCCATGCCCCTTGTTCTCTTGGTGGATGGCGCGCACGATGCCTGGATAGCGGGCTTCGAATTTCTGTGCCATTTCCAGCGTGCCGTCGGACGAGCCGTCATCCACGATCAGCACTTCGATGTCGTCGTTGCGCTTCGACGCGATCAACGATTCGACGCACCGTTCCAGGTATTCCGTCATGTTGTACGCGGGCACCACGAAGGTGAGCGTCTTCTTCTCCTGCATATTCTTCCTCGGATCGGGCTCGTGTCGGGCCGTGCGGCTGGCCGACCGCTCCGGCCAAAAGCATAACGAAACTAACGTAGCACCATGTGCGGTTCCGGGGCGCGGTTTTGCGCACAAACGGCACCCTGAAATACGCAATCTGCACCTGAAATTTCCCCTAGGGTCATTTCGGGTGACGGTATGTCAGTTTTCGTCAATTGTTGATTGTTTTTGCGATTCGTGCGGGCTTTGCGGTTTTTGCGATTCGTTCGTCTCGTCTGATTCGTTTGATTCGTCTGCCGCTTGCGATTTGCCTACTGCTTGCGATCCGTCCGTCACGGTCGTCCCGTCCGTCGCGTCATCTCCCGCAGCAACCGCCTTCTCCTGCGATTTCGCGGCCTTCTTGCCCTGCTTCTCCTGCTTGGCGATCGCCTTCGCTTCCCGCGCGGCCTGCTTTTCCGCCTCGCGGGCGGCCTTTTCGCTTTCGTAGCGCAGTTCCGGCTTGGCTTCCATGCGGCTCAGCCCATACCATGCCAGGTTCACGATGTGCGCGGCGAGCTGCTCCTTGCTGAGCTTGCGCTGGTCGGCCCAGTATTGGCAGGTGTACACGGTCATGCCGATGAGCATCTGCGCGTAATACGGCACGCTTTTGGCCGGCAGATGCTGGCGTTTGAACGCGTCGGTGAGAATGTCCTCGACGCGTACGGCAATGTCTCCAAGCAGCGAATTGAACGAGTTGGACGGGTCGGTTTTCGGCGAATCGCGCGTGAGCACGCGGAAGCCTTCGGCGTTTTCCTCCACGTAGGTGAGCAGCGCAAGCGCGGTGCGTTCCACGATTTGGCGCGGATGCGCCTGCGGGTCGGACAGCGCGTTGATGAGAACGTCGGTGAGCGCGCGCATTTCGCGGTCCACCACCACGGCGTACAGGCCTTCCTTTCCTCCGAAATGTTCGTAGACGATGGGTTTCGACACTTTTGCGGTCGAGGCGATCTCTTCCACGCTCACTGCTTCGAATCCCTTGGCCGCGAACAGCGATCGACCGATTTCGATGAGCTGCTCGCGCCGCTGATACGACGTCATTCTGGATGTAT
>ERZ857503.1170-NODE-1170-length-16055-cov-3.962937_pt1 | contig 16055 bp, 16 predicted proteins | sample MGYA00519766_ERZ857503 | MGnify/ENA primary metagenome ERZ857503 (study PRJEB31778, sample SAMEA3449345) | human gut metagenome | biome: human gut; feature: human-associated habitat; material: faeces | place: United Kingdom | collected 2010/2012 ...
TGTATCCGATGACGCCGAACAGCAGGATGATGATGGTCAGCACCGTGGCCATGACGGGCCGCCGGATGCTCAATTCGGAGATGTTCATGCGGCGGCGGGTTTATTCTACGGTGTCGAGTTTCACGGGCAGGTCGGTGCGCAGTTGCAGCGTGCCGGAGGTGATGATCGTGTCGCCGACATTGAGGCCCGCGATGATCTGGATCGAGGAGTCGGTGCGCAGCCCCGTGCGGACGGTCACGGCCCGCGCCTTGCCTCCCTTGTAGAGGTAAACCTTGTCCACGCCCATTTCGGGGACGATCGCCTCGGTCGGGATGGCGATGGCGTCCGGAATGTCGTGCATCCGGATTTTGACGTCGGCGAAGCGTCCCGGGAGGAGCTGTTTGCCCTGCCGGTTGGGGAAGAGCGCGCGCACGGCGAAAGTGCGGGTCTCGATGTCCACTTTCGACTCGGTGGCGTAAACCTCGGCGCGGAACTGCTCGTCGCGCCCCTCGACGGTGAACGTGAGGCGCGTGCCGGGCTTGATCTGGTTGGCGTACCGTTCGGGGACGAAGAAGTCGATCTTCAGCGGCGAGATTTTCGTGAGCTTGGCCACCACGACGTCGGGCGAGGCGTAGGCGCCTTCGCTGACGTTGCGCAGGCCGATCACCCCGTCGAAGGGGGCGTGCAGCTCCGTGAAGTCGTCGATCTTCTCCACATAGTCGAAGATCACCACCACGACGATGATCATCGCGATGGCGAAGAAGTAGGTCGAGAGGAATTTCCCCAGTATGTAGCGGTCCAGTATCTTGAACCCGGGAAAACGGAGTTTCATGGTTTCGGCGTTTTATCGGAGTCTCCGGCCCAATTTGGCGACCATCCGTTCCTTCCACGGCTTGAAGTCGCCGGCGACGATGTGCGCACGCGCCTCCGTAACAAGCCGGAGGTAGAAGGCGATGTTGTGCAGCGAGGCGATCTGCGCCGCCAGCATCTCGCCCGCAGCCGCCAAGTGGTGAAGGTAGGCTTTGGTGTAGGTCCGGTCGACGAAGGCGGTGCCCTCGGGGTCGAGGGGCGCGAAGTCGTCGGCCCACTTGCGGTTGCGGATGTTGATGATCCCCTCCGACGTGAAGAGCTGGCCGTTGCGGCCGTTGCGCGTGGGCATCACGCAGTCGAACATGTCGACGCCGCGTTCGATCCCTTCGAGGATGTTCACGGGGGTGCCGACCCCCATCAGGTAGCGGGGCCGGTCCTCGGGCAGGATGGCGTTCACGACCTCGATCATCTCGTACATCACCTCCGTGGGTTCGCCGACGGCCAGACCGCCGATGGCGTATCCGTCGGCGTCGTAACGCTGCACGTTCTCCGCCGCACGGGCCCTGAGGTCGGGATAGGCGCATCCCTGCACGATGGGGAAAAGCGCCTGATAGTGGCCGTAGCGGGGCTGCGTGCGGTGGTAGCGGTCGAAGCAGCGGTCGAGCCAGCGCTCGGTCAGATCGAGCGACTTGGAGGCGTACTCGCGCGGGGCGTCGCCGGGAGGACACTCGTCGAAGGCCATCATGATGTCGGCGCCGATCGTGCGCTCGGTGTCGATCACGCTCTCGGGGGTGAACAGATGCTTCGATCCGTCGATGTGCGAGCGGAAGTGGCACCCCTCCTCCCGGAGCTTGCGGCAGTCGGCCAGCGAGAAGACCTGAAATCCGCCGCTGTCGGTGAGCATGGGCCCCTCCCACGACGAAAAACGGTGAACGCCGCCCGCGCGCTCGATGATCTCCATGCCGGGGCGCAGGTAGAGGTGGTAGGTGTTCGCCAGAATGATCTGCGCCCGGGCTTCGTCGCGTACGTCGCGGTGGAAGATGCCCTTGACGGCCGCGGCCGTCCCCACGGGCATGAAGATCGGGGTGCGGACGATGCCGTGGTCGGTCTGCAGCTCGCCGGCGCGGGCCCGTGTGGCGGGGTCTTTATGTTGTACAGTGAATTTCATACCTCCTACTTTGAAGGACAAAAGTACGCAAAATATTGTGAAAAGCGGAAAGAGCGGGCCGAATGGTGCGATTTTTTGCTGCGCGGGGAGTCCGTTTGACATTCGTTTTCGTATCTTTGCGAATCAATCACAAGTGTTTCTCCGATGCAGTTCGCCGATATCGTTTTGTCGCACTACGGATGGGAGGGCGTGGCGCTCGCGGCGCTCCTCCTCGTGCTGCTGTGCGTGCAGTCCTACTACTATGTGTGCGTCTACGGGCGCATTCCCTCCTACAAGAACAACCGCCGGCCCGCGGTGCTCGCCGAAGAACCTGCGTTGTCGGTCGTCATCCCGATGTTCTCGGAGGACTACGGGTTCGTCGAGGAGCGTCTGCCGCTGATTCTGGCGCAGGAGTACCGCGATTTCGAGGTGGTGCTGGTCTATGTGGGCGCCGACAGCGATTTCTACGAAGACCTCGTGCGGCTCAGGCTCACCTTCCCGCAGGTCTTCGTAACGAAAATCCAGCTCGATCCCCGCTTTCCGATCTCGCGCAAGATGGCGCTCAACGTGGGCATCAAGTCGGCGCACAACGAACATCTCGTCTTCTCGTCGACCGATGTCGTGCCCGGGACCGACCGCTGGCTCTCGCTGATGGCCAAGGGATTCTGCAAGGGGCAGATCGTGCTGGGCTACTGCGGGCTCGAACGGGGCAGGGGCCTCCGCAACTACCTCATGCGCACGTGGCGGATGATGCACTCGGCCGACTGGCTGGGACGGGCCGTCGGGCGGCGCCCCTATCGGGGCACGCTCCACAACCTCGGCCTCACGAAGAGCCTCTACTTCGGGGCCAACGGCTTCACGCACCTCAATATGAACATCGGCGAGGACGACCTCTTCATGCAGAAGGTCATGACGCGCGACAACGTGAGCGTGATCCTCTCGCCGCGCGCTTCGCTGCGCGAGAAGACGTGGGGCGGCCTGAGGGGGTGGTTCGCTGCGGAGCGCTATTTCGGTTCGGCCGTGAAGTTCTATCCGCCCGCCGTGCGGCGCTTTCTCGCGTGGGAGCCCTGTTCGCGTCTGCTCTTCTTCGCGGCGGCCGTGTGCGCCCTCGCCGTCATGCCCGCCGAATACAAGATCGGGGCCGCCGTGCTCGTGGCGGTCCGTTACCTTATGGTGGCGCTCGAAGTGCGCCGTGTGGCGCGCCGTCTGGGCGAGACGGGGATCGCGGGCCGCTACTTCCTCTACGATCTGCTGAGCCCTTGGCTGACGCTGCTGCTCGGTGCGGCGCTGCTGCGCAAAGACGACCGCGTATGGAGATAGCCGACTACATCGTCGCCGAGGACCGGCGGCTGGTCGAACTGGCGCTCGGGGGCGACGACACGGCCTTCGAATACCTGTTCAACCGCTACCGCGACGCCATCCACCGGCTGTTCGTGCAGCGGCTGGGGGGCGTGAACGACGCCGACGACCTGTTGCAGGAGACCTTCGTGAAGGTTTATATCAATCTGGGCAGCTACCGCACCGACTATACCTTCGGGCAGTGGGTCTATACCATCGCCCGCAACACGTTCATCGACTTCATGCGCAAGCGGCAGGACGATCTGCCGATCGACGAACGGTTCGCCTCGCCGCCGGCCAGCGGACCGACGCCCGAGGAGAGCGTCATCCGTCTCCAGCAGCGCACGCAGATCGAACACTATCTGGAGCGGCTCGCGCCCCGCTACCGGCAGCTGGTGCGGATGCGCTTTTTCGACGAGTACTCCTACGAAGAGATCGCGGCCAAGCTCGCGCTGCCGCTCGGGACGGTGAAGACGCAGATCCACCGAGCACGGGAACAGATGTGCCGGATGATTAAGAAAGAAGAATAATGCGGAAGGCTTCGCGGCCGGCGGTCCGGAGGGTGTTGCCGTCCGGCATCGTGCGGCGGCGGGCGTTTGCGGGGCGTCGTGTGCGGGGAGGGGGCGTACTGCCGGGAGGCGCGCGTGCAGGGAGCCGTCCGTCAGCGGCAGCGGTGTGCGTGCGGAAGGCTTCGCTGTGCTGCGGCTCGTCCCGTGCCGGGGCCGGAGCGGAGGCGTCTCGTGGTGGGTGAACCCGTCTGAGGCGGCCGTTTGGCGCGGGGCGGATTCCGCGCGGAAGTCCGGACGGCATGGCGGCTGGCGGTGCGCCGCACCGGAGCTGCACGGCGGGTGCGGCGATGGATGAGGGCCGTCTCGGCGGGGACCTTCGTTTTTACGACCGTCGCCGTGGCGGTGGCCGCGGCGCTTCCGGAACTTCGGAGACGGCACGGCGGATGCGGGCCGGGAGGCGGCGGATCGTCCGCGGCGTCCCTTCCTGCGAAAGAGAGTAGGAATATAACGGATATGGAACTGATCGACAAATATTTTCCCGGCCTCACGCCGCTTCAGCGCGAGCGCTTCGCCGCGCTCTACGGGCTTTACGCCGAGTGGAACGCCCGCATCAACGTCGTCTCGCGCAAGGATTTCGAACAACTCTATTTGCGCCACGTGCTCCACTCGCTCGCCATCGCCCGCGTCTGTGCGTTCGATGCCGGAGCCCGCATCCTCGACGCCGGGTGCGGCGGGGGGTTTCCGAGCGTTCCGCTGGCGATCCTCTTTCCCGAGGCGCGTTTCACGGCGGCCGACTCCATCGCCAAGAAGATCGGCGTCGTCCGCGGGGTCGCGGAGAGTCTCGGGCTGGAAAACCTCACGCCCCGCTGCGTGCGGGTCGAAACGCTCGGGACCGAACGATTCGACTATGTGGTTTCGCGGGCCGTTACCGATATGTCCGTCTTCGTGGGGTGGGTCTGGCCGCTCCTCGAACGGGGCCGGCGCGGGACGCTGCCCAACGGCATCCTCTATCTGAAAGGGGGCGATCTGGCCGAAGAGCTGGCCCGCACCCGCAAGCGGTGGGACATCTATGCCGTTTCGGATTATTTCGCCGAAGATTTTTTCGATACAAAAAAAGTGGTTTATACGCCCAAGAGGTAGCGCGCGCCGGGTGTTTGCGCACGGAAGGGTTCCGTGCGGACGAAGCATCGGTTGATCGGGGGGGGAGAGTACGCTGCGATGACGGGTGCAGTGCAGACTTCGCCGCGTCCGCACTGCGGGCGGATGCCGCTCGATGCGATGCGCGACCCGGTTCGCCCGCTCCCGGGAGTGCGGGTGGAAACGGTCGAACTCCTTACGTCCGTTTTCCCGCTCCGGCCCGAAGTTGTGTCCGGCTCAGCGTTCGGCTTAGCGAAAACGTCGGTTTTCATCCTTACGTTTTCCTGCTCCGGCGCGGCCCGGGCGAGTTCGGCGCTGGGCGGCTCGGCGGGAACGTTCGGCGTCGGAGGGAGGCGGGATACGTTCCCTTGTCGTGTTCCGGTTCGCGGCGCTCCGGAGCCGTGCGGGCTGCGGCGGCGGAAATACGTCCGCAGCGAGGGCGTGCCGTGCTGGTTGAGGCCCCGTTTTTTCACTCTGACGGAGATCGTCGTATTCACCGCGTCAGCGGCTTCGCATGTGCGATGCGGGCCGTTCGCCGCCGTCCCGATGCGACGGACCGGGTTACGCCGGAAAGGCGCAGGTGCGTCCCGCCGCCGGCGTCGAACCGCAGAGGAGCCGGAAAACCGTAGGGCGGAAAAACCGCTGGCGCCGTGTCTCGCCCCCCCCCTCCGAACGTCGGGAAGAGAGGGCTCGGGAGGCCGCCGCAACTGAAAGCGGGGGGAGGGGACGTTTCGCGGCACGAAGAAAACGCGCCGTTCGTGTCGCGGCGGCTCGGGCGAACGGCGGACCGTCCGCAAGGTCGCCTGCGGCCGCATTCGCGCGCGCTTCGCGCATGATTTCCGCATCGGAAGCGGGGCGTCGGGTCCGCGGATGCGGAATTTCCGGCATACGGCCGGCTCGCCGGCTGTCTTCCGGCGGGGGGGGGACGAAGAAAGGGCGCGCTGCTATTTCTTCGCTCCGGCGCGGGCTGCGATCCGGCTCACGTCGGACATGAACGTCTTGGCGTCCGAAGCGCCCGAGATGCGGCCGAGAAGCTCGCCGTCGGAGGTGAATATCAGGTAGGTGGGAACGGCGGACGCATCGTACTTTTGCATCAGCGCCCTGCCCGTGGGGCGGTCCACGTCGTATTTGACGGGAATGAAGCGCGCGTGCAGGAATTCGGCGACATCGCTGCGCGAGAAGACCTGCTTGTCCATCGCGCGGCAGGGCGGACACCACGACGCATAGAGGTCTACGAAGACCATCTTGCCTTCCCGCACCGCCATTTCGTGTACGGCGTCCGTGGATTCGGTCTCGAAGCGCACCTGCGCTCCGGCGGTCCATGCCGCGAGCGCGAGCAGCAGGGTGAAGATGCTTTTTTTCATGACGGGTTCTCTTTTTCCGTGGTGGAGAGCAAACCGCATGCCGCCTGAATGTCCTCCCCGCGCGAAGCGCGGATCGTCGTCTGGAGGCCCTTGGCCGTCAGCGCGTCGCGGAAGCGGATCATCGCCTCCGGGTCGGGCGAGAAGTAGGGCGAGCCGGGAATCCGGTGGAAGCGGATGAGGTTGATGCGGCATCTGATGCCGTCGAGCAGCCGGCACAACGCGCGGATGTGGCGCGGCGTGTCGTTCATCCCGCTCAGGACGATGTACTCGAACGACACGCGCCGCTGGTGCGAGAAGTCGTAGCGGCGCAGGATGTCCGCCACGTCGGCGATGGGCCATGCCCGTTCGACGGGCATGATCGCGGCCCGCTCCTCCGGAAAGGGGTTGTGGAGGCTCACGGCGAGGTGGACTTTCGTAGTCTCCAGAAAACGGGGCAGCTCGGGCGCGACGCCCGCCGTGGAGAGGGTGATGCGCGTGGGCGACCAAGCGAACCCCCACGGAGCCGTCAGGATTTCGAGCGCGCCGAGCACGTTGTCCGCGTTGTCGAGCGGTTCGCCCATCCCCATGAAGACCAGATTGGTCAGTTTTTCCCGCTCGGGGAGCGAGCCGATCTGGTTGAGGATGTCGTTCGTCGGGAGCGACTGCCGGAGCCCCTGCCGGCCCGTGGCGCAGAAGCGGCAGCCCATGCGGCAGCCGGCCTGCGACGAGACGCAGAGCGTGGCGCGGTCGCCGTCGGGGATGTAGGCCGATTCGACGAAATGACCTCCGCGGGTCCGGAAGAGGTATTTTTTCGTGCCGTCGGTCGAAACGCTGACCCGTTCGGGCGGCGTGAGCCCCGCGGCGTACTCTGCGGCGAGCGAAGCCCGGGCGGCGGCAGGCAGATCGGTCATCTTCTCGATGCAGTCTATGTGTTTGACATACAGCCATCTGGCGATCTGCCGCGCGGCGAAACGGGGCAGACCCGTCCGGGCTGCGAGCGCTTCGAGCTGGGCGAGGTTCATGCCGTAAAGGGGTTTCTGCATGGTCTTGGCGGCTTTCGGTTCGGAGCACAAATGTAGACAAAATATAAAGAATTTTGAGCCGTGTGCATCTATTTTTGATTTTTTCTCTATATATTTGTAGTTGCTTAAAGCGCCCGTAAGAATTGCACCGGATTGAAACAATTAAATTGACGATAGATGGAACTTAAAAAATCACCCAAAGCAGATCTGAAAAACAAGCGGGGGCTCCTGCTCGAAATCGGTCTGGTCGTATCGCTCGGACTCGTGATCGCGGCCTTCGCCTATACGCCGAAGGAGTACCGGATTCAGCAAGTGGAAAATACGGCCCAAGTGGTCGAGGAGGAGATGACCGAGATCACCCGTCAGCCCGAAGAGCCGCCCGCCCCTCCCAAGAAGGTGGAGGTGAAAGTGATTTCGGACATTCTCGACATCGTGAGCAACGACCAGAAAATTTCGACGAATCTGTCCTTCGACGAGTTCGACGAGGACGCTTCGATCGAGCCGATCGTCGAGATGCAGGAGGAGGAGATCGTGGACGACCAGCCGTTTTACAGCGCGGAGGAGATGCCCACGTTCCAAGGCGGCGACATCAACGTGTTCCGCAAATGGGTGCAGGACAACGTGAAATTCCCGCAGATCGCTCTGGAGAACGGCATTCAGGGTACGGTTACGATCGCATTCGTCGTAGAGCGCGACGGTACGCTCACCGTCCTCGAAGTGCTCGCCAGCCCCGACCGTTCGCTTACGGACGAGGCGATTCGGGTGCTCAAGAAATCGCCCAAGTGGAAACCCGGCAAGCAGCGCAATCAGGCGGTGCGCGTGCGATATAACCTGCCCGTGGTATTCAGACTTCAAAATTAGCCGCCTCGAACGAGTACGGTGAGGGTATCCTTTTTGCGGGGATACCCTTACTTTTAGCCGATGGAACAGAATAAGGAAAAGATCGAACGTGCGGACCGCGAATGCGCCGTGCTGGTCGCGGTCGTCCGCGACGGTCAGGACCTCCGGCAGACGGAGGAGTACCTCGACGAACTGGAGTTTCTGGCCGAAACGGCCGGCATCGGGAGCGTGCGCCGTTTCACGCAGCGCTTGCCCCAGCCTTCGGCGCGCATCTACGTCGGTCCGGGCAAACTGGAGGAGATCGCGGCCTATTGCAAGGAGCGGGAGATCGACGCGGTGATTTTCGACGACGAACTTTCGCCGTCGCAGACCCGCAACATCGAACGGGCGATGCCGTGCCGCGTGCTCGACCGCACGCGGCTGATTCTCGACATCTTCCTGTCGCGTGCGCAGACGGCCTATGCCAAGACGCAGGTGCAGCTGGCCAACTACGAGTACATGCTGCCCCGGCTGGCGGGTATGTGGACCCACCTCGAACGGCAGCGCGGCGGCACGGGCACGCGCGGCGGCGCCGGCGAACGCGAGATCGAGACCGACCGCCGCATCGTCCGCAACCGGATCGCGAAGCTCAAGGAGGACTTGCGCAGGATCGACCGTCAGATGGCCGTGCAGCGCTCGAACCGCGGTTCGATGGTGCGCGTGGCGCTCGTGGGCTACACCAACGTGGGAAAGTCGACGCTCATGAACCTCATTGCGAAAAGCGAGGTGTTCGCCGAAAACAAACTCTTCGCCACGCTCGACACGACGGTCCGCAAGGTCGTCTTCGACAACCTGCCGTTCCTGCTGTCGGATACGGTGGGGTTCATCCGCAAGCTGCCCACGGAGCTGATCGAATCGTTCAAATCGACGCTCGACGAGGTGCGCGAGGCCGATCTGCTGGTCCATGTGGTCGACATTTCGCATCCGCAGTTCGAGGATCAGATCGCCGTGGTGAAGCAGACCTTGCAGGAGATCGGTGCGGGCGACAAACCCGTGTATCTGGTCTTCAACAAGGTGGATGCTTATACCTATATTAAGAAAGAGGCCGACGACCTCACGCCGGCCGCGCGGGAGAACCTCTCGCTCGACGATCTGAAGAAGAGCTGGATCGCGCGGGCCAACACTCCCTGCATCTTTCTTTCGGCCAAGGAGCGGATTCAGATCGACAAGTTCCGGTCGGACCTCTACGGCATGGTGCGCGAAATACACGCCGGACGCTATCCGTTCAACAATTTCCTCTATTGAGCCGTTTCGTCAAGCCGAGCGCAGGCGCGGACTTGTGCGGGCTCTGCCGAGGCGGGAACGCAGGATGAAAAACGACCTTTCTTCAAACCGACAAAACCAAGATAACCCTATTATGTTGCACACGCTCAGCCACGAGAACACGATTCTCAACAAATTCATCGCCGAAATCCGCGACAAACGGATCCAGACGGATTCGATGCGCTTCCGCCGCAACCTCGAACGCATCGGCGAAATCACGGCCTACGAGATTTCGAAGACGTTGGAATATGTCCCCAAAGCCGTGGAGACGCCGCTGGGCGAGGCTTCGGTGGAGATGATCGCGGACAAGGTCGTGGTGGCGACGATCCTGCGTGCGGGATTGCCGTTCCATCAGGGATTCCTCAACTATTTCGACGATTCGGAGAACGCTTTCGTCTCGGCCTACCGCAAGAGTACGAAGGACGGAAAGTTCAAGGTGAAGGTCGAATACATTTCGTGCGGCGAGCTCGAAGACAAGGTGCTGCTGCTGGTCGATCCGATGCTGGCGACGGGTTCGTCGCTCGTGCTGGCCTACAATGCGCTCGTCGAGCGGGGCGGACAGCCCAAGCACACCCACGTGGCGGCCATCATCGCCAGCGAACAGGGGGTCGATTACGTGGAGCAGAACATGCCCCGTCAGACGACGACCGTCTGGGCATCGGCCGTGGACGAGGAGCTGACGTCGCGGATGTATATCGTCCCGGGTATCGGCGACGCAGGCGATCTGGCCTACGGTGCGAAGCTCTGAACCCGCCGGCTTCGGTCGGGGCACCTGCGGCCGAGGCGGTGGGCGGAGCCGGATCCGGCGGACGAAGTGCCGGCCGGTGAGCGGAAAAGAGACCCTGCGCATGACGAACCGGATGCGCCGGAGTGCGGCGACGGTCGGGCGAGGGGGAGGAGGAGAAATTAGGGGGTTGCGGCCGTGCAGCCCGAGGAATGAGATGAAAAAAAGACTGACGTTTCTATTGGCGGTGTATGCGGCGACCGTGGCGTTCATGGCCGTGCAGAAACCCGTGTTTCTGTGGTTCCACGCCTCGGAGGCCGCGGCGGCTTCGGCGGGCGATTGGTGGCGGGTGATCGCGCACGGACTGTCGCTCGATCTGACCGTGGCGGGCTACATCGCGGCGATCCCGTGGCTCCTTACGCTGACCTCGTTGTGGGTGCCGTTGCGCGAGGCGGTCTGGCGCCGTGTGTTCGACGTCTATTTCGTGCTCATCGCGCTGTTCTCGGCGGCGGTCTTTGCGGTCGATCTGGCGCTTTACGGCTACTGGGGCTTCCGCATCGACGGGACGATCCTGATCTATCTGGCCGACCCGCGCGAGGCGATGGCCAGCGTCGGGCTCTGGGAAGGGGTGCGGCAGACGGCGATCTTCGCGGCCTATGCCGCCCTGATGATCTGGGGCTACCGGCGGATCGTGCGGCGGTTCTCGGGCGAACGGGTGCGCCGGCGTCTGCCGTGGACGGGGGTGCTCGCGGTGCTGGGGGGGGTGCTCTTCGTGGCGATTCGCGGGGGCCTCACGGTGGCGACGGCCAACGTATCGAAGGTCTATTTCAGCGCGGACATGTTTCTGAATCACGCCGCCACCAATCCGCTTTTCTCGTTGCTTTCGACGCTGGGCGACAACGAGGATTACGCCGCCGCGTATCCCTTTTTCGACGAATCCGAGCGTGCGGCGCGGTTCGAGGCGCTGCGCGGCGACCGCTCCTCCGGAGCCGACACGGTGAGGCTGCTGCGCACGCCGCGTCCCAACGTGGTGCTGGTGCTGCTGGAGAGCTTCGGCCGCACGGTGATGGATGCCGAGGTCGGGGGCGAGGCGGTGATGCCCAACATGCAGCGGTTCAGACGCGAGGGCGTGTGGTTCGAAAACTTCTTCGCCAACTCGTTCCGCACCGACCGCGGCGAAGTGGCCGTGATGAACGGATTTCCGGCGCAGACGCGCATGTCCGTCATGAAGCTGCCGGCCAAGAGCCGCACGCTGCCCTCCATCGCCCGCTCGCTCGGACGCGAAGGCTATGCCACGAGTTTCGCCTACGGCGGCGATCTGAATTTTACGAATCAGGCATCGTATATGTATGCTACCGGCTGGCAGAACCTCACGTGGCAGAAAGACCTGCACTTCGACGCTCCGACGTCGAAATGGGGCTATGCCGACGATGTGATGACCGAGTGGTTCGCGGACGAAGTGCTGCGCCTGAGCGAACGGGGACGGCCGTTCCTCGCGGGACTTCTGACGCTCAGCAGCCACGAACCGTTCGACGTGCCCTATGCGAAATTCGACGACAAGGTGCTCAACGCCATGGCCTTCGCCGACGAATGCGTGGGCCGCATGATCGACCGCTGGAAGGCGTCGCCCGCGTGGCGCGATATGCTGGTGATCCTCGTGGCCGACCATTCGTATCCCTATCCCTACGGCATCGCCTACAACACGGTGCTGCGCCACCGCATCCCGATGATCTGGCTCGGCGGAGCGCTCGCCGGGGGGCCGCTCGTCGTGGACGTCTATGCTTCGCAGATCGATCTGGCGGCGACGCTGCTGGCGCAGATGGGCGTCGATCACTCCGATTTCGCGTACAGCAAGGACATCTTCGACCCCGCGCTGCCGAAGTTCGGCTACTATACGTTCAACGACGGCTTCGGCGTGGTGGACGCCGCGGGCGCGGCGATCTGGGATTGCACCTCCTCCGCGGCGCTCGAAGCCTCGAATCCCGCGCTGCTGGACGTGGGCCGCACGCTGCTCCAGACGACCTATGCCGATATCGGAAACCGCTGATGAAATAGCCTGTTTTAGGTATTGCCGAACGTCGGATATTTCCGTAATTTTGCAAAAATTAAACGGAGTGTAAGCCTATGTACGGTAAATTGGGCGGTTACACCGGCGAGGACCGGATGTGCGATCTGGTGTGCGACAAGTATTTCGTGTTGCAGGTCATGAGCCGTTTCGGCATCGCGCTGGGGTTCGGCGACAAGAGCATCGCCGAAGTTTGTGCCGCGAGCGGGGTCGATACGGATACGTTTCTCGCGGTGGTGAATCTGCTCGTGGAGAAGGCCGATCCCGAGACGCTCGCCGAGAAACTCGCCCGTTCGCAGCAAAAAAGCCGCAAACCGGCCGCAGCCGCCAAGGCGAAAAAAACGGGCAAAGGCGAGAAAAAAGCCAACGGCCGAACGGCCGACGGAAAGCGTAAAACGGTGAAGAAAAGCACGGAAGCCGCAGCAGGCTCCAAGACGGGAAAAGTCAGCAGGGAAAAGGAGGCCGCCCCCGCCCGAGGGCGCGGCAAAAATCGGTAGTCCCGCGCAGCCGAAGGGATGGCGGCAATCCGCGGACGAACGTTACAACGGTCCGAACCGCAGGGCCCGAATGCCGTCCGGATCCGGGCCGAAGACGGAAAACGAAGGCGGGAAACGAAGGCGGGAAAGCCGGTCTCTTCACACGGCTGTTCCGGGATCAGTTATCCGTGCGGTTCGGCACCGGCGGCCGAACCGGAAACGAACCCTCGGACGAAGCGCGTCCGCCGCATCGGACGGCGGAGAAGAGGGAGCGAGCGAGACGGAACGAAAAGATTTTCCGAACGCCTCGGATTTCGTCCCTCAACCCCTGAAAGCAGCCCTCGTCCCGCGGGAGCGGCAGCCCCCCCCCGAAGGACGAGCTTCCGGCGTCAGAGACAGCGGCCGGCACGGTTCGGAAGAGCCGCAACCCGCAAACGCTTTCGACCGATCGGGGATCCCCCCCCGGTTCGCACCGAGGCGAAAACGAAAGCGGAAAGCCGGCCGTTTCCGCCCGCCGAGTACAGCACCGGCGTCCGTCCCAAACCTGTCGAGACTGACGCCCGGAAGGCAAGGCCGGCATGCGGCTCCTTCCCGCTGTCTCAGGCGAACCGACCCGATCGGACGGACGAGCGGCGGACGACCCGAAGACGACAATCGGAAAGGGGCTGTCTAACAAGTCCCGAAAATCGGAAATCACCCCTGCCGGAATGAATTCCGGCAGGGGTGAAATCGTTGAAATCAGACTTGTTAGACAGCTCCTTTTTCATTCGTACTGCTCATCGGGAACTTTTCCCAATACGCAATTCTCTGAGGGAGGGGGGGGGAGGACTTGTTAGTCAGCCCCTTTTTTATCCGTACTGCTCTTGCCGGACAGTCCCGTTTCAACACGTACCGCGATTCGGGAGGAGGTCCCGAACAGGCAATTCCCGAAGGGTTGAAAATATTGTCAGACAGCCCCTTCGCATGCGGTGCGATCCCGCAGCGCCTACTTCACGATCGCGGAGATCAGGAACGTCGCAGCTACCGTAAGGATGGCGTAAAGCTCGGGGAACGCCGCCAGAATCAGCGTCTTGCCCATCACATCATGGCCGTTGCCCACAGCGACGATACCGTTGGCGCAGACCTTCGCCTGCCAGATGGCGGCCGCGAGGTTCACGATACCGACCAGAATACCGGCGCCGAGGATGGCGGCACCCTGCAACATGGTGGGCTGCGCCAGCATACCCTGCACCATGAAGAAGCAGACGAAGCCGTAGAGGCCCTGCGAACCCGGCAGCGCCGAGAGGATCATATAACTGCCGAAGGCGCCTCCGTTCTTCTTCATCGCGCCCACGGCGGCCTGACCGCAGATCGACGTACCCACTGCAGATGCGATACCTGCGAGGCCCACCATCAGCGCTACGCCGACGTAAGCCATTACTAATGCTGTTGTTTCCATAAATGATTTGAGTTGTTTTTGATTTGCTTATGATTATACGTTATTTTTCCATCTTGCGTATCGGTTCGAACGCCCGCGTGGTCATTTCGAAACCCGCATTCTTGAAGAACTCCACGAACGTCAGACGCATCGGGTGTACGAACGACGAGATCGACGACATGAAGAGGTTGATGCCGTGGCCGATCAGCAGGATCACCGACGCACCGACGACTTCGAGCGCGACGACCCACCACGCAGTCCCCGACAGATCGCCGTCGAGCCCCGTCAGTCCGAGTGCCAGCCGGTTGAAGACCAGAGCCAGCACACCGCCCGAAAGGCCGATGGCGAACAGACGGATGTACGAGAGCACGTCGCCCAGCAGCCCCGTTACATTATTATAGGTGTTCCACAGCCCCGAACCGAAGTTGACGAAGAGGTTCTTGCCCGGCGAATTGAAGAAGAGCATCAGCACCGCACCCGCACCGAGCGCCGCATAGAAAGCGGGCGACGAAGTGGTGAAGCCGGGAATGACCCAACTCTCGTCGAGCAGCCCGAGCCCGCCCGCCAGACACGCCGCGAGCAGGATGACGAACCAGCCGAGCAGCCCGAGCGCATGGCGGAAGCCGAACACGCGCGACGTATGGACGATGTTGATGAGCATTCCGAAGAGGATCTGCACCACACCGAGCGCCAGCGCGATCGAGAAAAATTCGTTCTGAAAGTCGAGGAAGCGGAACCCGCGGAAGAGCGGCACCGAGGAGATCGGCATGCCGAAGAACGAATTGGAGAAGAAACCGAACACGACCGTCGCGCCGCCGCACAGCATCGTGAGGTTCGCGGCCTGCGCCAGCGACTTTCCGCCCTTGGCCCGCAGCAGAAGGCCGGCGGCCAGCAGCACGAGCCCATAGCCCGCATCGTTCAGGCAGATGGCGAAGAAAAGCATGTAGAAGGGCGCGAAATAGGGGGTCATGTCGACCGTACCGTACTTGGGCAGCGCATACATGCCGCCGATGAGCTCGAACAGCCTTGCGAAGCGGTTGTTCCGCAGCTTCACGGGCGTATTGTCCTCCGGCGTGGGATCGCTCTTCAGATAGACCACGTTGGGATACTCCGCCAGCAGCGCATCGACCTTGTCCGAGGTCTCTTTCTCGGCCCATCCCTCCATCACCGCGAGCGCACCATCGGCCGCGGACTGCGCCGTAGCCTTGACGCGCACGCCTTGCAGCCGCTCCCTGAGCGCCGAAGCGTGGGACGCGAGCAGCTTTTCCGACACGGCGACCCGCGAAAAATCGGCGTCGAGCGCCGCGAGCTGCGCCTTGTTTTCGGCGATCCGGCGTTCGGCCTCGCGGATGTCCATCGCGGGGCTCTTCATCTCCTGTGCGTCGATGGCCACCTCCGCATCGGGTGCGGCGACCACGACGAAGTAGACCGTCGACCCCTCCCCGGCGATCGGTTCGAGCGTATAACGCTCCGACCAATCGGCGCGATTCTTCTCGTAGACGCTCCGGTTGACCGAGAAGTAACGCAGCACGATGCCCCGTGCGGCGAGCGCTTTGACATCCTCCACGGAAAACGCCCCCCACGGACGCAGTTCGTCGGCCGCCTTTTCCAGTCGGGCGATCTCCCCGCGGAGCGCCGCGGCGGACTGCTGCGCCGCCACATAGCGTTCGTAAGCCTCGGCACCCGTGGCATACGGGGCGGCTGCGCCGTCGAAGCGGTCCGTTTCGCGGAAGGCGCGCAGGAACTCCGCGGCTTTGGCGTGGCCCTCGATGTCGAGCAACAGCTGGCGGTCCTCCTCGGAAGGCTCCCAGCCGACGGTGGTGATGTCCACGAGTCCGAGTTCGCGCAGCCGCTCGACGAAGTCCTCGCCTTGCGCCGCATAGAGCACAAAATCGTATTTCGACATTCTGGCTATCATACCGTCATGCCCTCCCCGGCTTGCTGTT
>ERZ857503.1176-NODE-1176-length-15996-cov-3.162474_pt1 | contig 15996 bp, 8 predicted proteins | sample MGYA00519766_ERZ857503 | MGnify/ENA primary metagenome ERZ857503 (study PRJEB31778, sample SAMEA3449345) | human gut metagenome | biome: human gut; feature: human-associated habitat; material: faeces | place: United Kingdom | collected 2010/2012 ...
TGCCGAAGACGCCTTCGGTGATTACCAGCACGCCGCCGTTCTGCTCCTCGGCCAGATCCGTGGCATGCTGCAACTGCAGGCGCAGCGAATCCATGTCGTTGTGGCCGAACACGAAACGCTTGCCCTTGTGCAGACGCAGACCGTCGATAATGCAGGCGTGCGCCTCGGCATCATAGACGACCACATCGCGCGGAGTCAGCAGACAGTCGATGATCGAGATCATGCCCTGATAACCGAAGTTGAGCAGGAAGGCATCCTCCTTACCGACGAACTCGGCGAGCTCACGCTCCAGCCGCTCGTGGTAAACGGTCTGTCCGCTCATCATGCGGGCGCCCATCGGGGCGGCCATGCCGAACTGAGCGGCGCCCTCGGCATCCGCCTTGCGCACCTCGGGATGGTTTGCCAGTCCGAGGTAGTTGTTCAGGCTCCAGTTGAGCATCTTCTTGCCCCGGAAAACCATGTGGGGACCGATGTCGCCTTCGAGTTTGGGGAAGGCGTAATAACCGTGGGCATACGACATGTACTGACCGATCGGTCCGCCCGCATTCTTCTCGAGGCGTGAAAAAATATCAACCATTTTATCTTGTAATTATAAGTTTATGTACGATTTTTCCGTTTCGGACGCACAAAAGTATAAATAAAACACAATTAGCAGTCAAAAGTAGCCGTTTTTTATTCCGCACGGATACGCATTTATACCTATTTTAAGATTTTAAACGCCGGTCAGCGGCCTTTCCGACTATCACACGGCCGAACGGTTCGGCACCCGGCTTGCACTATCTCTGACTTCGCCTTAGACAGGCGGCGCCTCGGCAAAATGCAAGTAAACTTGCTTTTGCTCTCGGCTTGCACTATCTTTGCCCTATGACATCGCTATTCCATGACATCATCTTCGGTCCGGTGCATTCGCGGCGGCTGGGCCTCTCGCTGGGGGTCAACCTGCTGCCCACGGCGTCGAAACTCTGCTCGTTCGACTGCATCTACTGCGAGTGCGGCTGGAATGCCGAGCACCCGGGCGGGCGTCGCTTCAACGGCCGCGGGGAGGTCCGCACCCAGCTCGAAGCCACCCTGCGGCAGATGGTGGCCGACGGCACCCCGCCCGACGTCATCACCTTCGCCGGCAACGGCGAACCGACCATGCATCCCGAATTCGAAGCCATCATCGGCGACACGCTGGCCCTGCGCGACGCGCTATGCCCCGCGGCCAAGGTCTCGGTACTCTCCAACGCCACGCAAATCCACCGCGACAGCGTCCGCCGGGCCCTGCTGCGCGTGGACAACAACATTCTCAAACTCGACTCGGCGTTCGACGAGACGGTGCGGCGGATGAACAACCCGCAAAGCCCGGCCTATACGGTCCGGGGCATCGTCGAGGAGATGAAACGTTTCGAGGGAAAGATGATCCTGCAGACGATGTTCCTGCGCGGTTCGTGCGACGGAAAACCTATCGACAACACCTCGGAAGAGGAGGTTGCGGCGTGGCTGAAGCTGGTCGCTGAAATCCGCCCGCGGCAGGTGATGGTCTACTCGCTCGACCGCGACACACCCTGCCAAACGCTCGAAAAGGTTTCCAAAGCCGATTTGCAGGCCATCGCCGCACGCGTCGAAGCCCTCGGCATCCCCTGCACCGCAGCCTGACCGCCATGCAAATACTCCTCTCCTGCGCCAAGACGATGGCGGAGCAGAGCTCCGTCCCGACGCCCCGCACAACCGTTCCGGCCCATCTTGCCGAAGCACGGCAACTGGCCGCCGAACTGGCGACGCTCCCTACCGACGAACTGGCCCGGCTCCTGCGCGTCAACCGCCGCATCGCCGCCGAGAACCACCTGCGTTACCGCCGTTTCCACGACAGCGACACGGCGGCCCTCCCGGCCCTCACGGCCTACACGGGCATCGTCTTCAAACGCATCGACCCGGCCGGTTTTTCCGCCGCCGATTTCGAATACGCCCAACAGCACCTCAACATCACCTCGTTCCTCTACGGACTGCTCCGCCCGCTGGACGCCATCCGCCCCTACCGGCTCGAAGGCGACGCCGTGCTGCCCGGCCACGACGAACAGACCGTCTTCGCCTACTGGCACGAACGGCTGACCGACGCCCTGATCGACAAAATCCGGCACGACGACGGCATCCTCGTCAACCTCGCCAGCGGGGAGATGAAACGGCTGTTCGACTGGAAACGCATCTGCCGCGAAGCGCGGGTCATCACCCCGGAGTTCCGCATCCGCGAAGGCGACCGGCTGAAAACCATTGTTATTTATACGAAAATGTGCCGCGGGGAGATGACGCGGCACATATTGAAAAACCGGATCACCGCCCCCGAAGCACTTCAATCCTTCGAATGGGAGGGCTTCCGGTTCGATCCCTCCCTCAGCCGCGGCGACGACTGGACATTCACTATGTAACGGATTGCACCCGGAATCGACCCGGACAGCAGATTATTGAACCCGAATGCGCAGCGTGCAGGGCTTCACGCCTGCCGCCGTGGCCCGGAGCGTCATTTCGCCACCCGCATCCTTGCTGCCGACAATGGCGGTCAGTTGACCGCTGAACAGATGCATATGCGGCTCGCAGAACGATTCGAGCGACGTCGGATCACCGTTGGCCACGGCGACGAACCGCCCCGCTCCGCCGACCTCGAAACGCACCTCCCGGCTGTCCGTCGGCACCGGATTGCCCGCCTTGTCCACGACGCTGACCGTGACATAGGCCAGATCGCGGCCGTCGGCCGCAAGCACCGTGCGATCGGCCGTCAGCCGCAGGGCATAGGGCTTGCCCGCCGTGCGCACGACACGCTCGGCTGCCTGCCGCCCCTCGGAATCATACGCCACCACACGCACCTCGCCCGGCTCGTAACGCACCTCGTTCCACATAAGGCGGAAACGCTCCATGTTGCTGTTGCGGTTCTTGCTTCTCACGCCTTGGCTCCTGCCGTTGATGAAGAGTTCGGCCGAAGGGTATGACGTGTAGACGAAGACGGGCGTAACCTCGCCCTCGCGTCCTTTCCAGTTCCAGTGGGGCAGTATGTGCAGCGTCGGCGACTGCGTGTTCCAAACACTGCGGTAGAGCCAGTAACGGTCCTTGGGCAGCGACGCGAGGTCGATGATCCCGAACATCGAGCTGTGGTTGGGCCATGCGTCGTTGTTGTAAGGCGTGGGTTCGCCCAGATAGTCGAACCCGGTCCATACGAACTGCCCGAGCAGCCACGGCATGTCCTCGGCGGCGGCGAAATCGTCGTCGGGCAGGTTCGACCACGCACAGCATTCGACATCGTAGCCCGACGACTGGTGGTCGCCGTGCTGTTTGTTGGTGGCATACTCCACCGGGAAATGGTATACGCCGCGCGAACTGACCGTCGAAGCAGTCTCCGAACCGAGTACGACGTTTTGCGGCAGCCGCTCGTAGGCCTCGCGGTAGCGGTGCACCCGGTAGTTGAGCCCCGGAATGTCGTAAATCGCCGCAAAGCCGTTCGACAGCACGGCGTCCAACTGATCCATCCCGCACGTCACCGGGCGCGTCGCATCCTCGCGGTGACAGATGGCCTGCAGGCGCAACCCCATCCGGTAGCCTTCGGGCTCCCACTGCGTCGGCACCTCGTTGCCGACCGACCACATCACCACCGACGGATTGTTGCGGAAATGGTGCAGCATGTTCACCAGATCGCGTTCGACCCACTCGTCGAAATAGCGGTGATAACCGTTCCTGCACTTGGCCACCTCCCACTCGTCGAACGGCTCGACCATCACCATGAATCCCATCTCGTCGCACAGTTCGACCAGCGCCTCGGCCGGCATGTTGTGCGACGTGCGGACGGCGTTGCAGCCCATGTCCCGGAGCATCGTGAGCTGACGGCGGATGGCGGCCCGGTTCACGGCGGCCCCCAGCGGTCCCAAGTCGTGATGCAGGCATACGCCCTTGAAAGGACGCAGCTCACCGTTCAGGAAGAAACCCTTGTCGGCGCGAACCTCGATCGTACGGATGCCGAAACGGGTCGTGTAACGGTCCACCTCGACCCCGCCCACACGGACCCGCGATTCGGCGGTGTAGAGCGCCGGGGTCTCGGGCGACCACAACTCGGGCCGGTCGACCGTCAGATGCTGTTCGAAAGGCTGCCCGTAAGCCGGCTGCCGACGGTCGGTCTTTGTCGCAACGACCGCGCCCGCGGCATTGCGCACCGCAGTCTCGATCTCGACCGTTTCGCCCTCTTTCAGGCCGTCGAGTTTCGTGCGCAGGGTCACCGAAGCATAGTCTTTGCCGACGTAGGGCGTCAGCACCTGCGTCCCCCATACCGGCACATGCACCGGCGCGAGTTCCAGCAGCCGCACCTCGCGGTAAAGCCCCGCGCCCGGATACCAGCGCGACGACTGCGGCCGGTTCTCCAGCAACACGGCGAGTTCGTTCCCGCCCGCATGCAGGGCGTCGGTGATCTCGCACCAGAAGGCGCTGTAACCGTAAGGCCAGAAGCAGACCTCGCGGCCGTTGACCAGCACGCGGGCCTCGCTCATCGCGCCGTCGAACAACAGCACATAACGCCGGTCCCCGACCGTATCAATATGCAATGTCCGCCGGTAAGCCCCCTTGCCGACATAGGGCAGTCCGCCCGTGCGTCCCGTCTTGACGGACGAGGTCGTCTCGCCGTCCTGAATGACGGCCACCTCCTGCAGGTCGTTCTCGCGCGAGAACGGCCCCGTGATGGACCAGTCATGGGGTATCTCCACCTGCCGCCATCCGTCGGTGCGCCCGATGTCGTGGTCGTTGCGGAACTGCCAGTCGGTGAGCAGCTCTTCGTTACGCGGGTTTTGTGCGCGGAGCGTCGCGGCCGTACACAGGGCGCACAGGGCGATGAGCAGTCGGTTCATGTCGTTTTATCGGTTTGTTCTCAACTTATTGTACTTCCACGTCGCAGAGTTCCACCCAGCCGTCGGCCGTGACGCCCTCCTTGGCGGCGATCCGAATGCCCGGCGTGTTCTCTTTCGAGGTGTCCACAATGGCTACGGCCCACTTGTAGGCGCCGGCGGCGACCGTCCCGACGTCGAACTTGAACGTATAGCGCGCGGGAGCACCCTTCCGCCAGTCGCAGGGCTTCGCCTGCGCGTCGAAATAGAGCTTCACGGGGCGTTTCGTCGCGGGATCGAGCAGTGCGAACGCCACCTTGTACTTGTCGTGATACTGGGGCAGGTTCGACGGGCAGTAGGAATACCCGAGATTGATCCAGCGGTGCGCAATGGTGGCCTGCTGCCCGGCTTTCACCTTGTCGGGCATCGTCAGGCGGTCGGGATAGAGGCGGTAGCACCCCTCGCGGATGAATTTCAGCACATAGGAATAACCCTCGTTGAACCACGACCACGTCTCGCCGACAGAGATGTTGCTGTTGTAGCGGAAATCCATGGTGTTGACACACGAGCCGATGGCGTCCTCGTACTCGCCGCGGCGGACATCGCCCCAGTCCTTATAGCCGTCGGCCTGAATGGCCGCCAGCGAATGCGAGGCCCTCACCCAGCCTCCCTCCGAAGCGATCGGGCAGGTGTAACGGTTGCTCAGCAGCACGTTCTTCTCCCAGTCCGAGAAATAGGTGTGCATGCCGAATGCCGCACTTTGCAGCGAGTAGCCGAGTGCGACGGCCTTGTGGATCAGCCGTTCGGAGTCGGGATCGTACTCGCCCGCTCCCCACGACTGCCTCGTGCTGCCCAGCCAGCGGTGGACCTGACAGGCCACGGGCACGTTCTTGAACGTATCGACCCACAGGTTGGTGAGCCAGTCGAACACCGCCTCACGCGGCGTTTCGTCGCCCGTCGAGTAGATGCAGGTGTGGTATTCACCCCACAGGCCGATGCCGAATCCGCCGATGAAGGCCGTCAGATCCGGATCGTCGAACTTCTCGGCAAAGGCCTTCATAAACTCCGCATAGTGCTTCTGGAAGATCGGATCGTCGGGATAGGGCGTCCACACATGGGAAGCCGTTCCGGTCGTCGATTCGTAAACCGTCCGACCCGCAGCCTCGATATCTTCGCGGACATACTCGGGAACGATGTTGTAGTGGAATTGGCGGCTGTCGGCCGTGAAGTTGAACGCCAGTTTCAGTCCGCGTTCCTTGGCGCCCTCCATCAGCATGCGCAGGCGCTGCGCCTGCTTGGTGTTGACGCCGTCGTCCCAGATGTACACCCCGCGCTCGGGGTTGGCGTCCGACCAGCGCACGCGGATCAGCAGCATCGACGCATAGTCCGACACCTTGACATAACCTCCCGGAACGGAGGGACATTGCAGATGGTCGTACTGCTCCCAGTAGTCGTCGGCCAATCCGTCGCCCAGCCCGGAGTAGAGCACCCACCCCGAGAAGGGGTTGCGGTACATCGTCTCGCGGTCGGGCGTGACCGTGACCTCGATTCCCGAGCCGTCGTCCCCGCCCGGGCCCTCGCCCTCTTCGCCTTTGGAGCAGCCGCCCGCGATGAGTAACGCCGTCAGAGCGGCCCATATACCTGATTTTGCAACAGTCATTTTATTCATAGTTTAATGTTATTCCAACGTAAAATCCAATTTGTGCCCGCCGACCCGGAGCGTAAACAGCCCCGGTTCGATGAAGCGCCGCCCCGTGCCGTCGATGAATCCCAGATCGGTCATCGGGTCGATCTCGAAGGTGAAAACCTGCGCCGCGCCGGCCCCGATCATGCGTTTCTCGAAATGCCGCAGCTCCCTGACCGGGCGGGTTATGTCGCAGTAAGGGTCGGTGATGTACCACTGCACGACCTCGCGTCCGTCCATCTTCCCGTCGTTGCGCACCTCGACGCGGGCCGTCAGGCGCACCACGTCCGAAAGTTTCAGCGGCTCCGCGCCGACCTCCGTTTCGCTGCCGTCCTTGAGCAGGGCCCTGAGCGTCGGCGCGGCATAGGTGAATGTCGTGTAGCTCAGTCCGTAACCGAATTCGTAGAACGGCGTGCTCGGAATGTCCTGATAGAGTCCCTGCCGGTTCAGACGGCCGCTGTTGCGGTGGTTGTAGTAGATGGGTATCTGCCCCACACTGCGGGGGAAAGTCAGCGTCAGGCGTCCCGAAGGGTTCTCTTTGCCGCAGAGCAGCGCGGCAACGGCGTCGCCGCCCGTCACACCCGGCTGCCAAGCTTCGAGGATGGCGTCGGCCAGCGGTTCGATGGCCGTAACGTCCAGCGCACGGCCGTTGAAGAGCACCACCACCACGGGCTTGTGCGCACGCCGCGCGGCGACCGAGACGGCTTCCAGCAGTTCCATCTGCGCTTCGGGGATCGTGATGGCGGAACGCGAGGCGTTCTCGCCGCTCCACCGGCGCTTCTCGCCCAGACACAGCACCACGGCATCTGATTTCGCCGCGAGGGTGCACGCCGCTTTCAGCTCCTTCGGCGTCGGTGCGGTCTCGAACGACGCCCCGCCCCAATAAGCAATATGGCCGAAAGTCTTTTCAAGCCCCTGCCGGACCGTCGTCACCTCCCCGCCGCGTCCGCGTCCGTACCACGAACCCAGCAGGTCCTCGCCGTTGTCGGCCAAAGGACCCATGAGCGCAATCTTCGCCGTGGCGGCCAGCGGCAGCGCGGCCCCGTCGTTCTTGAGCAGCACCATCGACTCCACGGCCATCTGCAAGGCATTTTCGAGGGCTTCGGGCTGCAATACGCGCTGCGACTCGGGCAGCTCCTCGACATAGGGTTTCTCGAAAAGTCCGAGGCGGAACTTCACCCGCAGGACACGCCGCACGGCATCGTCGATCCGGGCCGTCGATATGCGCCCCTCTTCGACCAGACCGCTCATGTGACGGCGGTAAATATCGTCGACCATGTCCATCTCGAGCCCCGCGTTGAAGGCCTTCACACAAGCCTCCCTGTCGTTCGCGGCATGTCCCTGATTGACCAGTTGGCGCACGGCGTCCCAGTCCGAAACGACGAACCCGTCGTGGCCCCAGCGATCTTTGAGAACCTCGGTCATCGTATAGCGGTCGGCCGAGGCCGGCACGCCGCTCAGGATATTGAACGCGCTCATGACGGTCGCCGCACCGGCCCTGATGCCGGCCTCGAACGGCGGCAGATAGGTGTCCCAGAGCGACTGGCGCGAAATCTCGGTCGGCACATAGTCGCGCCCGGCCTCCGAAGCGCCGTAACCGACGAAGTGTTTCAGACAGGCCGCGATCGTCCCCTCGGCCGAGAGGTCGCCGCCCTGATAGCCGCGCACCGAAGCCTCTCCGAAACGCGCCGTCAGGTAGGGGTCCTCGCCGTAACCCTCGGCCACACGCCCCCAGCGGGGGTCGCGGGCCACGTCGACCATCGGCGAGAAGGTCCAGTCGATGCCCGTATAGTAAGCCTCGCGCGCGGCATCGGCACAGATTTTGGCGGTCAAATCCGTGTTCCACGAAGCGCCCTGCGCCAGCGGAATGGGCGTAACGGCCCGGAATCCGTGGATGACATCGTATCCGAAAAGGATGGGAATACCCAGCCGCGAATCGTTCACGGCGTGACGCTGGATGGCGTTGCGCGTAGCGGGGTCCTCGCTGAACAGGATCAGCGAACCGATCCCGGCGGGGATTTTCTTCACGACCTCGCCGATGTTGTTTTCGTTGTCGTTGCGCCCGGCGGTGTACTGGTTGAGCTGCAGAATCTTCTCATCGAGCGTCATCAGCGCCAGCAGGCTGTCCACCCGCTCCTCGACGAGCATGTCCTCGTAGGTCGTGACCGCAAAGGGACGCTCCACGGCATAATGCGCCGCCAACTGCGCCCAGCGTTTCTGCTGCGGAGTGATCGTCTCCGGGGCGTATGCGTTGCCTTCGACCGACCGCCCCGACAGCGCTTCGAACCATGTGCAGGCAGCCGTGTAACGGCCGTAAGTCAACTCAAGGTGATAGCCGTCGCGGTTGAACGTGTCGCCCTGCGGCGTGGTCCGGGCGTTCTGGATGGCCGTTCCCGAAGGGATGATGCCGCACAACTGCGGGCTGTCGTCCATCGCGCACCGGGTGCTCAGCAGGATGCTTTCGTACATCTTCCGCTGGCTGTTGCCGTAGAGCCTGAACTCCTGATGCTTCGCATTTTCGGCATAGGCCCACGTCTGGTGGAAATAAATCTTCAGCCCGGGATTGGCGGCCAGCCGCGTGACGTAGGCGATCAGGTCGCGCAGGTAGGGCTGGTAGGTCACATAACGCCCCGATTTGCCGCTGGCCTGCTGAAGCGTGACGATGTCCCACTCCTCGTCCCCGAGGGCCCGGCCGAGGGTCATCTCCTTCGTCTCGGTGCGCACGCCGTCGACGATCTTGCGGTAGGTGTATGCCGCCGTATCGCCCGCGGCATTGTTCCAGTGGCGTTCGAGCGGACAACCGCCGATATACATGTTGCCGATCACGGCATCGATGCCCGCGGCATCGAACAGATTCCAGAGGTATTGCTCGACGGCGTCCTGCGAGAAACTGTTGCCGATGGCCAGAATCTTCAGGGGCCGGTCGGCGGCCGCAACGCCCGAAGGCCGGGCCTGAACGCCCGTCCCAAGCAGGATCAGCAGGAGCGCCGCAAGAATACGGCGAAAAAAAAGTCGTTTCATGGAGTTATCGTAAACGTTGCGTTACTTAATTTGCCGGTGCGATGCACATGGCCGAGATGTTGCCCTGCACGACCGTCGAACCGACGTCGACGCCCTTTACCGACAGTTGCAGCTTTCCATCCGCCGACGGACTTACACCACTGAATGTCAGCGTGTATTCCTCAAAGGGCACATCATCCCACGCAGGATATTGCCCGTCACCGCTGCCGAGGCGTATGCCCTGCTGAATCCGACCGCCGGCCTGTGCCGCACCGGTGAGCGTGAAATCGGTCGTGCGGGCTGTCCGCGTGCCGTTGTAGCGGGTCGCCAGTACAGTGACGTCCAACGACTGGGTCGCGGTCAGCCCCGAGATGGTGACCGTCACCGGAGCGCTGTCGCCGGCTCCCACCGTACCGTCCACCACGAACGAATCGGCCCAAGCCGACTTGGGCCAAGTTATGCCGCCCGAAACGATGTCCGATGCGGGTTCCGAGCCTGCGCCGCCGAACGAGTCGGAGAATGCGGGCGAAATCGAGAGTGTTGCGCTCGTATAGGTGTCGTTCGCATCTTTCAGGGTCACGTCAGCGGCACCCTTCGCCGAAACGGTGTTCCAAGGCGAGGGCGACGAGTTGCCGCCGAAGTCGACATAGACGGCCGCCGTGAGGGGACCTTCGACTACGGGAGGCTTCTGGTAATCCGTGAGCACGGTAACGGCATAAGGCTTCGCAACCGCCGCATGGGCGGCATGCTGGGCGATCTCCTTAGCTGTCTTGTCGATCGTCGTCGGAGCATAGGCGTTGCCCACGACCGATTCGCCCGAGAAAGCCTCGAACCATGTGCAGGCGGCCGTATAGCGGCCGTAAGTGGTTTCGAGGTGGTAACCGTCGCGGTTGAACGTGTCGCCGAGAAACGAGGTACGGGCGTTCTGGATGGCCGTCCCCGAGGGGATGACGCCCGCCAGCTCCTTGTTGTCGGACATGGCCTGCTGCACGGCCGACATGATGGCGTTGTACATGGTCGTCTGGTCGCTGCCGTAGGTCGGGAACTCAGCATGGTTCGAGCCCTGCATGTAGGCCCATGTCTGGTGGAACCAGACCGGCACGTCGACCTTGCCCTTCAGGTAGGCGATCAGATTGGGAAGATAAGGATTGTACGAACTGTACACGCCCGACTTGCCGCTGGCCTGCTGCAGGGTCACGAAATCCCACTTCTCGTCGGCAAGAGCCGTCGTCAGGGCCACATCGGACTGTTCACGCTTGACGCCGTCCGCAACCTTGCGGTAGGCGTATGCCCCCTTTCCGCTCTGGGCGTGCGACCAGTGCGTTTCGAGCGAACAGCCGCCGATATACATGTTGCCGATGACGGCCTTGATGCCGGCCGCCTCGAAGAGCTCGTAGAGATACTGCTCGACGGCGTCCTGCGAGAAGCTGTTGCCGATGGCCAAAATGCACAGTTTGCCGTCTTCGAGCGGGTCCGGCGACCCGGGTTCGGGGTCCGGATCGGGATCGGGATCGGGATCGGGCTTCTCCCCGGAACCGCCCTGCTCGGTCTGGTCCTCATCGGCCGACGACTCGGTGCAGGCGCCCATCACGAGGGCGCCCATCAAGGTGGCGTAACACAGCAGTTTGAATATTCTTTTCATGGTTCGGTCAGTGATTTGGTGTTATTTCCTTTTCGATTGCTCCGCCTGTTTCGAGCGGTAATAGTCGTGGATCACATGCCACGCTTTTTTGCGCTGTCCGGGGTCCGAGAGGAGACCCTTGCGGTTCCAGCCCTCCTGATTGGTCGGATGGAAACGGTAGGGCGAACGGAAGTCGAACAGAATCCACGGCGAAATGCCGGCCAGATTGGGGATGTTGGCGAACATGGCCAGATTGTCGATATAGAGCTGCTCCTGATACTCCTCGCTCCACGACGAGGCGCGATGCCGGTCTCCGTGCTGTCCGTACTGCGCCTCGCAGCCGAACTCCGAGATTATCAGCGGCTTGTCCGTGCAGATATCCCAGTGTATCGTCCCCGGGTCCTTGGGCCACGGGGCATACCAGCCCATGTACTTGTTCACGGCGACGACGTCCAGCAGGCGCGTGAAATCGTCGTGCATCTCGAACCGGTCGCTCTTCTCCATATAGTAGGCGTTGTCGAAGGCCGCCACGAACAGCCGGCTCTCGTCGAGCGCCCTGCCCGCTTCGAGCAGCGACGTCAGGAAAGCGTCGCGCGCCGCCGAAGGGCGTGTTTCGTTGGCAATACCCCAGAAACCGATGGCACAGCGGTTCTTGTCGCGGGCGATCATCTCGCGCAGCATGGCGTGCGCTTTTTCGGCGGTCGCCCTGTCCGTGAAGTCGATGCCCTGCCAGATCGGGATCTCCTCCCACAGCAGGATGCCCATCTCCTCGGCCATGCGCACCGTGTATTCGTTCTGGGGATAGTGCGCCAGACGCACCATGTTGGCCCCGAGGTCCTGCACCTCCGCGAGCAGCATCCGCGCATCGGCCCGGCTGCAGGCACGGCCCATGCGCTGGGGAATCTCCTCGTGGAACGAGATGCTGCGCATGAACGTTTCGCGGCCGTTGACCAGTATCTTCGTGCCGTCGACCGTGATGCGGCGGAAGCCGATGCGGTCGTCGAGCGGCGAGCCGCCACACACGAGCCGCACATCGTAGAGATACGGCGCCTCGGGCGACCAGAGTTTCAGCTTTTTGACATCAATACTCGTTTCGCCGTGCCCCTGTGCATCGGTGCGCAGCGTCCTGTCGATCCCCAGTTCGGGAATTTGCAGCGACACCTCCCCGGCGACGGGCTCCGAGAGGTCGACGCTCAGCAGCAGCCGGCTGTCCGACGCCTTGTCGAGCCGCAGGAAATAGTCGCGGATGAAGGTCTTCGGGGTGCGGACAATCATCACGTCGCGCGTGATGCCACCGTAGTTCCACCAGTCGAAAGCCATCGCCGGAATGGCGTCCGGACGGCGGCGGTTGTCGACCTCGACGGCCAGAAAGTTGTCACCGTCGCGGAGCAGTCCCCCTATCTCGACCTCGAAAGGCGTGAAGCCGCCCTCGTGGGTACATATTTTCTTCCCGTTGAGATAGACGTTGCAGCGGTAGTTCACCGCACCGAAATAGAGGAACATCCGCTCGCCGTCGCGCGGCGCCTCGACAGCCGTTGCACAGACGCCTTCGGCAGGCTGCGCGGCGCCGGTCCCGACCACGAGGTGACGGGCATACCAGACGGTCCCCTCGTAATATTTCAGCTCGGGGCTCTGCGAATTCCAGTCGCCCGGAACCTCCAGCCGCAAACCGCCCTCGAAAGCGTATTCGAAGAACTCGGTATCGTTCTGCGGCGTGCGGTTGAGGAATATCTCCTTGGGCACGCCTTGGTCATAGGGGTCGATGATGGCCGCCCACTTGCCGTTGAGCAACTGGCAGTCGCGCCCGTATACGTTCGTCATGGCCGGCTGTGCGGCGGCCGGAGTCGCTGCGGCCGTGCAGAGCAGGACCGCTGTGAGCAGTGTGTGAAATCGCTTCATCTTACTTTCTGATCGTATATTTGTAGAGTGCGAAGGTGTTCCCGGCAGGCAGCGTCACGCGCAGTGCGCCGTTCCGGCCGACGGTCTGTCTGTCGGCTGCAGCTCCGTATCCGAGCACACGCTCCAGCGTAATCCGGGCGCCTTCGGGCAGGAACGTGTCGACCGTGCCCGTGTCCGACGGCGTGGCCTCGCGGTACAACAGCAGGTAGCCTTCGCTGTCCGAAACAATGGACTGGAATCCGGTCCACGAACGTCCCGAGGGCTCCTCCCCGACGGGCAGGATGATCCCCGCGTGGAACTGCGCGGCGACACGCCTGTAAGCCTCCACCAGCGGGGCGATGCCGAACGCTTCGTCGGGCAGGTTCTGCGATTCGAGCCACGCCAGCGGCTGGCCGGCCAGAGTCGTCGCAAAGAGGTAGTCGAATCCGTGGACGGCGGGTGCGAACGGATCGCCGGCATACTTGTCGGCATTGCGCCACTTGTTCAGGAACTCGACTTGGATGCGCTCGGCCGGAACATAACGGCTCAATTGCCAGATGTTGCGCAGCGTGCGGTAGGGATAGTAATTCTGCCAGTCGGTATAGCGGTTCTCGAGGAAAATGTTGCCGTATTCGTTGAACATGTGGTATCCTCCGCGCCGCGACGCCGTGGCGTCGAGGTTGAACAGCACGTCGCCGCCCGACTGCTCGACGACCGTGTCGAACAGCCGCCGGAGGTTGGTCTCGGCCCGCTTCGTCGGGATCGTCAGTCCGTCGATCTTGAAGACCTTGACGCCGTATTTCCGGTAAAGGTCCAAAATGGCCTCGGCGTCCTTTTCCCACGCCTCGAAATCGTTCTGCACGCTCGGATTGAACCACAGTCCCACCTCGATGCCCAGCTCGTGCGCCCGCTTGACGATGGGCGCCAAGCCGTTGGGATATTTGTCCTTCGCGGGTTTCCAGTAATCGGGATTGTCCCAGATGTTTTTGAACGAGCCTTTCGCCAGCGCCGAGTTGGGGCTTTTGCCCTCCTGCCAGCCGTCGTCGATCTGGAAATGGGTGATGCCCAGCCGCGCCGCACGCTCGAGCTCCTCCAGACAGAAGCGCTCGTTGACCTTCGTGTCCTGACTGCGGTCGCCCCAAGTGTTCATCATCACCATCTCGTCACGCCCGTCGCGCGGAGCGCGTATCTGCTTCTGATAGCGGCGCAGGGCCGTGAGCGCAGCGAGTTCGCCCTCGCCGAAGACCCCCGTCACCACCGAGTAGGCGCGCACCCACTCGCGCGAAAGGTCCCGGCCCTCCACGCCGATGCCCGTCACGGCGAACGCCCCGAAATCGGCCGTGAAATCGCCCCTGCCGTAAGCCAGTTGCACGGCCGACGAGGGCGCCTCCTTGAGCCAGAAGAACCCGTTGCCGTCGACACCGTTGCGCACGAAGAGCAGGTTGCCGCGGTAGCTGTTCTTGCGGTAGGAGATGATGTCGCGCTCCCAGACGAGGTTGTCGTTCCAGTCCGTGACGTCGGCGAACTCCACGGCGCGGGCGTGCCAGTGCACCCCCTTGAAATTCAACTGGTCGAGAATCGCCGCCGAGGATTTGACCGCCATGTCGGCCTTGGCCTCGATGTTCTTGCGGTCGGCAGCGTTGTCCTCGCCCGCCCGTGCATCCAGCGTAGCCGCAGGCGCCGCCGCCCCCGAAAGCCGGAGCCATGTGTGGCAGGCGATGGCCGGAGCGTCGGCCCAGATGTGGAACTCGCGCCGGATATCCAGCCCGTCGAGCGTATACTCCACGCGGGCCCGGAGATAGCCCGGGGCACATGCCGACTGCGGAATGCGCTCGACCTCCAAACGGCCTCCGGCGCCCTTTCCGGCGGCATTCGGCGTAAAGACGAAATCGGGCAGCGCCCGGGCAGCGATATGCTTCGCCCCCGTGGTCTTGTCCTCGAGCGAGCGGGTCTTCAGGTTTCCCCCGTTCCACTCGAACCGGCGCTCGACGAGGTCGTTCCCGAGCACGAGCAGGGTGTCGCCCTGCAAACGGGCATACGGGCTCCCCGCCATAGCGGCAGCGCCGCCAAAGAGGGTCGAAAAGGTCAGTAATACAACAGCCAGAACGGAGCCGGCCGGAATCGGTCGTTTCATGTCGTTATCTATGCCCCGAGATACCGGCGGGTACGTCGAGTATCGTGTTGGGATGGTTGAATTTTTGGTTGTTGAGTTTCGCATCGGGATCGTAGGCGCCCTTGGCCATCGAGTCCCTGAGCTCCTGCAAATAGTCGGTGTAGACCGCGCGGGGCAGACAGCCGTGACGGTGGCAGATCGCCGCCGCCATGCCGACCACCTCGCCCATCATGCCCGTCGTGCGCATGACGCGCACCGTACCGAGTGCCACATGCGTGACGCTGATATTGCGTCCGGCCATAAAGAGGTTTTCCACGTTGCGCGAATAGAGACAGCGGTAAGGCACGGCGTAGGGTTTGATCCAGTTGTGAACGGTCGCGGCCTTGAACGGGTCCTCGGGGAACCGGGCGGCATTCGTCTTGTCGGGGAAGTGGAGGTCGATGGCCCAGCTCGTCGTGAACGAACCGTCCTCGTGGAAGACATCCTTGTCGATGTCGTCCTGCTTGAGGATGTAGTCGCCCAGCAGGCGGCGCGATTCGCGCTTGCCGGCGATGTAGCCCACCCAGTCCAGATTGCGGTCGGCGAACTTCTCCTTCTGCGAGTAATGGTTCTTCAGGAAACTCCAGTTCGAATAGATCACCAGCAGGCCGTAGTCGCGGATCCGTTCGGCCTCGGTGATCTGGTTGCGGTTCAGCCCCGTCTCCCATTTCCACTCGCCGAAGTTCACCTTCTCGCTGTTCTCCTCGTTGAAGACCACGCCGTACGAGAACTCGGGGAATTTCGCACGCGCCTTGTCCACCTTCGCCGAGTACCACTGCACCGAAGAGCCCATCACCATGCTGTCGGCGGTTTCGGGAGCCAGCGG
>ERZ857503.1177-NODE-1177-length-15995-cov-2.426098_pt1 | contig 15995 bp, 13 predicted proteins | sample MGYA00519766_ERZ857503 | MGnify/ENA primary metagenome ERZ857503 (study PRJEB31778, sample SAMEA3449345) | human gut metagenome | biome: human gut; feature: human-associated habitat; material: faeces | place: United Kingdom | collected 2010/2012 ...
CACCGAGGCTCTGCCCGCGCCGGGCGGCGCTGTGCGCACGCCGTACACCCGCGCCGGGCTGGCGGCATATCTGGGCTGCGAGCGCAGCGCTCTGTGCCGGGAGCTTTCGCGCATGCGGCGGGACGGAATATTACAAATCGACGGGCGCGTGTTTCGGCTTCTGCCGGGCGTTCCGCCCCGTCAAAACGGCAGGCCCGTGCGGGCAGACAGGGAGGAAAACGATGGAATGTAAACATTCAAGCGGTGTGACACAGCGTCTTGCGCGTATCGCGGGGCAGGTAAACGGCATCCGCGACATGGTGGAGGAGGGCCGCCCCTGCGACGACCTGCTGGTACAGCTCTCCAGTGCGTCCAGCGCGCTGACGCAGGTGGCGCGGCTCATCATGGCGGAGCATCTGGAGCACTGTGTGCTGGCGGGCTTTGAAACGGGCGACCGGGAAACCACTGTGGAAAATCTGAAAAAAGCGCTGGAGCAATTTTCAAAAATGAAATAGCAAAAGGGCGGGGAACTCCCCGCCCTTTTTGTGTTCCGCCGTCAGGTACGCTCTGCCTCCTGGCGTGCGATGGCTTTCTCCAGCCGCTCGCACCAGGCGGCATGCTCCTCCTCGCGGGCCGCATCCGGCTGCGCGGGTAACTGCTTTTCGCATTCCTCCAGCTGCAGGCGCAGGCCGTCGGCCTTATCCGTGAAATACCGGATGGCTGTGATCGTCCCGGCCTCATCCCGAACATACATTCGTGGATACCAGTTCCACGTCTCGCCAAAGTCTTCGGAAACAAGCGACACATTCTCCAGCGTGATTCCATTCAGCGGCGTAAAGCAGCGAATCTCCGTTGTCGTCCCCTGCATGAAAATGCAGCAGCCAAGATACCCGCCATAGGGCGCATCGTGCAGCGCGGCGCGAAAGTCCAGCCGCTGCCACGTTTGGCCGCCGTCCACCGTGCGCAGCACGTTGGGCTGCGGAGTAAACCGCTCGCCCATTTCATACCCGGCGGTGATATATCCCACAGAAGCGTTCACAAAACGCGCCCGGCTCACGTGCGTGCCCTCTGAAAGCGGGATGGGCCACCCCTGCACCGCCCCCCGCTCCAGCGGCTTGTCGGGCGCGCCCTCGCAGCGCCAGAGCCAGAGCTTTGCGGTTTGGCTTTCACCCGTTCCGGCATATACGCCCGTGATCAGATAGAACAGGTCGTCCCGAACGACCTCCATGCAGTATATGTTTTCAATCGGTGTGTTCTGCCCTTCACCCACCAGGTCCAGCGGTTGAGCCGTCCACTGTGCGCCGCCGTCGCGGGAGGTGTACAGCGTCACGCGGCCGGGGTGCTCCTCATCCGCATCACACGCTGCGGTAAACCATGCATCTTCCCGGGGCCAGTAACTGCCGCCGTACAGGATATTGCGTTTTCCCTCCCACCGGGGCGCGGGCGCGTACACCTCTCTGCCGTCGGCGCTGTTGTAAGCCATCACGCATTCGCCGTCCCGCCCCGGATAAACCGATGCGCCGTAAACCAGCCAGTGCTCCTTCACGTTTTCCATGGACCCGGCCTGCGCGGGCAGCGCCGCGGCCTTGGGCTCGCTTTCCGCGGATTTAACGGAAACCGGCGGCTGTTCGGCACTGCATGCCACAAAGCTGCCTGCCAGCGCAGCCAGGCAGAGGATGCAGGCCAGTGCCGCACGGCCCGCGCGCTTTCCCGTCTTGCTGAAAATGGCCGAAAAGCGGCGCAACATCATTTTTTTACCGGGCGCAAAGCAGGTGGTGAACGGCGCGGGCCTGCCTGCTCCCGCCTTCAAAGCGGCCAGCAGAGCTTCACCATAAGCCGCCCGGACAGGTGCTCCCAGCTTTGTTCCGTGCAGCACGGCTTCATCACAGGCGAATTCCAGGTCCTTTTCGCACCGGCGCGCCAGCAGCCATACCGCCGGGTTATACCAATGTACGGCGCACGCAGACAGCAGCACCGCTTTGCAGACGATATGTCCGCGCTTTATGTGCGTCAATTCATGGCGGAGCATCCATTCCAGAAGCGGGCTTTCATACAGGGCCTCCGGGACCAGCACCACCGGACGCAGCACGCCCACGGCCATAGGGCACGGCACGGCGGCATTGGCATATATCCCCGGTGCGCGGCGCATACGCACCGCCCGGCAGGCCGCGGCGTGAGCCTTTTGCGCCGCAGAGCTTTCCATCGGCCGGTTCCAATGGAACGTGCGGGCGCGCCATACCGCATAATGCGCAAGGTGCCACAGCGCACATACGCCCACGCCCGCCAGCCACACAAAGCCGGCCAGCCGCGCCGGCGCAGGAAGAAGGATCTCTCCGGAGCGGAGAACGGGAGTTTTGCGTGATGCTCCGGAAGCCTCCGTCCGCCCTTCCTCCTGTGCAGACGGCACGCCGGCAGCCGGTTCCCGCGGCGCCGCCTGTGCCGTTCCAAAGGCTTCCTTTATTTCCGGTCCCGTATTTCTGCCGGATGCCTGCGGTACGGAGGCTACGCTTTCCCCCGTCCCCGCAGCCTGGCCCGTGGGCGCGCCGGCTGCCTGTGTTTCCCCTGCCCGCGCCGTATCCGGCAGCGAGGCGGGCAGCTCCAGCAGCAGGCGCGGCCGCAGGCAGCGGCGCCGCAAACGGAACCAGCAGGCGTACAGCCAGCGCCAGCCATACAATGCACCGAAACCGCGCGGCATACCGCTTTTCCAAAAAAGGAGTCAACGCCAGAAGTGCCAGCGCCGCTGCGCCCGTGGCAAGCCCCACGCCCGCGTATGCGAACAAAAGCCGTTCCATCACACGTCGCCCCGCTTTGCCTTTTCCAGGTAATCCTCCAGTTCCGCGATGTCGTTGGGCGTCAGCGCGTCTGCGTCGTGCAGGGCTGCGATAAAATTGCGCGGCCTGCCGCCATACAGCGTCCCCAGCAGTGTCCGGCTCTCGGCGGCAAGGTATGCGTCCTGCGTTACCAGCGCCCGGTACAGGTAACCCCTTCCCTGTTTTTCGCGGGCGATGAAGCCCTTTCCCTCCAGCCGGGCCAACAGAGCCACTACCGTTGTGGCCGCCCATTCCCTATGCGTCAGCGCCGCGTCCAGCTCCGGCCGCGTGAGCGGCGCGTCCGCGCGCCAAAGCGCCTGCATCACCGCCAGCTCGGAATCCGGCAGACGGCGCAGCTTTTCTTTCATTTTTTCGCCCCCTTCAGCATGCGGCAGATAACGCCGCTTTTACTACATTTGTAGAAGACAATTTTATACTACACTTGTAGCAGATAAAAGTCAAGCCCTGCCCACAAAAAAGCGGCGGAAGCACGCAGATGCTTCCGCCGCATATGTCATTGAGCCTGTACTTTACGCCCGCGGCTGTAAACCGTCATGTCCACTCCCGCGTCCCGCACAAGAATGTCCGGTGGCATTGCGGCAAAGCGCCATACCACATAAAAGTCTCCGGCCGCGCCCGCGATGTTGCCGATCTGGATCAAATAGACCGTCCAAAACCACGGCGCGGGCACAAGCATGCACAGCGCCAGCAGCACCACGCCCCAAACGGCCACCGGCGCGAGCGCGATGATAAAATAGCACTTCTTTGTAAAATAAGCTTCGCTGCCCGCATACGCGTACAGCCCGGTGAAGCCGTAGCGCACGGGCGCGCCGCTGAAATATTTCATACAGACGCCATGCACCAGTTCGTGCAGGACAACATATGCCGCATACCCGGCCGTCAGCATACCCAGGCGCAGAAAATAAAAGCCGAAGCCATCGTCCATACTGAACCGCGTGCGCAGCGGCACGATCCGGTTGCCCAAAAAGACCAACGGCAGCGCGATGAGCAGCGCCAGCCCGTTGATCAGCAGCGCCAGCCGCTTGTCCTTTTGCAGGTCGATGCTGCACAGCCCCGCATAGCCGTCGGGCAGCGTCAATGTTCCTCGCATGTTGCTCCTCTCTTTCCGCGCGGCGCCTCAGCCGCCGCCCTTGCAGGCATACAGCGCGTCCTCCGTCAGTACAAAATCCGCACGCACGTCGTGGCATTCCCGGGGCAACACAGGCTCCAGCAGCGCCGCGCGGCACAGGGCGATCTTCACTGCGTTGCATGCCAACGGCAGAAAGCGGTCGTAATACCCGCCGCCATAACCCAGGCGCGTTCCATCCGGCGCGGCGGCAAGGCAGGGCAGCACGCACAGCGCCAATCGCTGCGGAGGCACCTCCGGCGCACCGGCAGGCGGCTCCGGAATGCCGTAAGGCCCCGCCGGCGCAAGCTCCTCCAGGCTCCGCACGGCCCGCGCCTGCATCATGCCCGGCCCCATGCACAGCGGTACGGCCAGCGTTTTGCCCGCCTCCAGCGCGGCGCACAGAAGGGGCCTCGTGTCGATCTCGCCCCTGCGGCCCACATAACAGAACACGGAATCCGCCGCGGCCCAGGCGGGATGGGCCGTCAGCCGCCGGACGATGCCCTCGCCCGCCGCCTTATCATAAGCGGCGTCCAGCGCGGCGATGCGCGCTTTCATCACGCGGCGCAGCGCCGCCTTGGCGCTATCCACGGGCCGGGACGCCCGGCACAGGGTCGTCCTTGGGCAGAGCGTCGCTCTCGGAAAAATCCTCCCGGTCCAGCGTCAGATTTGGGTTATAGAACGGGTCGCGCAGCAGCCTTTCGCCGTAGCGCTGCTTCATGCGGCGGCGCTCGCCCTCAAAGCGTTCCCTGGCCGGGCCTTTCGTGTCAAGGCCCCGGCTCTTGCTCTCATAGTGGTACAGCTCGGCGTAAGGCGTGAACAATACCCGATAGCCCAGCGCCCGCACGCGCAGGCAGAAATCCACGTCGTTGAACGCCACCGCAAAGCCCTCGTCCAAACCGCCCGCTTCATCGTACACCGCGGCCTTCACCAGCAGGCACGCGGCCGTAACGGCAGAAAGATCCTGCACCGTAGCCGCGCGGAACATATAGCCGCTTCCGCCGCGCTTTGCGTATTTGTGGCTGTGGCCCGCATAGCCGCCCAGCCCTACGATCACGCCCGCATGCTGGATGGTATCGTCCGGATAATACAGCTTCGCGCCCACGATGCCCACGCCCGGCTGCGCGCACAGGGCCAGCATCTCGCCCAGCCATGTGCCGTTGATGACTTCCACGTCATTGTTGAGCAGCAGCAGATATTCGCCCCGGGCGGCCTTACGGCCGAAATTGTTGATGGCACTGAAATTGAAACCGCCCTCGTACGTCACGACGCGACAGTTGGGATGCTGCTTTTGCAGCTCCCGATAATAGTCAAAGGTGGCGGGCTCCACGGAATTGTTCTCGACGACAAGGACCTCATAGTTGGGATACGCCGTTTTGGTGAAGATGGACGTCAGCGCCTTGCGCAGATCGTCCGCGTGGTCCTTGTTCGGGATGAGGATGGAGACAAGCGGATTTCCCTCGACGGCATACTCCACCTTGTAGGTGCTTGGAAACAAGCCGTCCGCCACCGCGCCCTTTGCGCCCGTGCGCGCCAGATGCCCCGCAACGGCGCGTTTGGCCGCCGCAGCCACATAGGGCTTCGCCCCTGTGCCGCCGGAGGTGGAGCCCTCGTGCACACGCCAGTAATACAGCACCTTGGGAACATGCACAGGCACGGCCCGCTCGCTCAGCTTCAGGAACAGGTCGTGGTCCTGGCTGCCGTCACAGGCAGGGTCCAGCCCTCCCACAGCGTCGAACAGAGCCTTTTGGAACACGGAAAAATGGCAGATGTAATTGCAGCAGTTGAGGTAATCCGGCGCAAAATCCGGTTTGAAGTGGCCTGCCGTGGGCCGGCGCATGTCCGAAGTGAACAACGCCTCGTCGCTGTACAGAAACGCCGCGCCCGTCTCGTGAGCGGCCTTCATCATCTCGTATACCGCATGAGGCGCCAGCACGTCGTCGTGGTCGGCAAGGCCCAGGTACTCCCCGGCGGCCAGCGCGGCGGCGGCGTTGGTGTTGGCCGAGATGCCTTTGTTTTCCACCTTCGTATATACGATACGCGCGTCCCGGGCCTGATAGGCGCGCACCGTTTGCGCCACGTCACCGTGGGCCGCGTCGCTGGCGTCGGCCAGGCAGAGCTGCCAATTCGGGCAGGTCTGGCCCAACACGCTGTCCAGCAGCTGGCGCAGGTATTTCTGCGGCGTATTGTACAAAGGTACGCAGATGCTCACCGCAGGCCAGCCCAGCGCGCCGTAATCCAGCGCGCGCTGGGCCGCCAGCGTTTCCTTTTGGGGCAGAAAACGCCCTTTTTTGCTGCCGAAGCGCCGCTTCAAAAATGCCGCCGAACGCTTGAGCGTGGGGCCGAAGCCATCCGTGCGCACCGTCTGGGCAAAGAAGCCCGCCAGCTCCCGCATGCGCTTGATTTTCAAATTCATGGATAATCTCCTTTTTAACAATGGCCAGCCTTGCCTTTTATGCGCCGCCGTGAAGCGCTTTGCGCGGCCGTTCAAACAGCGCTGCGGGCCAAAGGCCGTCCCTTTATGGACTATGAACGCGCCCCGAACCGGCGCGGCACAAAGACGCACGCGGCCCGGTTCCCGCATCCGCCGCTGCGCAGGCAATGCCGCAAGCGGGGCCCTGCGGCTCTTTCAGGTCGCGTATTTTGTATAATTTTCTTTATTTATACCCATAGTTTTCATATAGGAGCGTAAAATGCGGATTATAATACGGGTCGCCCTGCTGCATCAGTCCAGCGTATCTGGCACAAAAGCGCGCTTTTTCCCTTTCGTACCGGGCCTGCTTCTCGCCGCCCGCGCGGGTATCGTCGCCCCGGCTCTTGCTCTCATGGTGCACCGCCGCCGCAAAGGGCGTCATTACGTTCAGCAGCCCGCTCTGCCACAGCCGCAGGCAAAAGTCCACGTCATTGTACGCTACGGCGAAATTTTCTTCGTCCAGCCCGCCGAAGCGGTCGTAAAGCTCTTTTTTCACCATCAGGCACGCGCCCGTCACCGCGCACATATTCTGCGTGGTCGCAAGGCGGTACATATCGCCGCCGCTGTCCCGCGGGTGGCCCTTATGGCTGTGTCCGGCGCTGCCGCCCAAACCGATGAATACGCCCGCGTGCTGGATGGTTCCGTCGGGGTAAAAAAGCTTCGCGCCCACGGCTCCCACGTCCGGCCGCTGGGAATAAGACAGCAGCTCCCGCACGAAGCCGGGCGTTTCCACCTGGATGTCGTTATTCAGCAGCAGCAGGTGTTCGCCCGTGGCATGCCGCGCGCCGAAATTGTTGATGGCGCTGAAATTGAAGCCGCCTTTGTAGGTGAGCACGCGGCAGTTCGGATACTGCTGCTGTGCCCGCCCGTAACAGGCGAACGTTTCGGCCTGTGTGGAATTATTTTCCAGCACCAGCACCTCCAGATCGTCCCAGCCGGCGTTCCGGTACAGGCTTTCCAGACAGCGGGCCAGGTCCTCCGAATGGTCCTTGTTGGGGATAAGCACCGTCACGCGGCCGGGCCGCGTGACGTCATACCGGGTGCGGTATGCGCCGGGGCTGCCGGGAATGGGTTCCACTCGGCCGGGCATGCCCAGGCGCAGAAGCTGGGCCTCCACCGCCGCCGCGCCCGCCGCCAGCGCATAAGGCTTTGCCTGCATGCCGCTGGCGGTGGAGCCGCCGTGCCCGCGCCACCAATACAGCACTTTGGGAACGTGCGCCACCTTTTGGGCGCGCTCCGTCAAGCGCAGGATCAGGTCGAAATCCTGCGCGCCGTCAAATTCCGCGCGTTCGCCGCCGCCCGCCGCCGCCAGCAGCGCGCGGCTGAATACGGCCAGATGCGTGATGTAATTGCAGCCGCGCAGCGTGTCGGGGGAAAAATCCGGCTTGAAATGGTATTCGCCCAGCTTTTTCAGCGTGGAATCCAGCACGATCTCATCCGAATAAACAAAGTCCGCCCCCTGCTCGTTGACGGCTTTCACCGCCTCGTACAGCGCATTGGGGGTGAGCACGTCGTCGTGGTCCAGCAAAGCGATATACTCTCCCTGTGCCGCCGCAAGGGCCGCGTTGGTGTTTTCGGCAATGCCGCCGTTTTTGGCAAGGCGGATATAACGCACGCGCGCGTCCCGCACGGCACGCACAGCCTTTTCCACCTCGCCGTGGGCCGCGTCGGATGCGTCCGCCAGCACCAGCTCCAGGCCGGCGTAGGTCTGGCCCAGCACGCTCCGCATCATTTCGCGCAAAAATTTGGGCGGCGTATTGTACAACGGCACCACCACCGACACAAGCGGCATGCGGGCAAAGCGCGCCGCGCGCTGGGCCTTAAGCTCCCGGCGCAGCGGGATGTCGGCGCGGAAACGCCACACCTCGCCCTTTGTCATCAGGCTGATGCGGAACGACGCCTCGCGCCACAGCGCCTCGGCACCGCGCTCCCGCAGGCAGGCGGCGGCGCGGCGGGCAAGGCTTGCAAAATGAGCCGGGCGCGCCGTGCGGCGCAGAGCTTTTGCAAAGGAATCGTGCTCCGCCGGGTTTTTGGGGGTATTTTCTTCTGGCATACGGCTTATCCCTTTCCGGTTTCATCGAAGACAGACCGCACAATTTACACCCTGAGCTTCAGGCACTGTGCCGCCATGGCTCTCCGCCATGTTTCGCAAAAATCTCATTGCGCTGTCGGCGTCGGAATTGTGCGGTACCGTCTTATGACGCGGCGCGGCCCGGGCGGATGCGCCGGCCCCGCGGCCCGCGCCGGCCGCCGAGAGCCGCGCCGGTGATGTGCGCCTTTACGGTGCCTCAATGATCCTCTTGTTGCTGTTCGCGTTCTGAATGGCTGCGGCCTCCGGGTCCAGCGCCTTGTATGCGGCGCACACCTCGGCCGCTTCGCCCTGCATCTTTACGCGGCCCTTTTCCAGCCATGTCACGTGGTCGCACATGCGCTCGATCTGGCCGATGGAGTGGCTCACCAGCAGCACCGTGGTGCCTCCGCTCATCAGCTGGCGCATGCGCTCCTCGCATTTTTCCTGAAACATGAAGTCACCCACGGACAATATCTCGTCCGCAATGAGTACGTCCGGCTTGGTGATCGTGGCGATGGCAAACGCAATACGCGCCACCATGCCGGAGGAATAGTTCTTCAGCGGAACGTCCAGAAATTCCCGCAGCTCGCTGAAATCCACGATCTCGTCGAATTTTTCGTCGATGTACTTGGGCGTCAGGCCCAGCACCGTGCCGTTGAGATAGATGTTCTCCCGGGCGGTGAGGTCCATGTCGAACCCCGCGCCCAGCTCAATGAGCGGCGCGATGCTGCCGTGCACCACCACATTGCCCGCCGTGGGCTTGAACACGCCGGAGATCACCTTCAAAAGCGTGGATTTGCCCGAACCGTTCAGCCCGATGATCCCGTGGAACTCACCCTTATGCACGGTGAGGGAAACATCGCGCAGCGCGTAAAATTCTTCAAACTGCAGCTTGCCCTGCACGGCGGCCAGAAAATACTCTTTCAGGCTCTCGTGCTTTTCCTTTGCCATGTTGAAGCGCATGGACACGTTGTTTACTTCGATCATTTTCACAGCGGCGTCCTCCCTCAGATATGCAGGACAAATTTGTCCTGCTGGCGGCGGAACACGAACAGGCCCACAGCCAGCGCGATGACCGCACACAGGCCGCAGATCCAGACCATGCTCCAGGTGAGGCCCGTGCCGTCCAGCACCGTGGCGCGGAAGCCCGTGATGTACCAGTACAGCGGGTTGAAACGGATGACCTGGGAAAGGCTCAGCTCCACGCTTCCCACCACCAGCGGATTCATCTGCTCAGGGTCATAGAAAATGGCGGAAAAATAGTTCAGCGCCAGCGTAAACACACCCCACAGATGCATCACATCCCGAAAGAACACTGTTGCCGCGGCCAGTGCAAGGCCGATGCCCAGCGTGAATACAAACAGTGTCAGCAGCGGATAAAACGCCAGAAGCACGGTGGCGTGCAGCTTGGCTCCTGTTACAAGCATTACAATAACGAGAGCAATGAACGAGAACAGACAGTTCACCAAAGCAAAGCACACCCGCTCCAGCGGAAAGATGTATTTTGGGATATACACCTTTTTGATGAGCGGCGCCGCGCTCAGCATGCTGCCCATGGCGCTGCCGGTTCCTTCATTGAAAAAGTTGAACAGCAGCTGCCCAATGAGCAAATATACGGAAAAATTTTCGATACCGCTGCCACGCATGTCAAAAAGCGTGGAAAACACCACCACCATGACGACATTCATCAGCAGCGGGTTGAGCACGCTCCACACCACGCCCAGCACGCTGCGGCGGTATTTCAGCTTGAAATCACGGCCGATCAGGTTCTGCAGCAGGTAGCGGTACCGCCAGAAATCTTTGGCGTAAGCCTTCAGCATCTGCATCCCGGTTTACCACCTTTCAAAGAATTCATAGGTCTGCTCCTTGAAGCCCCTGTGCTCCCCATCCTTGGCGGAAAGGCGGATCTCGCCGTCCACCGCGGGCCACACGATGCCCACGTCCGGGTCATCCCACTTCACGCCGCCCTCGGCCGCGGGGTCGTAATAGTCGGTGCATTTGTAAGTAAACTCCGCTTCTTCGGACAGCACCAGAAAGCCGTGGGCAAAGCCCTGCGGGATATAAAACTGCTTCTTATTTTCCGCAGAGAGCGTCACGCCCACCCATTTGCCGAAGGTCTCGCTGTTCGGGCGGCAGTCCACCGCAACGTCGAACACCTCGCCCGACACCACGCGCACCAGCTTGCCCTGGGTATGCTCCTTCTGGAAGTGCAGCCCGCGCAGCACGCCCCTGGTGCTTTTGCTCTGGTTGTCCTGTACAAAGGGGCCGGGAATGCCCGCGGCAGCGAATTCCTCCGCCTGATAGGTCTCCATAAAATAACCCCGGCTGTCGCCGAACACCGTAGGTTCGATGATGATCACGCCGGGGATCTCGGTTGCGATAAAATTGAATTTGCTCATAAACAAGAACAGTCCTCTCCTGTTTTTTCATTCCGCAGCAGGCCCGTCCGCATGGAACAAGCCAAGTATAGAATATCATAAAACGGCCCCGCGTTCAAGGTATCCCGCGCATGCGGGCTTCCAAAGGCCGCGCGCAGCAAAACGCGGACAACGGGTCTCCCCGTCCGCGCGCCGCCGTTCGTGCACAGCCTTATTCCACCGGGGCGAAATATTCCGCCGGGTCCACATAAGCGCCGTCCTCCAGGAACTCCAGATGCACATGCGTTTCCATGGCGCTCTCGGCGGGCAGCTCGCCCACCGTGCCCAGTGCGTCGCCCACGGCCACGGTGTCGCCCTCTTTCACAGCGATGTCCGCAAGGCCGCATACGCGTACCGTCAGCTTTCCGGCGTTCAGCTCCACAACGCCGCCCCACTGGGGGTCCTCATAAGCGCGGGCCACCACCGCGCCGGTGGGCGCCGTTACGGCGTCGCCCGCCGCGCCGGCCAGGTCCATGCCGTTGTGGGTGCGCCAGTCCTTCATGGTGTCGTTGAACACCAGCTCGTCACCACTGAAAGCCTGCAAGGCCGCCCCAGCCCGCGGCGATGCGAACGAGGGCGTTTGCACCGGCTGCGAGCTTGCAGGCGCGGCGGGCGCGGATGAAGCAGGCGATGAGCTGGGCGCAGATGAAACCGTACTTTGCGGCTTCGATGACGAGGATGGCGATGTGGGCGCCACGGGCACGTCCTCCTGCTTTTCTTCTACGGGGGTATGCTGTTCTTCCTGCCATGGAATGTCCTCCTCACCTTGGATCTGCGGCGCGGGGCCCGCGCCCAGTTTGTCCATCATGCTGTTGATGGCAAGGAAACTGGCCGTGGCCGCGCCCGCGATGACGAGCGTCAACGCCAGATAAAAGCCCTTGCCCTTCCAAAAGCTTTTGGATTCCTGATTGTTTTTCATATTTTTCCTCCCTGCCGTGTTGCCGCCCTGGCCCGCGCGCGGCGCGCTGGCTGCGGCTGCGGCACATGATAGTAGTATTTTGGACAGGCGCGCCCCGAATATACATGCCGCCGGCCACGCGGTACGGCCGCAAAAAAATTTACATTTCCGCCGCACCGTGCGTTTTAGCCGGGCTTGCGTTTTTAATCTTAAAAAAGTACAATAATGCTATATACTTCCCGGCCGCATGCCGCCCGTTTGCGGGGCGCGGCCTTTTCAGAAAGGAGGCTCCTCCCATGGCGGGATACATTGCCGGGATCGGCGGCGCGAACGTGGACATCCACGGCCAAAGCGACGCTCCCATCGTAATGCGGGATTCCAACCCCGGCCGCCTGCATCTTTCGGCGGGCGGCGTGTGCCGCAACATCTGCGACAACCTGTGCCGTCTGGGCCTGACGGTGGAGCTGTGCAGCGCTGTGGGCGGTGATGCATACGGCGACATGCTGCGCGGCGCCTGCACCGCCGCGGGCATCGGGACGCGGCATCTGGCCGTGTTCCCCGCCCAGAATACGTCCGCCTACATTTCCATCATGGACAGCGAAGGCGACATGCTCGTAGCCATGAGCGACATGCATATTTTAAAAGAGGCTCTGACGCCCTCGTATGTGGAGGGGCTGCTGCCTGTGCTGAACGGTGCGGACGTCTGCGTGGCGGACGCAAACCTTTCGGCCGGCGCGCTGGAAACGCTCGCCACACGCTGCACCGTCCCGCTGATGCTGGACCCCGTATCCACGGCATGGGCGCGCAACGCCGCGCCGCTGGCGGGATACTTCCACACGCTCAAGCCCAACCTCATGGAAATGGAAGTGCTTTCCGGCATGCGCATCACAAACGAACGCGAGCTGGACGCCGCCTGCGGCATGCTGCTGGAAAAAGGCGTGTACCAGGTGTTTGTAAGCCTGGGACGCGAGGGGCTTTATTTCAGGCGGCAGGGCTGCGGCGCGCTGCGCAAAAAAAGCCGCCCCTTCCCCATGAAAAACGCCACCGGCGCAGGCGACGCCACAATGGCCGGTATCGTGTATGCATGGGTGAACGGCCTTTCGCCCGGGGACACGCTGGATTTTGCGCTGGGCGCGGGCCTTGCGGCCATCGACAGCGCCGATACCATCAACCCGGCGATGAGCCCCGCGCTCGTCGCCAAGCTTGTAAAGGAGTATGTATTATGAATTTGAAAGAATATCTGTCCATCACGCCGGAAATCTCCGCCGCCATCCGTGACGGCAAGCCCGTTGTCGCGCTGGAGAGCACGATCCTCTCCCACGGCATGCCCTACCCCGACAACCTTGCCTTTGCGGCCGAGGTGGAGCGCATCGTGCGGGCGGAGGGCGCAGTGCCCGCCACCATGGCGATCATCGACGGCGTGCTGAAGGTGGGCCTTACGCAGGACGAACTGGAGATGATGTGCAAAGGCGAAGGCGTGGCCAAGGTATCCCGGCGCGACCTTCCCATCATGGTGGCGGAAAAGCGCACGGGCGCGACGACAGTAGCCTCCACGATGATCCTTGCCAGCCTGGCGGGCATCCGCGTGTTCGCCACGGGCGGCATCGGCGGTGTGCACCGCGGCGCGGAAAAGACCATGGACATCAGCGCCGACCTGCAGGAGCTGCGCCAGACCTCGGTGGCCGTGGTGTGCGCCGGCGCGAAGATGATCCTGGATATCGGCCTGACACTGGAGTATCTGGAGACCATGGGCGTTCCCGTGCTGGGCCTGCGCACGGACGACTTTCCCGCGTTCTACTGCCGCAGGAGCGGCTTCGGCGTAGATCACAACGCCAAAGACGAGGCCGAGATCGCCCGCATTGCCAAAACGAAGTGGGACCTGGGCCTGGCGGGCGGCATACTCATCGGCAACCCGGTGCCCGAGGAATATGCCATGGACTTTGACGAGATGACAGCCGTCATCGAAAAGGCCATTGCCGGCGCCAACGCCGAGGGCGTGCGCGGGAAGAACATCACCCCCTACCTGCTGGCGCACATCGTGGAATACACAGGCGGCCAGTCTCTCAAGACCAATATCCAGCTTGCGTACAACAATGCCCGAGCGGCCGGCAAAATCGCCGTGGCCTACGCCCGGCTGTAAACGCCCGCCGCACTGCGGCGGCTGAAAATCAAGAAAACACGAGGAAGTGCAATGGACACCTGCAAAAACTGCGGCAAGCCGCTGGAAAACCCGGACCAGGAGCTTTGCCCGGCCTGCCGCGCCGTGGAAAACGCAAAGGCGCGGACCAGGCGGGAGGAAAAAGCCGGGCATGCGCGCCGCCGGCGCATGAACCGCACCACACGCAAAATGCTCATCGCCGTTTGCGTGCTCGCCGTGGTCTTCACAGGCCTGTGCGTCACGGCCACAGTGATGTATGACAAATACAACCCGGACGAGTTCATCGCGTCGGTGGACGCCGCGCTGGAGGCAGGCGACGCCCGCGCGCTGAAAAATCTGCTCAAGGGTGAGGACCTGACGGTCTCCGACGAGGGCGCCGCCGCGCTGTGCCGTGCTTTCACAGACGCGGCGCAGCGTGAAGCGCTGCGCGGACAGCTGGAGGACCAGGTGGTAGACGGCGGCGCACAGGGGGCGTTCCCCGCGCTGGGCGTGGAAAAGGAATCGGTGTTCTTCGGCTACAGCCGCTATTCTCTCACCGTCCACAGCGTGCGGCTGCTGCTCAGCTCCCCGGTGCAGAACCTGCGTCTTTCGCTGGACGGCGTGCCCCGCACAGGCGAACAGACGGCGGACGGAATTTTGTATCAGAACCTGTTCCCCGGCCTGTACACCTGCACGGTGACGGGCACCACCGCTGCCGGGCAGGCGGTGGAGGGCGACGCGACGGACCTTGCGCTGCGCCAGGCGCTGCGCGGCCTGCCGGACAAGCCCACGGTCTTCCTCGTCTCCCAGCGCACCTCCTCCATCCGCCACGCGGACAAGATCGTGGTCCTGGACGAGGGCCGGGTCGCGGGCATCGGCACGCACGAGGAGCTGCTCAAGACCTGCCCGGTCTACCAGGAGATCTACTATTCCCAGTACGAAAAGGAGGCGAAGTGACATGGCGGACAAGAAGCGGGGCGCGCAGATGGACACCCTGAAAAAGGTCCTGCGCTACATCGCGCGCTATCGCCTGCTGGTGGCGGTGAGCCTGCTGCTGGCGGCGCTGTCGGTGGCGCTGACGCTGTACGTGCCCATTGTCGTGGGCGACGCCATCGACTTCATCGTCGAGGCCGGGCGCGTGGACTTTGCGCAGATCCTTCGCTGCCTGGTGGTGATCGGGGTGGTCGTGGCCATCACCGCGGTCGCGCAGTGGGCGATGAACATCATCAACAACAAGATCACCTACCAGGTCATCCGCGACATCCGCAAGGAGGCCTTCCACAAGCTGACGATCCTGCCGCTGAAGTACATCGACAGCCATCCCACGGGCGAGATCGTCAGCCGCGTCATCGCGGACGTGGACCAGTTCGCCGACGGCCTGCTGCTGGGCTTTACGCAGCTGTTCACGGGCGCCGTCACGATCCTGGGCACGCTGATCTTCATGCTGACGGTGAACGTGGGCATCACGTTTGTCGTGGTGCTGCTGACGCCGCTCTCGCTCTTTGTGGCGAACTTCATCGCGCGCAGGACCTATACCATGTTCAAGAAGCAGTCCGAGGCGCGCGCGGATCAGACCGCCCTGATCGACGAGATGATCGGCAACGAAAAGGTCGTGCAGGCCTTCACGCACGAGGAGGCGGCCCAGCGCGACTTTGACGGGATCAACGAGCGCCTGCGCCAGAGCTCCCTGCGGGCGACGTTCTACTCCTCCATCACCAACCCGGCCACGCGCTTCATCAACAGCCTGGTCTACGCGGGCGTGGGCCTTGCGGGCGCGTTTGCCGCGCTGACGGGCGGCATCACGGTGGGCGGCCTTTCCGCGTTCCTGAGCTATGCCAACCAGTACACAAAGCCCTTCAACGAGATCTCCGGCGTCATTACGGAGCTGCAAAACGCGCTGGTGTGCGCGGGGCGCATCTTCGCCCTCATCGAGGAGGAGCCGCAGACGCCGGACGACGCGGATGCGCGGGTGCTGACGGACGTGCGCGGGCGCGTGGATCTCAAAGACGTCTCCTTCTCCTACGTGCCGGAAAAGCCGCTCATCGGGGACTTCAACCTCCCCGTGGAGCCGGGCATGCGCGTGG
>ERZ857503.1179-NODE-1179-length-15988-cov-2.869830_pt1 | contig 15988 bp, 11 predicted proteins | sample MGYA00519766_ERZ857503 | MGnify/ENA primary metagenome ERZ857503 (study PRJEB31778, sample SAMEA3449345) | human gut metagenome | biome: human gut; feature: human-associated habitat; material: faeces | place: United Kingdom | collected 2010/2012 ...
CGATTACATTGAAGCCATTATCGCGCAGGTTCAGTGATTGACCCGGTCCCTGCACACCGTAACCGATAACAGCGATTGTTTCATTCTTCAATACCTCACGAGCTTTTTCCAAAGGAAATTCTTCACGGGTTACTACATTTTCCGTAACACCGCCAAAATTCAATTGTGCCATTTTTCTTTTTGTTTTAAAAGTCTTGTTCCGTTCGGACGAAAACAAAACCGATTATTAATAATTAAACTTATATTCTTTATCTTACAGTGCAAAACGCCAACCGACATTTAGCTGGACCACACTATTGTTTGCTTTAGGATTAGAGTCGCTTGCCCAAGATTTGTTTACGTTAATCAGTCCGATGTTATAGTTTAGAGAGATCAGCAGACCACGTTCAAACTGATAACCGGCTCCAAGCCCCACTCCACAATCAAACTTGCGAATCACATTCATGCCTATGACTGTGGTACCATAGTCGGAGGATGATTTGTTCTCTGAGTTCACATTGAAACTGAACTGCGGCCCTCCAAACACATACAGCCCCTTATATATAAATTCTTTCGCATATACCGGAACATTGATATAATCCAGTTTATCCGTATAAGAGACTCCGCCCCCTTTATATTTGCTTCCCTGCATGGAGTAATACACTCCTGTTTCTATTCCAAACCGTTCGGTCAGCATGACATCACCTCCCAGACCGATATTGAGTCCGGGACGCACTTTAGAATCCACCTCTCCGGTAGTATTTGCCAGATTCAAACCGACCTTCGGAATCAGATGAAACTCCTGTGCATTCATACAGCAAGCAACACAGAGCAGCAAAAGAAAAACAATCTTCTTCATTTTAATCACATTTTAAACTACACAAACTTCACTTTTGCCCGGCATACAACTTCACTGCCGTTTTTCTTAATCTCGACGTGATATTCATTCTCACTTACTTCCTCTTCAAAAAAAGAAAGCTCGTCGCCATAATAACTTTCTGCCACATAGGCCATTTCAAATCGCTGAATCCGTTTCGATTTATACAAATCGATCGGAAACAAATCGAGGATATGTTCTATATAACGAATGCTGTTCACATGACCATTGATGTCGATATCGCTGTATTTAGCTGTCAACTTAGCACAAGGTTGGTCAGTAGCCACTTTGATACGCGAAGGCTTTTCGATCGGACAAGGTTCGTCACATACATAGTCCACAATACTACCGCCATGCAACGTCAGCAAATCAGCCGGCTTGCGGGTATTTAAATTAATCATGGCCCATACCGAACGGGCATATCCGATCTTCTTGCCGTCCTTGTCTATAATGGCAAAATTACGATCAGTAAAAAGACGATATACATTCTCCACCCATGTCTGTACAGTAAACTCCTCATATTGATAAGGCATCTCTTCCAGATCGATGGCCAGACGAGACAATACCCATGTATAATTGTCCTCATTCAATGTAGCGATTCCAAAGCCGCGTTCACTGGCATGAAAGCCGGCACAGATGGTTGCCAAGCACCCCCATTGTCAAACGTCCGTTGAAGTCTACATGAAAAGGCTCCGCAATAAACTTATAACTCCCTATCTTCTTATTGTCACTCATTCACTTTTCCTCTTTCTTGCTTAAGTTATATTTGGTCTCACGATCTGCCAGAAACTCGTTCACACGTTCAAAGCAACTGGTAGTGATTGCCACACGTCCCGAACGCACAAATTGCAACACACAATTCAATGCACTCAACTCTTCGTAGAGAGAAGTAATTTCTTCACTGATTCCATTTTTCTCGACGATGGCAAATACCGGATTCACTTCCACAATCCGTGCATTATAGCGACGAATCACCTTCGAAGCTTCCGGCTGTGACTGAAATTCGGGCATAGACACCTTATAAAGAGCTATTTCATGAAAATAGATTTCATCTTCAGTGAAATAATGTGCCTGAAGCACATCGATCTTCTTCTCAATCTGTTTGACAACCTTCTCTATCGTATCTTTATCGGTCCAAGCCGTAATAGTATATTTATGCACCCCCTTGATAGATGAAGCCGAAACATTCAGGCTTTCTATATTAATCTGCCGACGGGTAAATACTGCCGTAACCTGATTCAACAATCCAGCAAAGTTCTCTGAATGAACAATTAATGTATATAATGTCTTATCCATAATTCCTAACTTATTAGCATTCCAACAACATCTGGTTAACTGAACCTCCCGGAGGGGTCATCGGCAACACATTTCCCTCTTCAATCACACAAGCTTCCAACAGGAACGGACCGTCTGTCGCAATCATTTCGTCAATCGCATCAGCCAGTTCTTCACGGGTAAAGACTCTTTTGGCCGGTATATCATAAGCAGAAGCAATCTTAATATAATCGGGATTCAGCATGGGTGTGAACGAGTATTTACGGTTGAAGAACATTGCCTGCCATTGGCGTACATTGCCCAGGAAATTATTGTTTAATACGATAATTTTAACCGGTGCCTTCTGTTCCATAATGGTTCCCAACTCCTGAATGTTCATTTGCAGACCACCGTCACCCATAAATACACAAACCGTACGGTCCGGTCGGCCAAAGGTTGCACCGATAGCAGCCGGCAACCCGAATCCCATGGTACCAAGTCCTCCGGAAGTAATCATACTCCGGTCTTTTGAATATTTAAAGTACCGGGCAGACATCATCTGGTTTTGACCGACATCGGTCACCAATATCGCTTCATGATTGGTCGCATCGCTTACCGCACGCACCACTTCCCCCATCGAAAGCGTATCTCCCATCGGATGCAATTCCGGACGGATTACCTTTTCTTCTTCCACCTGTTCATAAGGCAGGAAACTATCCAGCCATTCTTTATGCTCGTTGGGCTGCAGCAATGCCGTAACAGCAGAGAGCGTCTCTTTACAGTTACCCAGAACCGCTACATCCGCATGTACATTCTTATTAATTTCAGCCGGATCGATATCAAAATGAATCACTTTCGCCTGCTTGGCGTACGTAGCCAGGTTTCCGGTCACACGGTCGTCAAAACGCATACCGACAGCAATCAGGACATCACATTTATTGGTGTTCATATTCGGTCCGAGATTACCGTGCATTCCCAGCATACCTTTGTTCAAAGGATGCTCGGTCGGCAAAGCCGACAGTCCCAACAACGTACATCCGGCGGGCATATCTGCCTTTTCGATGAAAGCACGCAATTCCTGTTGTGCGTTGCCCAGTTCCACACCTTGCCCCACCAATACCAACGGGCGCTCTGCACCGTTAATTAATTCGGCAGCCGCTTTCACGGCCTCCGGGTCAGTCTCGGGTACAGGCACGTAACTGCGTATGAAATCGAGTTTCGCAGGCATATATTCGGCTTTCTCCACCTGGGCATTTTTTGCAAAGTCGAGCACTACCGGTCCCGGGCGTCCGCTTTTCGCTATATAAAAGGCGCGGGCCACCGCCCATGGCACATCTTCGGCACGACGGATCTGATAACTCCATTTTGTAATTGGCTGCGTGATGCCTACCAAGTCGACCTCCTGAAAAGCATCTGTCCCCAAAAAAGCTGTTCCCACCTGTCCGGCAATGACTACAATCGGTGTACTGTCGATCATTGCATCCGCAATACCGGTTATGGTATTGGTAGCACCGGGGCCGCTCGTCACCAGGCAAACTCCGACCTCACCCGAAGCACGGGCAAATCCCTGAGCCGCATGTGCCGCCCCTTGTTCGTGGCGAACCAAAATATGATTCAAAGTCTCTCTATGATCGTATAAGGCATCGAATACGGGCATGATAGATCCTCCGGGATAACCAAAGATCGTCTTTACACCATGATATTCCAAAGAACGCATTAATGCTTCACCGCCTGAAATTATATCTTTACTCATGTACTAAAATTTACGATTTTACGATTTACAATTTACGATTGAAACAACTCTGTGGTTAATCAATCAGTCTCACCGCTCCTTTATCGGCAGAGCTTACCATGCTGGCATACGCTTTAAGACTTTTAGGCACATAGCGTTCACGAGTGACCGGAGTCATCGGACGTGCAGCCAGTTCTTCATCGGTCAGTCGCACGTTGATAGTCCGTTCGGGGATATTGATTTCGATGATATCACCATCCTTAATCTTTCCGATATTACCTCCGGCTGCTGCTTCGGGAGAGATATGCCCGATGCTGAGTCCCGATGTACCTCCGCTGAAACGGCCGTCGGTTATCAGCGCACACTCCTTGCCCAAGTGGCGCGATTTGATATAAGAGGTAGGATAAAGCATTTCCTGCATACCGGGACCTCCCTTCGGACCCTCGTGCGTGATGACGACTACATCTCCGCTGACAACTTTTCCTCCGAGTATCCCATTGCAGGCTGCTTCCTGTGAATCGAACACCTTTGCCGGACCGGTAAACTTCCAGATGCTCTCGTCCACTCCGGCCGTTTTCACCACACAACCATCCTGGGCAATATTTCCTTTCAGTACGGCCAGTCCTCCGTCTTTGCTATATGCGTGCTCTATGTCGCGAATACACCCTTCGGCACGGTCCGTATCCAGCTCTTTATAATAGACGTCCTGAGAGCCGAGCACCAGATTGAACTTTCCGGCAGCCGCACTCTTATACTTTTTAATAGCCTCTTCACATACGTTCGGGCTAGTTATATCATATTTATCTATCGCCTCACCCAATGTCATCCCGTCGATACGCACTACAGACGTATCGATCAATCCGGCTTTGGCAAGTTGTCCCATAATCCCCATGATACCTCCGGCACGGTTTACATCCTGAATATGATACTTCTGTGTATTCGGCGCCACCTTACACAAGCATGGGCTCTTGCGTGAAAGCATATCAATATCGTCCATTTTAAAGTCCGCCTCCGCTTCATGGGCTATCGCCAGCAGGTGAAGTACCGTATTGGTAGATCCTCCCATCGCGATGTCCAGCGTCATGGCATTCAGGAATGCCTCACGGGTGGCAATGCTCCGGGGAAGTACGCTTTCATCACCGTCCCGATAATATTTATAGGTATTTTCTACAATCAGTTTCGCAGCATCTTTGAACAATTGGGTACGGTTGGCATGAGTCGCCACAATCGTTCCGTTTCCGGGGAGAGCCAGACCGATCGCTTCGTTCAGGCAGTTCATCGAATTGGCGGTAAACATTCCCGAACAACATCCGCAAGTGGGACAGGCCCGATTCTCGATCTTGGAGACTTCTTCATCACTCACACTTTCGTCGGCCGACTTAATCATCGCATCAATCAGGTCCAAATGCTGTCCATCCAGTTCACCGGCTTCCATCGGACCTCCGGATACAAATACAGTAGGAATATTCAGTCTCATAGCCGCCATCAACATCCCCGGAGTGATTTTGTCACAATTGCTGATACATACCATGGCATCCGCTTTATGGGCATTCACCATATATTCCACACTATCGGCAATGATATCCCGGGAAGGAAGGGAATAAAGCATTCCGTCATGTCCCATGGCAATACCATCATCAATGGCAATCGTGTTGAATTCGGCAGCAAAGCATCCCAGCTTCTCAATTTCTTTTTTCACCAGCTGACCTATTTCATGTAGATGTACATGTCCCGGAACAAACTGAGTAAACGAATTGACGATGGCAATGATAGGTTTGCCTAATTGCTCTTTTTTCATACCATTGGCTGCCCAAAGTGCCCGGGCGCCTGCCATGCGGCGACCCTGTGTGCTGAACGAACTGCGTAACTGCTTTTTCATTTCAATATTCCTTTTAAGTAAAGAGCCTTCCCCACTGTAGTGAGAAAGGCTCTAAATCATATCTTCTATCTGTACGAATACATACATAACCTTTCTCACGCTCTTGATGGAATCACCACGACGCGAATAATATGCAGGACTGCCAGGTTAATTGATGTATGATTATTCATAACTTCTATTTTCTATTCTTTGATTGCTGCAAAGGTAAGTGCTTTTTTATAAACTCCAAACAAATTGAAGAAAAAAATCACCTAAAACAAAATAATTGTAAGCAAAGCCCATCTTTAAATATGTATTTATCATTCAAAATCCTATATTCCCAACTATTTCTTATTATAATGTACTAATTTAAAACGCCGGAATCTCAGTTTGTTTTCATCAAAAGACGGATTCTTGTAATGGCTGTCACTTAAATACAAGCCATCTTTACCTATATAGTGCAAGGTAGATATATACGTAAAATCCGGAAAACGAGTCTCCCCGATAACATCAAAATCTTCATTCAGAATCATTATAGAGAAAGATTTACGCCCATATTGCCATATATTCAGATAATTTTTCTCCCCGTCCAAATCCGTTTTCAAGTATACAAAACGGTAATAGACTTTCCGATATTTATCATAAATCAGATTTCCGTAACAAGGAATTTCTGAGCTTGCTTTCATCGCCCCATCAAAATCCTGTGGAGGATTCTCCTTGATTGCAGGCTTATCGATATATCGACTCTTTACTTTGATTTTTTTCATTTCTCCATCTTGTAGAGAAACTACGTAAATATCTTCATCAAAAAAGAAAGAGAATACAAATTGATCCTTGTCATTTAAACAGCAACTATATGAGAGTTCATTACCTAAGGATGGTTTAGTAACATCATCCGAAGACATAATAGGAGGAAACTTAATTGGAAAAGGACTGAGCACATTTTTAACCGTATCAACCACGACGTAGACAGGAGATTTTTCCATCACTTTGTTCCCTAAACGCATATTGACGGTTTGGGGTATATACATTTTCCCGTTATTAAAGTAAATAGGGCGATATGCAAAGGTTATGGCTCCGAAAGGCAATAGAGGTATCCCATCATCCGTTTTCTCAGTTATAATCTCACGTTTTTTCTTGCCCGACGCTTCCATTTATTATATTTATATCATTATGAGCAATTAATGTTCTTATTTTTTTATTTGAATATATTTCATCAAAATCAATAATATGATATCCTCCGAACATACCAACACCATTAGCCCCCTCTCTATCAAAGAAGATGCTTTTCACAAACTCTCCCGACTGCAAATCATAAACGCAAATCTCTGGTTCCAATTGATTCTGAAAAGTTAGGTATTCATGCCCATCTTTATCAATAAAAGGGAATAGAGCCTTTATTCCTAACGTCACATTATCGGCCAATAAATAAACAACAGAATCTTCTGTCAGTTCCAGACCGGCATCCGCAGACTCCTTCTTACCGCCGGAACAGGATATTGCCAAAATAAAAACTCCCAGAATCCCAATTATATTTTTCATGTTTACTATTATTAATCATGTAATCACCTATACCAAAGCCATTATTATTTTCCCCTAAATTAAACAATTATTTAACTGAAAATAAAATCAACAGATAAAAAATGCCCTGAGACCATTAATTAATATTTCCAAGAGCAAGACACAATGCATCCTAAACAATTATTTTGCGATAGTTCTCTCAGGAACAAAGCAGAGAAACATCAATCATAAACAGAGAAAGAAGAAAAGAGCGGAAAGAGCAGATTAAGACCGAACCAATAAAACATGGGGATGTTGTGCAGTAAAACATCCCCATGTTATAACACAAAACATCCGGATGTTTTATACAACAACATCCGGATGTTTTTACGCAAAGAGTCTAAAGTTTCAAAGTAAACAATGGCATATTACTGACGAATAAAACGTATGCTAAATCCGTAACCACGACTATATGTATTCGTAGATTGTGGTACGGATACATTCGAAGGATTGATGGAGAGCGCCCAGCAATTATACCCATCGACACTGCTAAACCACCAATACCCGACTTCATCTTTTTCCTGGAAAGCAAAAGGTTCATCAGCATCACGCCGTCCACCGGGTTTTCCCACAAACCCGGCAATACTCAATGCCTCGGCCACTTTAGAATCCCCACCCAGGAAATTCCGCAATTTATCCCAATCGCCCAAATGATTCGGTATTTTCCAGCCTTCAGTAACTAAAGACGTAGAACCGGAAAACACACCTGCATTGTACAACAGTCCATATTGATTGCGAATGGTTCGGCTATCTTCCGTAATGCCGGCGGGAAAACCATATACAGCATATCTCGGGTTAGCATCTTTTCTCCATTCCGAAGAAATGACTCCTGCACTGTTTGTTATCGTCCGCAGATTGTCCGCCATCCAATATTGGGTACCGATTTTCATCACCCGATATGAGTTGCCTTCATTATCAGTAGTCAGATAAGGACGGAGTCCGTTTGCCTGACTATCCGAGTAGCCGATATAATCGCCGGTTATAAAACTCACTCCGTCTTCTGTAAACAGGGAGGTGAATGGTTGCGTATTGGTACCCGGCGTATAAACGGTAGTCAGATAGTCTACTTTCCCTCCGTTATCCAATACCATTCCTTCGCCAAACGCTTTGTTATAAACATTATAAGGATAAAAGACCGAGGCACTTTTACCCGATCCAAATGAATAATCGGGAATAAACTCATGACATAGTTCTCCTACTTTCACTCCCTCAACATAAAGTTCATAAACAAACGAACGGGAAGAATCGGGCACTTTAAATTCAAGCAATAAAGTGACTCCGAGCGTTGCCGACAACTTCTTGCCGTCCTTGGCTGTCAGTTCAAGAATAGCAGTACCGGACAAGGCTCCATCGGCCGAGCTTTTATCAGGAGCAATCACCGTCATCTCCCCGGTGGTGTCCGACGTATATTGGGCCGTAACTGTCCAACCGACCGGAGCCGTACATACCGGAGCAATACTTTTATTTACGCCACTGCAAGTAAACGTAAAGGTCAGAGACTCACTCCGATGAAAATACGTCACTCCCGAAGCCGCCAATTCTACCTGTGCCCCTCCCCACTCCGGCACTTTAAATATGGTTCCATCAGTCAGATAAAATACAATATAACCGTCTTCACTGACCACCTTCCGGAACATAGGATCACCGGACGCACCTTTCGCTTTCATCGGATTGCCCGCAGCATCTTTCAATTCGACAGGACCGCTCCCATAATCAAGCGTCCAGTATCCTGCCGCATTGACCCCAATGACCGGAACAATACCATCGGTTCCCGAAGCTCTGACCTTTTGCCCGTTGTTGTCCAAAAGAAAAGAAGATGTTCCATCGGCATTCTTGATAGCCCAATACAGATGTCCGTCCGTATCCATTTTCATAGTGACGACGGGAGCTGTCCCATTCTGTCCTTTGTCTCCTTCCGGACCGTCCGTACCGTCTGTTCCATCCTGGCCATCTTTACCATCGGTACCGTCCTGGCCATCTTTGCCATCGGTACCGTCCTGACCGTCTTTACCGTCAGTACCATCCTGTCCGTCTTGCCCATCGATACCGTCTTGACCGTCTTTACCGTCGGTACCATCCTGACCGTCTTTGCCATCGGTACCGTTCTGACCATTCTGACCATCCTGACCATCTTCTCCTTTTTTACCATCGTCTCCTTTCTCGCCATTCTTGATGACAATCGTACCACTTTTGAAAAAACTGATGGTATAGCCGCTTCCATCTGCAAGTTCCTTGAAACCGGTAATATAATCACCTGATTCAGAAGAATTAATGATCAGCTTCAAAGCAACGATATCCCTATTCATATTTTTGCACAACTCCTCGATAGAGTTTGCCTGCCCCTCCATTTCCGCGTGATTCTTCAACACCTCGTTCATCTCCTCCTGGCTACAGGCGGTTGCGAAGAACAGACAGAGAAACAATAGTTTGATTATATGATTCATATTCATTAGAGTTAAATTAATAATTTGCATCCCGGACACAACGAATGCTGTTACCTTCACCCGCCAACGCATTGCCAGAAGTCAACAGTTCTACAGAATTAGATTTGTAGGACATCCGGATGCGATAACTCGTTTCCGTCGACCACCACTGCCCTGTTGTTTCCTGGGCTCCGGTACTGCCATTACCGCCATTAACCGTATTAGCAGGCAAAGCCGTAAAACCGGTCAGATTGTTCGCCTCTATTCCCGTATCCTCCAACCAATTTCCAATTCCTTTCCCAACAGCTGTCGACTTCAGTTTACGTGCATCTGCCCCCACAAAGTCTACCAATGCTTGCAGTTCTGCTTTAGAAGGAACATGCCATCCTTGGGGAGCTATATTTCCTTTCATTGCAAACTGATTGTAAAGTACACCGTACAGGTTACGATATTGCATAGCTCCCGGAGCATTGGCATTAACCGCCCGGTCGACTTGACAGGCCGGAAGACCTTTCCCGCACTGAATTCCCCAATCCATAGATGTGGCAAAACCGGTAGGAATAGGAGTACCATCATTAAATTGGGTTGTCTTCAGATTTTCTCCCATCCAGTAGAGGCTACCTATTTTTACAACCCTGTAAGCATATCCCTGCACATCGACAGCCAAGGAAGCTTTCAGCCCGCAAACAGTCCCGTTCACCAGTCCGTCTGCCCCATCTGCCGCCATCACATACCGGCTACCGTCTTCCGTAAGTATGGCAGTGGACGACGGATTGCCGGCGACCGGCGTATATCCTGTTCCGTCATGCTGTATCGATGCTCCGTTTTCCAAGATCAGTCCGGAACCAAAAGTACGCGAAGCAGCATTATAAGAATAGACTACTGTAGCCCGGTCCGTCGTGGAATACGCCGGCACATACTCCCGGCATATTTCTCCTACTTTAACTCCCTCCATCAATACGTCATAAACCAGAGAACTATTGAACTTCGGAAGTTCAATACGATAATACAACGTTACCAAGATGTCTGCCCGGACAGTATTTCCCAAAGCATCTGTGCCTTCTATCGTTATTCTTTCCGAAGCCGGCAGAGTCGAACCGGCAGCAGGTGCTTTCACAGTCAGCGTCCCCTGCAAAGCTTTCGGCTGATAATTAATCGTAGCATCCCATGTTCCTGCCACCTTTACTATCTGTCGGAAACTGCTACAATCAAACGTAACGTCCTGCGTTACTCCACGATGGAAGAAAAGTGGCCCCGTTTCATTGAATATCAATTTACTGTCTCCGGTTTTAGCCACTTTATAGATACTCCCGTCAGTCATGGTAAACACGACATATTCAGGATCTCCGGTATTCACAGAAGCAAAGATGGACGGGCTGCCATCTGTCACCGTAGCCACTATCTTCTCTCCGCTTCCTCCTGTGATCCATTTCGTTACACCTCCGACAGTAACCTGCCAATAGTATTCACCATCGGTATCTTTAGCTATGCCGACAGAAGGAGTGACACCATTCACAGGAGTCATGATCACCTTGTTACCTTCTCCATCCGTCAGCCACTCTACCGCTCCGCCACCTATTTGTACAGTCCAGTAATAATTGCCATCCGTATCCCGTTTGGCACCCAGCAACGGAGTATCTCCTGCAGGACCTTTCACGCCGTCTTTACCGTCGTTACCGTCAACTCCGTCTTTGCCATCCTCACCATTGGCACCGTCCTGTCCGTCACTGCCATTATGCCCATCGGTACCATCAGTTCCGTTCGACCCGTTTTGACCGTCGGCTCCGTTCTGACCGTCAACGCCGTCTTTACCGTCCGTACCATCCGTGCCGTTTGCTCCATCACTGCCATTCTCACCATTGGCACCGTCATTGCCATTTTCTCCTTTATTCCCCGTCAGGCCATTCTTTATAAGAATATCTCCTCCTTTATGAAAAACAATCAGTGTACCGCTTCCATCAGGCAATTCGGTCACACTCTCAATGTAATCATGAGTCGGTATCGTATTCACTATCGTGGCAAGCAGCCTCACTTCATTATTGGTATCGGATATCCATTCCCGGAGTTTTCCCATCCGTACATTCAGTTCGGCTTCCCGGCGCAGGGCCTCGTTAATGTCCTCCTGAACACAGCCTCCCGCCAACAGAACCGACAAAATGATAAACATATATTTTTTATATCTCTTCATGATTTCCTGTTTTAAAGATTAATCTTCTTTCAAAAGCCGTACACTGTAGCCTGTCGAATTATTGTCTCCGCTGTTAAACTCGAGTACGGATGAGTTTGCGGACAATCTGAACACAGCACCGACACTCTCCAGACTGGCACTGCTCCACCAGATACCGACTTGCTGAAAATCGTTGAACGAAAGACCGTCAGCACCTCTGTATCCTCCTCCGACACCGGAAAAACCTGTGAGATCGGTTCCACCCCCTGCCAGCCAATGCTCTGTTCCGGACTCTTTCAATAATGTACCGGCATTAGAACCCAGAAAAGCCCGTAATGTGGATACGATATCCGATTCCGTTGGAAGCTTCCATCCGGCAGGCACCACTTTTCTGGCAGCAACTCTATTGTACAAAACTCCATAAGATACCTTATTGGCAAATGCCCCTGCTGCAGCAGCATTCTCATAATCGTACACGGCACAGGCACCCGAACCGCTATCATCAAATCCACTCTCTCTCCAAGCACGCCCCGACAAGCCGGTGACAACAGGAGATCCGTCAGGATAAGTAAGTGTCCGTAAATTCTCCGCTGTCCAGTACTGTTTACCTATTTTCACAATGCGGTAGGCATTGCCATCCGCATCAGTCAGCCTTTCCGCCTGCAGGCCGTCTCCGAAATCCGGTTCACGTCCTTTCAACGAACTGTCGGTATAGAATTCCGATCCATTTTCAGTATAGATATACATAACTGCCGGCCTGTCAGAAACTGAAGCATGATAACCCGTACCGTCGTGCTTCACCGAAGCACCGGTATTCGTGATAAGTCCCGATCCATAAACTCCTCCTGTCAAATAAGGATAGACAACCGTTGCAGACAATCCCAGTTCCCGCTGGTATTCACGACAAAGTTCTCCTACCTTTTTGCCCCAAAGACGGATGTTGTACACATAAGAACCTCTAAAATCCGGAAGCATTATCTTATAAAGCATACTCACGGTGAAAGAAGTCCGCGCCGTTTCTTCTGCGGTATTCGTACTTCGCAGTACCACATCTCCTGATAATGCTACGTCCGCTGTTCCCGCCGAAGGGGCCTCAAGAGTCAAAGCTCCCGCTTCAAAATCGACTGTCGCTTTCCACCCCTTCGGAACATCTACCGACAATTGCTCTTTTGAGATACCCTTACAACTGAAAGCAATCGCCTGAGACCCGCCCCGGTTGAAAAAAAACAGTTTACGTCCCTCCGGAACCTCAATAACCGGTCTTCCTATAGGTAATCTGAACCGGGTTGCCCCACCGCTTAAGGTAAATTCCACATAATCCGGCTCCTTCAAGTCCACCTTCTCAAACACGGACACAGCATTTTTTGCATTGGCAACTATTTTCTTTCCATCCGCTTCAATCCATGTCTCGGGACCGGTTCCAATCTTTTGCGTCCAGTAATAGTTATCGTCGCCCCCGTCGGACGTTTCCCATTGCTTCACTCCCAGTTGAGGGGTTTGTCCATCGTGTACCGTAGAGGTTGCCTTTATTCTGTTTCCATCATTGTCGGCCAGATAATAAGGTTCACCGGAACCTATTTTTATAGTCCAATAATATTCCGAATCAGCGGGATCCTGCATAATGCCAACCACCGGATTCTGTCCGGGGTCACCTTGCTCCCCCTTATTCCCGTTGGTACCGTCGACACCATCTTTGCCATCGGTACCATCCACGCCATCCTTACCGTCCGTACCATTCGTACCATCTGCACCATCTTTACCATCGGTACCGTTCTCACCATCTTTTCCGTCCGTACCGTCGGTACCGTCCACACCGTCTTTACCATCCGTACCATCTACGCCATCCTTACCGTCCGTACCGTCTATGCCGTCTTTCCCGGCATCTCCATCCGGACCGGTATCTCCTTTCTTCCCGTTACGGATAGTAACCGGAGCACTTTGGGAGAAGGAGATAGTATACCCCGCACCATCCGCCAGTTCCTCGATATGAGTAATGTTATCTCCTATCCTGTCGGTATTGACAATCACCTGAAGATTATAAATATCCTCATTCAGTTTTTTACATAGATCTGTCAACTCCTGCAATTCTTTCCTCTGATCACCCTGTCTGTCAAGTAAATCGTTGAAATCGGACTCTTTACAGCCATGCAGTAAAGGCATCAATAACAACAACAGATATATTTTCTTTCTAATCATAGTTTTCATTTTTGGATTTCAACAATAACTCGCCTGGCAAGTACGCTGTAATTATTCGGATCGGAAGTAAGCATATCTATGCACTCTCCTTTCACGGCGATACGTTTGCCATCTATCCCCTTCTTTTCAAGATAGGCTGCCAGTGCTTCGGCACGCTGTAAAGAGATTTTTTGATTAATATCCGGATTCCCGGTATGGTCGGCATGCCCTGAAAGAATAACTTTCAGCTCAGGATACTTTTTCAGGGTTTGCACAATGCGGCATAATTCATTTTTGTACAAGGCTACATTCAGATAAGCCGATCCTCTCTTAAAATAGACCGGAGGCAATTCGTTGAATCCCAGTACCGGATCAGAATCGGTCTTCTCCTTCACTACCGTGTGCGCCTGTTGCAACTGCATATTCAAGGAAGCAATCTCCCGTTTCATCCGCTCCTTCTCTATCGAATCTTCAACGCAACAAGCAGGGGCAGGCAAGCTGACCGCACGCTCCTCTATATATCTGATCTCCACATCCGCCGCTCGCCTTGAGGCATAGAGAACATTGTCTTCTTTCTTTTTACCCACCTTCCATATCAAAGAGAGTCCGGCACTGGTCATAAAGTGGTCTTTCGACTTAATCAGCGTAGATATACCATCCATCTTATTGTTATTGACCCATATAATTCCCGTACGCAACTGTACATCAAAAGCCCGGGAAATCTTATAACGCAAAGACACATCTCCCCCTATCCCGATGTTCCACTTATCCGTCTTTTTTCCCGATAATGGGCTTTTATCTGCCTTATTTATTAACTCTGTAGAGAAATGTTGTGCATAGACGGCAGGACTCAGTAATACCGTCCAGCGACGATTTCCCCGGTTAGGGCCAAAGAAATTATTCACATTCAGATTCATCTGCAAACCAATATTCGTAAAGTGTACTTTCGAAAACACATCCTTGTACTTCCAGGTATTAAAATCCTGATTCGTATAATAAGTCATCCCGTCGGCATTCATAAGGTAATCACCCGCGTAAGATTTCGCTCCCATTCTGGTATATCCGGTTCGCGCAGATGCCTCTATGCCTATCCACGAATTGACCTGATAACCGGCAAACCCTCCAAACTGAGATCCGACATAGGTTTTATCCGCCGAGAATGAAGTAAAATCGCCAAACAGGAAAGGGACACCATATTCTGCTCCAAAATACCAATGTGAATACGATTTAAGAGGTTTATCGACCTTAACCGGCGTTTCCGTCTGGGCAAACCCGGTACCAAATAGCGGAGAAAAAAGAAGGAAAAGGATGGCTCTTCTGCATCCTGTCTCCATACAACAATGATTTTTTAACATAAGCTTCAATTTAAGAATTATTGTTTGTTTTCAATTTCTTGCGAAGTTCGCAAGGTGTCAGTCCATATTGTGACCTGCAAAATTTATTAAAGTGTGAAGGAGATGAAAATCCGAAGTCATCGATAATCTGGCTAAACTCATCACCATATACGGTAATACGGTAAATGATATGTTGCGATTTCCGATTGAGAAGCCAACGGTAGACCGACACTCCGAACTGTTCTTTAAACTTTGCCCGAAAATTAGTGACGCCATAGCCTAACAGGCTGGCCAACTCACCCACATTTTTTGCACTGAGATAGTTCTCCAGTATCTGTTCTTTAAACCTGGACGACTGTTCCGTCAAGGAACTGAACAAAATGGCAAGTTCCTGCTCATTATAAACAGAATTCAGGATATAGAACAGTTCCCGCTGCTTCGCTATATACAAGGAGAGATCATATAAATTCATCTCCATGTACTGTGCAAGAAGCTGTAAAAAAGAATTCAAAGGCTCGGCAAATTTAAGTCCCACATCTTTTGAAACAGAGCTATCCGAAATGGCTCCGAAAGGACGGAATGTCAATAAATCATGTACTATTAAATCACCAAATGCAAATAAGATGACC
>ERZ857503.1180-NODE-1180-length-15981-cov-7.269120_pt1 | contig 15981 bp, 17 predicted proteins | sample MGYA00519766_ERZ857503 | MGnify/ENA primary metagenome ERZ857503 (study PRJEB31778, sample SAMEA3449345) | human gut metagenome | biome: human gut; feature: human-associated habitat; material: faeces | place: United Kingdom | collected 2010/2012 ...
CCAGAACTGAAAATGCTGACAGACGCAGTAGCATCCTCGAAGATCATTTCTGCCAGGAAATCCGAGGAACTGGTACAGAAATTATGCCGTCTGACCAGCACACATCAGGCAGAGCAGCTTCGGCAGCTCGCCAGCCTGTCCAGCCGGGTGAAACCGCGCAATGAGCAAGTCTATTACATCATTGATGCCATCCAAACGGCGATCTTGGAAAAGCGACAGATCCAGTTCCAGTATTATGAATATACGCCCGAGAAAAAACGAGTTCTCAAACATGGCGGTTATCTCTATCAACTGGACCCTTACGCTTTGGAATGGAAGAATGACCACTATTACCTGATTGGCTTTTCTCACAAACACCAGCGGATGGCCCATTTCCGAGTAGACCGCCTGTCGGGGATCAAGATACTTCCCTCCGGCTTTACACCCGATGAAAACTTTGATGTGGCGGGCTACACCAACAAGATCGTTGATATGTTTGCTGCTGACCGCACAGTTTCTGTTGAACTGCTCTGTGAGAACAAGCTGATGAAAACCATCATAGACCATTACGGAGAAGCTGTACCAACCCGCACATATGACGAGGAACACTTTACCGCAAACATCGAAGTCGACCCAAGCGGCACCTTTTACGGATGGGTATTCAAATTTATGGGCGGGATTCAGATCATAGCACCTCATGAGTGTGTGGAAGAAATGAAGCGGATCGCCCACAGGTTTCTCTAAAACAGGGGCCAGGTGTTATGGAATTTTAACACCTGGCCCCTGCTTTCTTTTTTGCCCTTGTATCGAACAGATGTGCCAGTTATAATATAAACAAGATGTTCGCAGCCCAGCGAAACTCTATGAAGGAGGGAGACCAGTGACCTTTGGAGCTTTCATCAGCACACGGCGCAAAGAGGCCAAATTAAACCTCCGGGATACCGCGAAACACCTCGGTATCTCCAATGGGTACCTGTGTGATATTGAGCAGGGACGCCGGCCGGCGCCAGAGGGAGCGTTTGTAGAGCGGATCTCTTCTTTTCTGGAATTGGATAAGCAGGAGCATGAAATGCTGCTGGATCTGGCCGCAGATTCCAGGCAGACGGTTCCGGCCGACCTGCCTGACTATATCCGCCAGCATGACATCGTCCGCGCAGCATTGAGAGTGGCAAAGGAAGTAGATGCTACCGATGAGGAATGGAAGGCATTTATGGAAATGCTGCAGAACCGCCAGAACTAAGGGGGGGATTTTCTTGTCTGTACCAAAGTATCGATTGGACGCAATTGAAACCATTGGACGGAAGATCCTGCAAGAGTATGATCCCGTTTTGTTGGACGGGCCTCCCCAGGCAGTTCCCATTGAAACTATCATAGAGACCAAGTTTGATCTAACTCTGGAATATCATTGCCTACGCAAAAACGGGAGCATCCTTGGGGAAACGATTTTTGATGAAGGAGCGGCCATTTTATATGACCAAGATGAAAAACGCTACCGCCTGATTGCAGTCAAGGCCGGAACGATCCTGGTGGAGGAGCGGCTTTGTGTGGACAGGCTCCTCGGCAGGCTGCGGTTCACCTGTGCTCACGAATTGGGGCACTGGGTCCTGCACCAGAAGCTGTACTCCGGCACAGGCGATGTGGCTGCCTATGAAGGAAAAACATCTTTGGATGAAAGCCACGGTCTGGTCGAATGGCAGGCGGATGCTTTGGCTACTGCTCTCCTCATGCCCCTGCCGCAAATCAAAAGAAGTTTTTACCGTTTGCGTGCAGGCAGGAGCAATGAGCAGCTGGTTGCGGAAATGGCTCAGATCTTCCAAGTCTCCAAGCAGGCCATGCGTATTCGGTTGGAAACACGCAATCTCATATAAGGTTGGTACACGGCAAGCCCCCCTCCTAAGAGAGGGGCGCAGCCGCACCAATGTTCACAGGCTTTGTTATATGCATTTTGTTCGCAGTTTAGCGAACAAGGAAGGAGGAGAATGGCATGAGGAAAGAAAGCTCCACTGTGCAGAAATGTAAAAGGCAGATGGCGACCCTTGGATTTGACAGCCAGCTGGCCTATCACCGGGTAAAGCTGATTTTGAAAATCTACCGGGATGTGGTGTGGGTCCTCAGTGAGCGGATGGAAGAACTGCGTGAGTATGCCTGGGAGCTGGGCGCTCAGGACGCTGATACCGGGCTGATCTATCTGCAGAGCTTCGCCCCGGATATGGATCTGCAGGAGTTTGAGGAACGGGTCTGCTGTGTGATGGAAAACCGGATGCTGGTGGATGTGATCGACCGTGCCCTTCTCCGCTTGAAACGATACCCTGACCGGGGGGAACTTTACTATGAGATCCTAACCAAACAATTTATCCACCGTTTCAACAGCACAGAAAGGGATCTGCTGGATGAGCTGAATATGGAGCGAAGCGTATTCTATGACCGGAAGCGCGAGGCGATCTTCTTATTGTCCCTCTGCCTTTTTGGTTATGCTGTGCCGGAACTTCAGGAAGAATTGGAGATGCCCCGACTTTATCCCGACTGATTCCCGATGAAAAACCGACGAAATCCCTACTCCCTTCCGACTTTGCCTCTGCTATACTCAGTACAGTGGCAGGTATGCGCAAAAATGAATAGGACCAGCTGACAAGGGCCGGGACGCTGTAAAGTGTCCCGGCCCGCTGTATTCCTGCCGCAATATGGCGGCGGGGATCGGCCGGGGATGCAGAAATGCGTCCCCGGCTATTTTTCTGCCCGGCACTGGGAGGGCCGGCATGGGCTGGGAGGCTTATATCGCCAAGTACCCCTGATTTCAAGATTTTGATTCGCCGTCAAAATCTTGAAATTTGGAGGAAAGGCACATGGAATCCAACGGGAAGTTTACCCTTATTGTTTTTAACACCTGCACTCGGGAATATGAGGAAGTCATGGTGACAGAGGAGGTCTATCGCACTTACTGCAGAACCCGGTGGAATATCAAGGACAATGATCAGAGCTTTTTTGGCCATGAGATCCAGATGAGTGGGATGATCGGCGGTCAGGATGGCGCTTATGAAAACTTTCGGGAGTTTATTGACGCCATCAACACCCCGGAACACATCATCCTTGAACAAATGAAGAAAGAGGCCCTGTACCAAGCGATCTCAGCGTTGCCCGCTGCGGATCAGGCATTGGTACAGGGCTTGTTTTTTGAGGGTCAAAGCGAACTGGATTATGCAGGGGAGCTTGGTATCTCTCAGCCTGCGGTCCATAAGCGGAAAATCCGCATCCTCAAACAATTGAAAAAACTTTTGGAAAATTGAAGTTGGAGGGTTATTAAAATGCCGACATCTTCCCCTATACAAGCGAGAAGGAAATGCTTCTCACTTGTTCCTTGAAAACCGAATATCCGATTGTCTGAATACTTTCCTGACGGGGCCCCTGCTGAACAGGGGCAAGCGACGCTGGAGGGTGCGCGAAAACCACCTGTAGAGGTTCTGGTACAGGCTGCAAACGAAGTCACCTATACATTTTTGTTCGGTTATGACAGCCTGACGGATTTCCCCTCTATCAACGACGGCCAAATAAGGTGCCAAGCGGGTCCATCCGTCCAAAAAACAGCCTGTGGCAAGCTGTATCGCAATGACTCCGCCAGGGATAATGATACTTCCGTCCAGTCACAGCCCCCACCGAAATGGGGATCAAGCAATGAGGGCGGCCGACAGAGATCCTGCCGGGGGTGAGAGTCCCATGACGCGGTGAAGCCAGCTGCGGTTCAGATGGTCGCCCTATGGAGCTGATGCCAATGGCACAGGCTCCTGCGCTTGGGGAAGTAGTGTCGAATACAAGCGCCAAAGAAAGACAACACAAATGTGAAGTCTTAATATCAGAAGCAATGGGGATCGCTTCTGCTCTATGCCTGCCCTTTCACTGACCGGAATGACTGCTGTATGAGTCACCATTCCAATTCTGCAAGGGTCTGGTTATCAGAGAAGCGGTCCCTATTTTTGTGGTATTAAGCAAGAAAGACAGGAGGTGCAATGATGGAAACATACCGCAAAGAGGACATCCGCCGGGGCGATATTTACTATGCTGACCTTAGCCCGGTGGTCGGCTCTGAACAGGGCGGAATCCGTCCTGTGGTCATTCTCCAGAACAATGTGGGCAACCGGCACAGTCCCACAGTGATCGCCGCAGCAATCACCAGCCGGAAAGGTAAGCATAAGCTTCCTACCCATGTAAACCTGGATGCTCCAGTTCCAGGTCTTTACCGCGACTCTATCATCCTGCTGGAGCAGCTTCGCACCATTGATAAAAGCAGATTGAGAGGTAAGGTCGGGTCTCTTGGAGAAGGCCAAATGTGCAAGCTTGACCATGCGCTGGAAGTCAGCGTGGGGCTTCTCCCACTCTATAATACCATCTGATTTTACCCGAACTCAGGATACTGCCATTTAAAGAGAAACATACAATCGGGGCCGTTCATCGGCTCCGGTGGGCGGCCCCTCCATAACAGGAGGGTGCTTTTATGACTAAGACAGAACTTCAAGATAACCTTGTGTTTCTTTCCGCGCTGAAGCTGCTGGAGCAGCTCACCGAAAAGGGCCTGCTGACAGCGGATGAGGCGGAGAAGTCCCGCGTTGAGCTGGAGCGTAAGCTCCGGCCCACTCTGCTGTTCGCCTGAACAGGCTCTATACGAGAATAGCTGATTGCCCAGTTTTTCCACTTCTTTTTCGTTGGTGTTGGTAATGGCTATTGCGGAAGGACTGTGGTAGTGTGTGTTGCTGAAAGGAGGTCAAAAAAGATATGACGGAAACAAACATAAGTACAGCAAGAGTTCCGCAGGTCACGGTAATCGACCCCAGAATCCCCGAAAAAGCAAAGCTGAGGGTAGCAGCCTACGCCAGAGTGAGCAGTGACTCCGAAGATCAGGTCAACTCCTACATCGCCCAGGTAGACTTCTACTCCAAGCACATCGCCGGTAAAGAGGACTGGGAGATGGTAGACATCTATGCCGATGAGGGTATCTCTGGGCTGGAAGCAAGGAACCGGGATGATTTCAACCGGATGATGACCGATTGCCGGGAGGGAAAGATCGACCGGGTCCTCTGCAAATCTATCTCGCGCTTTGCACGCAACACACAGGAGTACATCCAGTTCGTGCGAGAACTGCTCCGGCTGGGTATTTCGATCCACTTTGAGAAGGAGAACATCGATACCGGGAAGATGACCTCGGAGCAGGTTGCCCAAATCTATGGGGCTTTCGCCCAGATGGAATCCACCAACCACTCCAGTAATATGCGCTTCAGCGTCCGTATGCGGATGGAAAAGGGATTGTTTGTCCCATCCTCCGTCCCCTATGGCTACCGGCTGGCAGGGCGGGATCTGGAGATCATACCGGAGGAGGCCGAGGTGGTCCGCCGCATCTTCTCCGCTTATCTGAGCGGCCAGGGAAAGGATGATATCGCCAGGGAGCTGAACCAGCTCGGGGTGGATCGAGGCCGAAACCGCGAGAAGTGGTATCCCAGTACGGTGGCCTACATCCTGACCAATATCTCCTACACCGGAGATATGATCTGGCAAAAAAGCTGCGCCACAGATACGATTCCATTCCGGCAGGTTCGAAACCTTGGCCAGAAGCCCCGCTACTTTGTGGAGCACAGCCACCCGGCCATCGTAAGCTGTGCGGATTTTCAGAGGGTACAGGAACTGATGTCCTCCCGCAAGGGGCAGTTCCACGGGACGCACCGTATAAGTAAGGGCAGCCTCTATGATAAACACATCTGCTGCGGGGGATGCGGCTCTCTCTGTCGCAAAAAAATCACAGGGGGAAAGACTTACTGGGTCTGCCGCCGCCACGATGGAAACAAAGCAGACTGCCCTACCCCGCAGATTCCAGAACCAGAAATTACGGCGGCTGTCCTGCGGCTCTACCACAAGCTGAAACTTGGTCAGGAAACCGTCCTGCGGCCTGTTCTCAGCCAACTGCAGGAGCTTAGGGAACGGGAACTCCGCTCCAATCGCAAGATCAGTGATATTGACAATGAAATAGCCCGTATCTCAGAGCAGAATCTCGTCCTTGTTCGGCTGAAGTCGAAAGGGTATGTGGATTCTGCTCTTTATTTATCCCAGATGGATGAAATCGACCGTAAGCTGCGGGAGCTCAGGAAGCTGCGACGCCGTCTTCTGGAGGCAGCCGGTGAAGACCGGCAGATCCATGACACAGAGCGAATGATGGAGTATCTGGAGGATGGTCCGGAATGGCTGGATGAGGTTCCCGCGGAACTGTTTGGGGAACTGATTGAGCGGATCATCATTATCAGCCCAGAACGGCTGAAGTTCCGCCTGCTGAATGGGATGGAACTGGCAGAAAACATAGAGAGGACGGTGCGATAAATGGCGTGGCAAAGAAAAATTCCTTTCGGCTATCAGGTCCAGAACGGCAGGATCAACTGCCATCCGGAGGAAGCAGAGCTTGTAAGGGCTATCTTCTCCCGCTATCTGCTGGGCGGCTCCTACAGTCAGATCGCTGACGAGATGACCCAGCAAGGTGTGCGCTATCATCAACATACTGCCCAGTGGAACAAACACATGGTCAAGCGGATTTTGGAGAATGAACGATATCTCGGGATGGATGGCTATCCCCAGTTGGTGACAGATGAGGAATTTCTCGCTGTCCGCCTGCGGCGGGGAGAACAGAACACCTACGCTCCATGCCCAAGCGAGATCATCCCTATACGGGACAAGGCGGTCTGCGCCCTCTGTGGAGAAAAGATGGCGCGGGATACCAAATCCCGTGGCCGCCCACGCTGGCGGTGTAAAAATCCAGAGTGCGGCGGCAGTGTATATCTTGATGACAGCATCATTTTGGAACGAGTGGTGCAGAAGCTCAAAGTGCTGGCTCATTCTCCTGAGTGTATCCGGCTTCCTAAAGCCGCCCCTGCCTCAACAGATGCCCTTCGCATCGAAAATGAACTGGCCCTTTGCTTTAACCGGGCCGATATCAACCCGGAATATATGAAAACACTGATCATGGCCGCCGCTGCCGAGCGGTATGCCGGCCTGAACGATCCAACGCCGGCCCACAGGCGGGCACTGCTGCGGCAGAAGCTGGAGCTGGAGCCGGAGAACGAAGAAACCCTGTGGGAACTTTTTGAGTCGGCAGTAACCCATGTGTGCATCGGCAAAGGCGGAGAGATCAGCCTATCCCAAAAAGATCAAAAGGAGTGTGCCTCATGAACATACAGAAAACCGCCCCCACCCCCAAACTGGTCACTATGATTCCGGCTGACCCTCAGATGACAGAACGGGATCTTCGAAAAAAGCACCTGCGAGTTGCGCCTTACTGCCGGGTATCCACTGACAAGGAGGAGCAGCTCTCCAGCTACGAGGCACAGATCGAATACTACACGGAAAAAATCGACGCCAATCCGGATTGGACAATGGTCCGCCTCTATGCGGATGAGGGTATCACCGGCACCTCGGCCAAAAAGCGCAAAGATTTCCTCCAAATGATCCGGGACTGTGAGCGTGGAAAAATCGACCTGGTCATCACCAAATCGGTGTCCCGGTTCTGCCGAAACACACTGGATGGCCTGAACTATGTCCGCCGCCTGAAACGGCACGGCGTGGGAGTCTACTTTGAGAAAGAGAATGTGAACACCCTCTTCATGGACAACGAGATGATCCTCACCTTTATGATGAGCCAGGCCCAGGCAGAAAGCGAATCCCTCAGCGGCAATGTGAGGTGGGGCCACCGGAAGAACTTCAAGGATGGAAAGGTCTATTACCACTGCAAGACCTTCCTCGGCTACCGCTGGGGTGCGGACGGACAGCCGGAGATCGACCCGGAGCAGGCAGCCATTGTCCGGCGCATCTTCTCCCGGTTCCTGCTGGGACACAGCGTCCGGCAGATCACCACCGACCTGATGGCGGATGGGATCAAAACAGCCACAGGGAAAACAGTGTGGCATGACAGCGTGGTCCAGAAGATGCTTTGCAATGAAAAATATATTGGTGACGCCATTCTCCAGAAGACCTACATTGCGGACCTGTTCACCAGAGAGAAGCGGGTGAACAACGGCGAGCTTCCCAAATACTATGTCCATGACTGCCACCCGGCCATCATTGACCGGGAGACCTTCCAAAAGGTACAGGAGGAGCTGGCCCGCCGGTCCAGCCTGAAGAAAACATCCTCCAAAGCGAAGACGCAGCTCGGGAAATACTGCGGAAAGTATGTGCTCAGCGAGCTGCTGGTCTGCGGGGAGTGCGGAAGCCCTTATCGCCGGGTGATCTGGACGCAGAAAGGGGCCAAACGGGTCGTCTGGCGGTGCCAGAACCGGCTGGAGCATGGCAGGAAGATCTGTAAGCAGTCTCCCACTCTGGATGAGGGCGACATCCACGACGCCGTCATCTCCGCTATGAACGAGCTGTTCCGGATGCAGGCCGCCAAGGACGCGGTGAAAGCCGGTATTGCGGCCGTCCTTGCCGGAGAAGAACAGACGATGAGCCTGCCTGCCGTGGAGCTTCAGATCCGGAACCTGCAGGAACGACAGCTGGAGCTGTTCCAGCTGATCGTCAGTGCCGGCGCTGACTGTACCGACTATGATGAGGAGCTTCAACAGGTCAACATAGCCAAGACGAGGCTCATGGCCCAAAAAGCGGAGCTGGAAAAGGAACAGCGAGGCGCGGCGGCTTTCGAGAGCAGGCTGGCAGAACTTGACATGGCATTGGAGCAGGCCAGCGGTACCCTTACGGATTTTGATGAACTCACCGTCCGTCAGCTGGTCAGCAACATCAAGGTGTTGGACAAGGATAGCCTGCTCATCTGCTTCAAAGACGGAACAGAGATCACTCAGGCCATGCAAAGGAGGCAGACCGCATGATCTATATCACCGGTGACACCCACGGCGGCTTCCAGCGGTTCGGAAGCAAATACTTCCCTCAGCAAATGCAGATGGGCCGAAATGACTGCATGATCATCTGTGGTGATTTCGGAGGGCTGTGGGACGGCGGCCAGAAAGACCAGCATTGGCTGGACTGGCTGGCTGAGAAACCCTTCACCACCTTGTTTGTGGATGGAAACCATGAAAACTTTGATCTGCTGAATGCCCTGCCGGAAAAAGAATGGCACGGCGGCAGAGTACATGAGGTGAGGGAAAATATCCTCCACCTGATGAGGGGCCAGATATTCACCTTCAGCGGTCTCACATGGTTCGCGATGGGAGGAGCCTCCTCCCACGACATTCAGGATGGCATCCTTGATCCGGAGGACCCCGACTTCGAACAAAAGTATTGGCTGCTGCGCCGAATGCGGGGAATGTTCCGGGTCAAAGGACGCTCCTGGTGGGCGGAAGAAATGCCAAATGCCCGTGAATATGTAGAGGCACTGAAAAATCTGGAGCAGGTAAACTGGAAGGTAGACTGCATCCTGTCCCACTGCGGTCCCAGCGGTGTCGTGCGGAAAATCGACCCCTCCTATGGAAGTGACCAGCTCACCGATTTTCTGGAAACGGTCAATCAGCGGTGCCAGTTTACATACTGGTTCTTCGGGCATTACCACGATAACCGGATCATCAATGACAGATATATCCTCCAGTGGGAGCAGATTTCCGGATTAGAAATTTGAGTAAACGAGAAAATCATAACAGTGCCGCACAGAAATTGCTCTGTGCGGCACTGCTTACAACAATATAACCCCTTATAACCCCTTGAATATATAAGAGGGATGGGGTATAATAAATTTAGCAGAATGGAGGTGCGGTATGAAAGAAAAGATTCAGGAACTGGAGCGGCAGATCGCCGCCCTTCCCATCGGCTATATTTCCAAGAAGACGATCAACGGAAAGACGCGCTACTATCATCAGTGGACAGAAAACGGGAAGAAGCACAGCCAATATCTGCGGGATGGCGAACTGGAGCCGCTGCAGGAGCAAATAGAGCAGCGCAAAGGATTGCAGGCACAGCTGAAAGAGCTGCAAGCCAAGATGCCCAAAGTGCGCCAGCCAAAGCTGGACTTTGAAACCAGTGTAATTGTTGGTAAAGGATTGGCCGCCATGTCGCAGGGCGTAAAAGGCTGGGGCCTCCGTGACTGCTTTGGGCAATTGGAGGATTATCTCTACAGCAATGAAAGCGACAGGGTCTGCCTGGTTTTTGGCCTGCGCAGGACCGGAAAGACTACCATGCTCCGGCAGGCCATCGACCGAATGAGCAGAGAGGATCTCAGCCGCACGGCCTATATCAAAGCCCGCAGAAGCGATACCATGGCCATGATAAACCGGGATCTGAAAAAACTGTTCGATGCGGGCTTCCGCTATGTATTCATTGATGAGGTCACCCTGATGCGGGATTTCATCGATTCTGCGGCTCTCTTCTCCGATGTGTTTGCGGCGATGGGAATGAAGATCATCCTCTCCGGTACGGACTCCCTCGGTTTTTGGCTGGCGATGGATCAGGAGCTCTACGACCGGGCAAAGCCCATCCACACCACCTTCATCCCATACCGGGAATACAGCCGCCTGCTGGGGATCGACAGCATTGATGAATATATCCGCTATGGCGGGACGCTGCGGGCCGGTGAGCTTGCTTTTGATGATGAAGATGTCAACGCCCAGGACGCCTCCTTCCGGGATGATGAGTCCACACGGCGATACATCGATACAGCGATCTGCAAAAACATTCAGCATTCCCTGGCCTGCTATGAGGCAGGCGGGCATTTCCGCCATCTGTACTCTCTGTATGAGGCCGGTGAGCTGACCAGCGCCATCAACCGGATTATCGAGGACATGAACCACCGGTTCCTGCTCTCGGTTCTGACCGATGATTTCCAATCTCACGATCTACGGCTGACCGCCTCGAATCTTCGGAAAGAGCGTGACCCCGAAAAGCGTACCGAGATACTGGACAACATTGACACAGAAGCGGTCACCCAGCGCCTGATGGAGCTGCTGGATATCCGCAACAAAGAGGAACAGTCCATCGGTATCACAGATACCCATATCCGGGAGATCAAAGAGTATCTCTCCGCATTGGAACTGATCGTAAACTGTCCTATTGAAACCGCTGACCCAGGAGCAAAACCTGTGGAACACATCCTGTTTACCCAGCCGGGGATGCGATACTGTCAGGCACAGGCCCTTGTCCACTCGCTGATGAAGGACGAAACCTTTTCAGCTCTCAGCGAATTGGAGAAGACCCAGACTGCGGGCAGGATTCTCGAAGAAGTGCGGGGACGGATGCTGGAGGATATCGTCTTGCTGGAAACCATGAAGTCGGCTGACAGAGAACACCGGGTGTTTAAGCTGCAGTTTGCAGTCGGCGAGTTTGACATGGTGATCTATGACGAGAAGGAAAACTGCTGCGAGATTTTCGAGATCAAGCACAGCAGCAAACAAGTCCCGGCACAATACCGGCATCTGCTCGACCAGGAAAAATGCGATAAGACCGAACAGCGGTTTGGCCCGATCCGGGGGCGATATGTCCTGTACCGCGGCGAGGATGTAGCATTGGAAAATGGAGTGCATTACCGGAATGTGGAACGCTATCTGAACGGTCTGCCTGAGTTGAATATTGCCCCAGCACAGGAAGCTGGCATTGAGCAGACCGGCCCTGTTTTATAAGCTGCGGCGCCTTCTGCACCAAAAACAAAAATATCGATTTTAACCGTCCTTTGCAAAGCCCTCTGAAATCGATTGATTTCAGAGGGCTTTTGCTTATTCCTTGTCTATTGCGGCGCAGGATTTGAGATTGTTGGACGAAATATATAAAATTAGTTGTTGACAACACGAGCCGTGGTGTCTTAACCTCTAATTGTAGGGAGGTGTTGGTGATGAAAACAGTAACCAAAGTAGCTGATATCGTTGGTCTAACTGTTCGTATGATTCAAGAGTATGAAAAATATGGAGTGGCCATTAAACCCACCGAAAGAAACAAATACGGCTATCTGATGTATAACGACGACGCCATCGACCGCTTGTGGCAGATCCGCTTTTATAGAGAACTGGGTTATGACAAGAAGACGATAAAGGCTGTCTTTGATGACCCCTGCTACGATTTTTCAGCAGCGCTCGAAGCTCAAGTGAAGCAGTTGGAGCAAAAAAAGCAGGAGATTGATAACCTTATCAATGTTGCCAATCTCATGAAGGAAACTGGACTTACTCCAAAGGCACTTCACTCGCAAGCCGCTATGCTGGATGTAACCTTCAACGACACCTTCGGGGTCTTGGGCGCCTTGACACGGCAATTTGCGAATGATGAAACCGAATCCGGAGATTGTCCTATCACGGACGAGGAATTTGAGCGCATGTTTGAGGCATTTGAAAGTGTACTTAACCTTTATAAGAACGGAGTGTCTTGTGATGAAGATTCCGTTCAGAAAGCTGTTCAGGCATTCCACGAGCTCGCGAGTCCTTTGTTGTCCAATGCGGTTTCTGGACTGATGATGGCCTCGTTCCTAATAGCACCTGGTAGCAAAGGTGCCGAAGAAATCGAAGCCGAGTATAATCTTCCGGGGGTGGCAGAATTTATCCGTCAAGCGGTTAACAAGTACGTTGAAGATAATATCGACAAAGGCCCCGACAAAGTCTTAAACGATGCTCTTGAAAAAATCGTTACCTTTGGCAAACAAAAATACAAGCCTTGGTCTGATGAGGTTCAAGCCGTCGTTTCAACGATTTACGATTTCTACACAATGCATTTCAACACCGTCTTGATTTCCCCAAGAGAAATGTTAGAGCGGTCCATTTTGCTGTATGCTGACCCTGGCTATTACGCGTTCTTTGACAAAATGACACACGGCAAAGGCGCCGGGAAATATGTATCCGCTGCCTTCAAGCATTTTTGCAAGAAACTCGATAACCTGGAACAAGACTGATCCCTGTGGCCTCACACCCTCCTTTCAAATGTATCCTTGCTCTTTCGGCCACAAAGGAGCAACCCTGGGCAAGGTGTAAAAAGACCCACATCAAAAACAACCTATAGGGAGGTAAAATATGAACACCGCAGACGAGATCCGTGATCTTATTGAAACCACCGGCATGAAGGCCCCCGACATGACGCAAGCGCTTAAAAACATCGGTGGCGACATGCAATCCGGTATCAAGCGAATCGGTAAATACTTTCACAGAGAAGGAATGCTTGAAGGCTTCCAAGCCGGAAAGCATGTAGGTGAAAAGAGCGGCTTTGTAAAAGGTTCGGTTATTACGCTGGCGATTACCACTCTGGTTGGAACCGGCCTCTACCTTTATGACAGACACAAAACGAAGGTCGCGCTTGAAGCACATGAGGCCGAAGGCAAAGAAATTCTTGAGGGTCTTAAGGCGGCAGTCTCAACCGAGGAAGGAACTGTCTCAGGGGCTACCTATGACAACTATTCTGGCGAGGCAGAAGACGAGGTGAAGAACGGAGGTGAACTTTGAATTCCCAACGCTGGATTATATCATTTCGCTGTAAAGGAGGTAAGAAAAATGCAGATGTGCCCTGACTGTGACAAGGTATATGACGAATCGGAGTATGTACATTGCCCTTATTGTTCTGGCGAAATAGAACCAGAGGCAGAAAAGTATAAAGATTGCCCTGAGTGTGATGGTATTATGTATTGGGATGGGGATTATTGGAGCTGCTCTAATTGCTCGCATGAGATCCATACCGACGAAGACGACTATGACGGCATTATCGAACCTTAACCCTGATGGTGAACCTCCCAAGTCCCCAATACCCCCTTAACGCCCAGGAGTGAACCCCTTGGGCGGAAATATGCACCCCAATGCAAAAGCTTCTGAAATCGGTTGATTTCAGAGGCTTTTGCTTATTCCTTGTTTATTGCGGCGCAGGATTTGAGCGGACACATCATACAAACATATCGCTACCGGCTAACCACCAGCAGCGATATATTTTGGTTTGTTACTGCTGTAGACTACGTACGGAGCTGGCAATGCATTTCTCTCTGCCGTCTGCCGTTGTGTAGTATCTCTGCAAAACACCATATAGCAAGTAAGTTAAATCATCATCGGTTTCAATCTTAAACGAATCGTCGTCATTTATGATGGAAGGATAGTAGTCTCTGATAGACTGCAAAACCGCTGCCTTTTGTTCAGCATCATAGCTGTTTAATGCTTCCTTTGCAAGTGCAATTCGCTTGCGATTTGGTTTCTTAACACATGAGCTATTGTACGATTCACCTACGACAATAAAATCGGAAGCCAAGAAGTTGTTGGTTTCCTCATCTGTTGCTTCACGAAAAATTTCATCAATTCCGTGAAAAATCGCAGTAATAGCAGACAATTTCTGAAAGAACAAGCGGTTATCCGTGGAACGGTATATCGCGTCAGGCGCGGAGTTAATTACAATTTCTCTTGAATTTTCTTCAAACCGCACACTGTCTCCAAACACAACTCGTTTCTGGCAAAGCAGTTGTGTTTTGGTAACTCTCTGAAAATAGACTAATCCGTCATTCTGGACAGCGCAGAGAAACGAAATTATTCCGAGTTCGTCATCTGTGATTGCTGCATACGCTGTTCCGTTAACAGGTGATCTCAAAATATCCAAACAGTATTCTCTCTGAGTAAAATTATCCAAGTAGAACCATTCACCCTCTTCAAGAGAATCGTCTGGCGCATAGGGAACCGCCGAATCTAAGGTGTTAGGGCTTTCATAAATTGCCTGATTTGACAAAACGCATCTGCGATCACGGATACGAGCCAGTAAATAATTCATCATTTCACCCCATATCGATAAAAGTAAAGTCATTAATTCTGCGCAAATTGTTCAATTCGGCATCTTGGTAGACTTTCATTTTCTGTTTAGTGATAAGGAAAATCTTTGTTCCATCTTCTCCCGTTACGAAATAAAACTGATACCCAAACAGAAGGAACAAGGGATTAAAACTCAATGCCTGAGAAAGATGGGTAAAAACAAAAATAACTGCGTAGACATAAATTAATGCTGTAACATTCGGAATGCTCAATGCTACAAAAAAGTACCCTAAATAATTGGGCAAAAATGAATGGCTTGCGAGTTCAATCTCTTCTATCTGACACTCCATTCCGCACACGGACAAATGCTTGGACAATTGCAGGCACAACCACGCAACGAGCACGGGAGCTATCAGATAAATGATGTAAGATATATACTCCAACTTCTGTGGCAGAAAAGAAAATGTAATTCCTTCTTTAATAAGAAATACAACTACGACATAAGCCGAGGCGGAGAGGCTTAACATGAGATTAAACATCGTATGGGGTAGATGCTTAACTAAGTGAAAGATTTTTTTCATAGTACCAACTCCTATTGTTAAGTATAGCATTAAATGTCGAAATTTACAATTTCTCTATGTTTCATACTATAACAAATAAACTGTCCTATTATGCGGACAGTATATTCTGTATTTTACTGCAACTCCATGTGTATGATAAAATCACAGACAGGGGTACCAATTACTTGGCACCTCTGTCTGTGATTTTTTTACTTACCCTTCTCCGGTTTTTGAGGTGGCAGAGTTCCTTTCGCTTTCCGCCGCTTCAGTTCCGCCAGCTCGGCTTTCATCTCCACAATCAGCACCTTAAGCTTCTCCTCGCACTCCTCACGGGTATGGGCGTAGACATTGCGGGAGTGCTTTTTGCCATCGATCCACATGGGCGAGTAGCGGCCCTCCCACAGGTTTGGACCCTTTTGGCCGATATAGCCAGTGCCTGCCCTGCGGCGGTCAGGCAGGACGGGCTTGAAATCGGTCATTCTCGGCCTTTCGTCCTGACCTGTGGCACATTCTTCTCCTACCGCTGAACCACCCTCCGACGGCGCTGCTTTGCCGATCCCCCGGTCGATATTGCCGGCGGCTGTGCGCTGCATATCGTCGGTGATATGGGTATAGATGTCCAGCGTGGTGGCCGCCGACACATGACCCAGCATGGCAGAGAGGGTCTTCACGTCCATGCCGTTCTCCAGCGCCAGCGTTGCGAAGGTATGCCCTTACGGTATAATTACGACAAACCGGGAAAGCCCCGTATATCAAGGGTTTTCGGTTATCTGGCAAGGTTTTTCATCCTTTTC
>ERZ857503.1187-NODE-1187-length-15964-cov-3.442014_pt1 | contig 15964 bp, 13 predicted proteins | sample MGYA00519766_ERZ857503 | MGnify/ENA primary metagenome ERZ857503 (study PRJEB31778, sample SAMEA3449345) | human gut metagenome | biome: human gut; feature: human-associated habitat; material: faeces | place: United Kingdom | collected 2010/2012 ...
CCTACCTCAACTTCATGGGCAACGAGTTCGGGCATCCCGAGTGGATCGACTTTCCCCGCGAAGGCAACGGCTGGAGCTATGCGCACGCGCGAAGGATGTGGAGTTTGGCCGAGAACGGTTTTTTACGATACAGCTATCTGGGCGAGTTCGACCGCGCGATGCTGAAGCTCGTCCGCCGGTACTCGATCCTGAGCAGCGGCTATGCCTACAATCACAAGATGGATACCGAGAACAAGACGGTTGTTTTCAGCCATCGGGATGTCGTATTCGTGTTCAACTGGCATCCCGACCGGAGCCTGCCCGATTATCCGATTCCCGTGCCGGAGGCGGGGCGCTACCGCGTGCTGATGAGCACCGACGACCGCGAGTTCGGCGGGTACGGCCGGATCGACCATTCGGTCAAGGCGTTCAGCTTTCCGCAGGTATGCCCCGACGGCGCGACCCGGCCGCATATCCTGATCTATAACCTCTCTCGTTCGGCTCTGGTTCTGAAAAGGATGAGCCGTTGATTCCGTTGCCGGCGGACCTGAGTGTGCGCTCCGCATGCAAGGCCGGACCGGGCGGATGAGGGGGCGTGCCATGTCGTTATCGGCGAGAGATTCCGATGGCAGCTCTGTGAACCGTGTGTTTCGCGCCTTAAAGATTAACCGGAAATACCTTGTTGAAAAGGTGTCTTCCCGTCGGCGGAAAAAGAGTCGCGAAATGCGTCGGCGGGCGAAAAAATCGCTATTTTTACTCGACTTAACCGACTAACCTGAAATCCGATGAAAAAGATGCTGATGCTCGCCGGCCTGCTCTTTACGGCCTGCGCTGCGCTTGCCGGTCCCCGGCTCCGCTACACGATCAACGAACACTGGAAATTTTTCAAAGGCGAATGTCTCGGAGCCGAGGAGCCCGGGTACGATGTCTCCCGCTGGGAAACGGTCGATCTGCCTCATACATGGAACGTGGCCGACGTCGAGGACGAGCCGTACGGTTGGTACCGGGGGGCGGGCTGGTACGTGCGCGACCTGCCGATCGACTCGCTCGTCGAGGGTCGCCGGATATTCCTTTCGTTCGGGGCGGCCAATACGGTCGCCTCCGTGTGGGTGAACGGCCGTAGCGCGGGCGAGCCGCATATAGGAGGATATACGCCTTTCGCTTACGACGTGACCGAACTGCTTCGTGCCGGTGCCTCGAACCGGATCGCCGTCCGCGTCGACAATTCGTATAACGAGCAGATTCCGCCGCTCGCGGCCGATTTCACGTTTTACGGAGGTATCTACCGCGACGTGGAACTGATCTGCACCGATCCGGCGCACTTCGATGTGCTGAGTGCCGGGACCGGCGTATATCTGAGCACTCCGGACGTTTCGGCCGGAAGCGCTACGGTCGAGATCCGCTCCGATTTCCGTTTGCCGGAAGGTATGCGGGGAATTTCGCTGCGCCACACGGTGTTCGATGCCGACGGACGGAGCGCGGCTTCCGTATCCGAGAAACTGAAGCGAGGACAGGCCGTTTCGACCCGGACCGTGACGCTCGACTCTCCCCGGCTGTGGGGACCCGACGATCCGTATCTGTACAGCGTCCGCTCGGAGCTGGTCGGCTCCGACGGCCGCGTGCTGGATCGCGTGACCAATCCGCTCGGAGTCCGCACGTTCTCGTTCGACGCCGAGCGGGGATTCGTTCTGAACGGCGAGCCGCTGAAGCTGATCGGTACGAACCGGCATCAGGACTATCTGCATTACGGCAATGCGCTGACGGCCGAGATGCACCGCCACGACCTGAAACTGATGAAGGAGATGGGGTCGAACTGCCTGCGCATCTCGCACTATCCGCACGATCCGGCGGTGCTCGAGATGTGCGACCGATACGGCCTGATCTGTTTCGAGGAGATACCGGTCATCTGCTATATCACGTGCAGCGAGGAATTCGAGCGCAACAGCCTGTCGCAGATCGGCGAGATGATTCGGCGCGATTACAATCATCCCTGTATCGTCGCTTGGAACACGAGTAACGAGGTAACCCAGCCGCGTCCCGAAAGCCGGCAGTGGACCGACGTGCAGAAGGAGGAGTACGACGCCTATCTGGCGGCTTTTTTGGGCCGTCTCGAGCGGTTCGTTCAGGATGCCGATCCGACGCGCGAGTCGATGATCGTGCTGTGCTACGATCCGGTGACGAACGTCCGGAAAGGGTTTCATCAGGCCGAGCTGATCGGCTATAACAAGTATATCGGCTGGTACGAGGGCGAGCTCGGCGATTTGCAGGGTTTCCTGGATCGCTACCGGAGCACCGAGCCCGGCAAGCCGATGTTTCTGTCGGAGTACGGGGCGGGAGCCGACGTGCGCATCCATTCGTTCGAACCTTCGCTGTACGACCACAGCGAGGAGTTTCAGATACTCTATTTCAAGCATCATCTGAAAGTGCTGATGGAGAACGACTTCGTTGTCGGAGCTACGGTCTGGAACTTCAACGATTTCAATTCCGAATCGCGCGTCGATGCCATTCCGCATATCAACGAGAAAGCGCTCGTCACGGCCGACCGCCGGCCGAAGGCGAGCTATTATTACTATAAGGCCGTGCTGTCGAAGGAGCCTTTCGTATCGATTCCTACGCAGCAGTGGAAGGTCCGAGGCGGACGCGAGGATGCGCCGGACGCCGGCGTCTGTACGCAGCCGGTCGAAGTGTTTGCCAATACGCGGCAGGTGGAGCTGTTCTTAAATGGCCGCAGTCTCGGCGTGCAGCCCGTCGAGGAGCATTGCGCGCAGTTTCGCGTTCCGTACCGTTCCGGCGAGAACGTGCTGGAGCTGCATTCGCGCTCGGACGACGGGCGGGAGTTGCGCGATGTGCTGAAGATCGATTTCCGGATGCAACCCTATGATTTCCGCAACGGACGGATGCCGTTCGAAGAGATCGCCGTTAACTGCGGCTCGCCCTGTTTTTTCAATGATGCGACTAAAAACGATTACCTGTGGTTGCCCGACCAGCCGTATAGGGAAGGAAGCTGGGGGTATGTGGGCGGCCGCGTCTATCGTCGGGACGGCAAGCGCCTTGGCAGCGATCATAATATCATGGGTACGGCGCTCGATCCGCTGTACCAGACCCAGTTGCGGGGCGTAGAGTCCTATCGTTTCGACGTGCCGGACGGCAACTACCGGCTGACATTGTTGTTTGCCGAGCTCGACCGCGCCTCGCAGGCCGACCGTAGCTTCGATATCGTCGTTAATGGCCTGACATTGGCCGAGGATGTCGATCTGGCCGCGCGCTACGGAGTCGACCGGGCCGTGTCGATCAGCTACGACGTATGCTCGGAAGAAGGGCAGGGCATTCGCATCGATTTTCCCGTCCGCCGGGGCGAGGCCGTTCTCAACGGAATCATGTTGAGGAAAATCTATTAGCGGGACGTGTTCGGGAAAGCGCCTGGATAAGGGCGTGCCGCTCTTTCGGGAATCGAACGGACGAAGGGGTGCGGCCGTGCCTAGCGGAGGTGGCGTGCGTCGGGACGATCGTTTTTCCTGTGCGTATCGTTTGGCGGCTTTTGCCCCGCCGGCAGAGAATGAACCGGATAGTGCGGGGACGCGACGGAAGTATGCCGTTGCCCGAAAGCGGCCGTTTTGCCTGCCGGAAAGCGGACCTGAGCAGATCGAGAATCGACTCCCTTCCCGATGAGTCCTTTCCCCGTAGGTACGAGCCGGACAGTCCCGGACATATATTCGAATCCGATGCGTATGAGGAACTGCCTGCGAGGTATTTTGGGGATTCCTCGGAACGAGCGTCATAAAGCTTCCCCGTCATTGTCCGATTGCAGAATGGCCCGCGGCGCTATGGCCTTTGTCCGGGGAACTATTCGCCAAGGGACCGTGTCCGACGCAAAAAACGAAGGCGAGCGGACTCTCGTCCTGCGCTCGGTCAGCTCCTCTCGGGAGCGAAATACGGCGTATTTGCGCTCTGGCCCGGAAAATCGGACGGTCCGGATGCGCCGGTTTCGATATTATCGTGTATCTTTGTTCCGTCATATGCCGGAAACCGTCGCCGCACTGGGGCGCCGGACGGCCCGAACTTACATGAATCCATGATGAAACGCATTGCACGAATTGCCGCGGTCTCGGCGGTCCTTATGGGCCTCGCTCTGCCGCGTGCCGTCGCTCAGGAGCTCGTTTGGGGCGCCTACTTCGATTTTTTCTTCGATAACAGGGAGTATAAGAGCGAACTCAACTGGCCCCAGTCGCTGTTCGGCGCCCGGATCGCTCCCGAATTGGGCGTGAGCTGGGACGGACGTCATTCGATCATGCTGGGGTACAGCATGCTGGCCAATTTCGGCGCCAAGCCGTTCGAGACCGACAACGAAATCTTCGGTTATTATCAGTATGATTCGCCCAAGTTCAAAGCTTATGCCGGCGTGATTCCCCGCTATAAGGAGATAGGCGACTATCCGAGCGCCTTTCTGAGCGATTCGGTCAGGTACTTCGATCCGAACCTGACGGGACTGTTGTTGCAATACCAGGGCGGCCGGGGATACGTCGAGTTCGGTTGCGACTGGAACAGTATGATAACCAATGAAAAACGCGAGAAATTTCTGCTGTTTTCAGCCGGACGTATCCGTTACGGCCTGTTCTATGCCGGCTATCATCTGACGATGTACCACCACGCGGGAACCTATCTCGAAGACGGAGTGGTGGACAACGTGCTGATCCATCCGCATGTGGGACTCGATCTGGCCGAAGTCGCCCGGATGGAGAAACTGTCGGTGCAAGCCGGATGGCTTCAGGCTTTCCAGAACGACCGCAAGTATGTCGGGGAGTATGTCACGCCGCACGGATTCCAGTTGGAGATCAAGGCGCAGAAGTGGAAGTTCGGTATTTTCAATACGCTGTATGCCGGCAAGAATCTGATGCCCTACTACATGACCGACAACCCGTCCCTCGACTACGGTCCGGGTCTCTATTGGGGCGAGCCTTGGTATCGTACGAACCGGATCTACGACCGGCTCGAACTCTATTGGCAGCCGCTTTGCAACGAAACGATGAAATTGCGCGTCGCCTCCGTGCATCATTACGACGGTCATAAATGGGGTTGGCAGCAGAAAGTGCTCTTTACGGTCAATCTGGGGCAGCACCGCGTATTCAAAAAGAAACCCTGACGCGACGAGGGCGGCCATGACACGCAATCTTACCAACTATCACAGCCATTGCTCGCTGTGCGACGGGAGAGCACCGATGGAGGATTTCGTGCGCGAGGCCGTGCGCCGCGGATTCACCTCTTACGGCATCTCCTCGCACGCGCCGCTGCCTTTCCCGGCCGTCTCGACCGGGGCGACGTGACGACCTATCTTTCCGAAATCGAACGGCTTAAGCGTTCGTATGCCGGGCGGATCGAGCTGTACGCCGGCATGGAGATCGATTATTTGGACGAGTGCGACAATCCTGCCTCCGATTACTTCCGGCAGCTTCCGCTCGATTATCGGATCGGGTCGGTCCACCTGATGCACGCCGACGACGACGGCATCGTCGATATCGATACCTCGCCGGAACGTTTTGCGGAGATGCTGAGCGGGCGTTTCGGCGGCGATCTGCGGCGGCTGACGACCGCCTATTTCGACAAGCTGATCCGGATGGTCGAGGCCGGAGGATTCGATTTCGTGGGTCACGTCGACAAAATATCCTACAACGCCGAACGCTGCGAACCGGGGATCACCTCCCGAGGCTGGTACAGGGACAAAGCAAGGGAGTGTTTCGAGCGGATCGCCGCCCGGGGCCTGATGGTCGAGATCAATACGAAAAAATATAACGCCTGCGGAGTTTTCTTCCCGAACCGGGAGCACTTCGGCCTGTTGCGGGAGCTGCGAATCCCCGTGCTGGTCAACTCCGACGCGCACCGTCCCGAGCTGATCGACGATGGCCGGCACGAAGCGATGGCGGCCCTGAGGGAAGCGGGTATCCGCGAAGTGATCGAGCGCGTCGGGAACCGTTGGGTACCTGTAGAAATCGTTCTGTAAGCGGAACGGTCCGGCTGACTTATCCGTGTTTCGGCTACGGTAGGGCTGTGCAAGCCGTCCTCCGTTCCCGGATTTACAGCGCGTAAAAACAGATGAACGAGTATAATCGTCTAAATTTCAGTCTTATGAAATCTCTTTTTGTGCCCATTGCTCTGCTCGCTCTTTCGGCGACGGTCTTTCTTTTCTCGTGCGCCCGGAGCGGACGGACGACCGAGGAACGCGCGCCCCGTATCGTCAATCTGATCAATTTCGTTCGGAATACCGAACCCCGCCCGGTGAATATATCCGACGAGGAGCTGTACCGGACTACGCTCGCCCAGACCGAGCTGCTCCGCAGGCATGGCCTGAAAGGAACTTTTCTGCTGCAATACGACGCGCTGATCAATCCGAAATATCAGGCCCTGATGAAACAGGCTCTCGCCGAGGGCTCCGAAGTGGGCGGCTGGTGGGAAATCACCCAGCCCCATGTCGAAGCGGCCGGAATGGAGTGGCGGGGAGCCTACCCGTGGGACTGGCATGCCAATGTCGGCTTTTCGTCGGGCTACGAACCGCAGGAGCGCGAGAAGCTCGTCGATACGTACATGGCCAAGTTCAAGGAGGTTTTCGGCCGTTATCCGGCCTCGGTGGGCTCGTGGTTCATCGATGCCCGCACGCTGCAATACATGGCCGACCGGTACGGCATCGTCGCCTCGTGCAACTGTCGGGACCAGGTGGGAACCGACGGATACACGCTTTGGGGAGGATACTGGAACCAAGGATTCTATCCGAGCAAACAGAATGCCTATATGCCGGCCCAGACTCGCGACGGACAAATCGGCGTTCCGGTTTTCCGCATGCTCGGCAGCGATCCGATCAACCAGTACGACAGCGGTATGGGCGAGCCTGCGCAGGGTGTCGAGACGCTCGAGCCGGTCTATGAGTCGGGCGGCGGCAATCCCCGGTGGATCGACTGGTTTTTCGGCATGATGACCGAGGGGGAGTGCTTGGCCTACCAGTACGTGCAGGCTGGTCAGGAGAACTCGTTCACGTGGCTTCGGATGCAACGCGGACTCGAGTATCAGGGGCGTGTGATCGACTCGCTTTCACGAGCCGGCAAGCTGACCGTACAAACGCTGGCCGAGACGGGCCGGTGGTTCAGGGAGCGTTTCGAAACAACGCCGCCGACCAGCGTGGTCGCTCTCAGCGACTGCAAGGAAGCCGGCCGCGGCAGCGTCTGGTACGACTGTCGTAACTATCGAGCCAATCCGGTATGGGAAAACGGCACCTTCCGTTTCCGCGACATACACCTGTTCGACCAGCGGCTGGAATCGGACTACCTGAACGAGGCCAATCCGTCGACCCAATGCTTCTATACCACCCTGCCCGTCGTCGACGGACTGAACTGGAGCAGCGTGCGGGATACGGCCGGCCTGCGGCTGATGTTCGGCAATCTGTCGGAGAGTCCTGTACGGGCCCGGGTGGGCGAGCCCGAGGTGGAGCGGTCGGCCGAAGGCGAGCTGCGGATCGCGATGCCGCTCGACGAAGGCGGCCGATGCGTCATTCGGCTGAACGAGCGCTTGATTCGGATCGAACTGCCCCCGAGCGCTCCCTACCGGCTGATGCTGACGACCGCTCGCGACAAGCGACTGCCGTTCACTAAAATCGCATCCCGGGAAATCCGAGCCCGGATCAAGGACTTCGACTACGGTTTCCGTTGTACGGCGGGAACTATCGAATCCAACCTTCAGGGGGCTGTTTTCTCCGTTTCTCCGGATGGCGAAGGGGCGATCGAACTCGAAATGGCTACCGGCCGGTAGCCCGGATATGCGCCGGTCCGTTTGAAATGGCGCTTTTCTGTTCGGTATCCGGACGTTGCATCGTTTCGGTCTGACGGGATCGGCCCGTCAGACCTTCTCCCTGTAACATCCCGGAGCGGGTTCAGCCCAAGCCGTGCAACTCGCGCCTGCCGTTCCGACAGAGACTTTTCTCCTGTAATGCACGCGTTTCCCGGTTTTCTGAAACAAGGGAAATGGCCGGATAGTAAAAACAGTCCGGACAAAATTTTGAAAACCGATTTTTTTATTCTACATTTGCACTGCTTTTCAGAAGCGGGGTGTAGCTCAGCCCGGTTAGAGTACACGTCTGGGGGGCGTGTTGTCGCTGGTTCGAATCCAGTCACCCCGACATTGAAAATCAGCCACTTAATGAAAAATAAGTGGCTGATTTATTTTTAGTGGAACACATTTGGAACACATACAAAATATAAAACGGGATGATACTTATTGCATCCTTATCGCACAGGGGTAGGTAAAAGTATATACTGATATTTGTGATCATTCAAATAACATTCCAATACCGTAATAAAAACAGAATTCCCACATAGAAAAAACCCCACTGTTTCCAACGGCTCTGGACAAATTCAAAATGCTGTACGCTTTTCCACTTTTTATATTTCCATGCCCACCGGTTACCGAAGATACCGAAAATAACAGATAGTGTAAGCACACAAATAACCCTCACAAGGATAAACCATATTCGAATATCCGAATGCACCGTATCTTCTAATGACACCATAATTGCACCGAATAATATACACAGTATCATCCACGGCATTCCATTGAAAACAGCCCATAACCATGAAAAGCAAAACGCACCCCAGTTGAATTTTAACAATTTCAACGGGCGTTCCGACATTACCTCATTAGAATAACTATTCTCATTCCGATTATCCGGGGATATATTCACATTCGGATATGCTTTACCACAAGAGGGACAATATCGGGCACCCTGTTCATATGTTTCCTGCCCGCAATACGGACAGTATTTATAATCGACTCCCATAATTTTAACAATATTAAAAATCAAAGAAATCGTAATCGCAGTACCTCTTCAGGGGGAACGGATATAATAGCATCCTCTCCGTCAAAAATCACGTTAAACCCGATGTATATCTCATCCCCATTGATCCGAATAAGTGCGATCCCATCATATTCATTACTCGAACGATCTTTTTTTACGACACTGGTCTCTAAAACCTCTATTCCGGCAGCAGGAAACTCTTCATTGAGAATTTCTTGCAATGTTGGTTTTGCCATTTCGTTAACCTGATCTTTATCAGAACGGAAAACATCAATAGTATACCCCGCCTCCGTATCGCTGTTTATTACGTTTCCGATCGATCCTATCGCATACCCCAATAATAAAATACCCATGAAAGCAACAACCACCCACAGCACACCGTAAAGTACCGATTTAGAACGATTCGACCGACTTTTCCGATCTGAATGTGGTTCATACGGTCGATTCCGTCGAACGGTCGGCACATCAGTACGAATCGTATCCGTAGCTACCAAATGCCCGCAATGGGGGCACTTATGTACCCGCCACCCGAGCTCTTTGCCGCAATATGTACAGTATTTCATCTGTAAATACCGGTTAGTTTTTCATTTTTAAATACCAAAGTGGGATAATATTGCGATATACTCCTGCCGTATAAGTCTGCAAGTCCTATTATCAGGGCACCCACGCTCGAATCGTAGCTAAATCTCCATGTTTCGACCTGTACTCCCCATGAGGTCGAAACACTTTTTACATAAAAACCTTCCTCCGACCCCAAGATTTCCCTGACCATCTCTTTGGTCATGCCAACAGTAAATTCCCTGTTATTAATCAGATTACCCCAATATGTTCCATATTTCGCAATACATCTTTGCTTACGCTCCCTTTCGGCTCTTAATTTTGCTTGTTTTTTCTGTTCTTCAACTCTTAGTTCTTCTTGTCTTTTCTGTTCTGCAATTCTCTTTGCTTCAATCCTTTTTCGTTCCAGCATATCTAATTCATGCTGTTTTTGACGTACGTTATCCCGAATCTCTGTCAAAGTGTTACTATTTGCATAAATTTGTTCCCACTCTTTTTTGCTAAAAGTGAAAGGTTTCAGCCAATCTCCATTGGCAACCGTTCCATCTGCAAATACAGTTGTTCCTTTACAGGGTACTCGAATTCGATCATCAAAATAGATATCCCCCCAAGTTCCTGTGTCATCATTTTTTTCGACAACACCAGTATAGACATCCCCTTTAGGATAAGTCAATTTTACATTCTCGGAATTTTTAATCATATCATCGAACGCATAAAATCCATACTTGGCAATAATATCAGGACTGACTGTCAGTGACAAAATTTTATCTTTAAATTTTATTCTTAATTGATAATCGTCTGCGGATAATGACTTAAATAAGACAAGCGGATATTTTTTAGCATATTTATACACAAGAGCTGCAATATCCACTATTTCGACATATAGCTTTCCTGTATTTCTCTTATCAGTACTTAAGTGTCTCTTTCCAATGTCGTTACTGACCCTAAACACCCCTTTCGCCTTTCCATTTACAGTACCTTCTATACACGAATATCCATCCTTGATAAAATATGTGCCACTCATAATAGTATCGGAAGGTTCAATTCTCATAAAAGTCAATTTACGCCCCTCTACAAAATGTTTTTTGTACACATTCCCAATAATTTCATAATTGGATTTTTTATATCGAATGGTTTCAAATTTTGCTTTTGGGGGTAATGGAACCGTATCCTTATGCACATTCTGTGCTGATAAAGCACTTACTGTCATGCTACTGCATAATAGTAAAAGGACTAAATATATTTTAGGCAGCATCCTATTTTCTGTTAGTTGTTTTACTATAAATATCTGTTCGTTAAATAATTGCAGTATTTTTCATTTCCCACATAATACTCTTTGGATAGTTTTGTGATTGCTTCTTGATAGGTAGTGTGACTAAAGTTTATATTATCCTTTTGGGCAATCTCTGCAAATTGTTCGATCTCTTTTCGGTGTTTCACGCCATCCTCTCCGATTACATCATACCACAAATACAGGAGACGGAATCCACAAATAATTTTGCGTTTCAAATGCAGATTCTGTTTTTCACACCTCTTTTTCAGTCCCAATATGTGCTTAATTAATTGTGCCGCATCCAGATACTGAAATCTGTTGTTATCGGGCGATATCTCTTTTGCCAATTCGTACAAATTCGGTAATTCATTCCAGAAAGAAACATCCTCGACATATTTTTGCTTAAGCCCTTCATACTTTCTGCCGTTATACGGCTCTGTAAACTTAGATTCGATAGCAATATCAGACAATCCGGTTTCGATAACAACATCGATATTCGGGGAATGAGGAAATCGGGACTTATCGTCACTGATCTCAAACTGCTCTTCAAACTTGATTTTGGGTTCGAAAGTACGTCCGGTAATAGGAAGTACTTTCGGAGTATCGGAACTGATATTCTCAATTACACAAGAGGGTTCGGAGGATTTTTTGGACGATAACCCGCAAGCGTATAGAAGCGGGGTATTTTCTTTCCCCTGCCAATATTGAAACATATTGACTACGAGTGCGGAGGACGAGTGCAATGCTTTCATTTTTGCCAATCGGGTTTTACTGTCCCTCGTTTCGTTTCCGTCTCCCGAATCGTAGTAAATTAGATTTTCATCGGATAGCGGCTCAAATAGATTATCCGTTAAATCGTAAAGATAATTTTTCTCTCCCCTGTCGGGAATCGTACCACCTACTAATTCGAAACCCTGTCGTTTCGCCCAATTCTGTTGCTTCGATTTGATTAATTCTAATCCGGTCATCGTTATAAAAGTTGTTGCCATCCGACTCCCTAAATGACAAGATTAAAAAAGAAAGTGTGGAGTCGTTCGTTTATCGTACCGGAGGCTCTGACAAAGCCCAGAAACAAATAAACAATACTCCACACCTGTTTAGTATATGTTTTTTACACATATAGCTATCCAAGTGACGAATGTTATTGCTTATCCCTGTTTCTTTGAAACTGTCAGATTTCCGGTACAGGATAAAAGCGAAACACTTTCACTATTACGTACCACCTCAGTGGTTCGGTAAAGATACTAAAGTTTGCTTCAAAATAACATTCAAATAACAGAATATCGCCTTCTTTGTTCTGGGCTGTACTATAATAATACGAAAATGAAAATTAAAAAAGAGGAAATGTAAGGTCTGTTTTTACATTTCCTCCTCTAAAATTACCCACACAAAAGGATGCTATACTTTGATTATTAGTATATTAGAAATATTTTAATCTGATAAAAGTTTTTCTCCCCAAAATCATACTTTTATTCCATAGTGCCTGCATATATAAAAGAAGGTTCCAATTTTAGCTCCATCCTCTTTTTTATATTTTACACATCGTTGATATTGTATATCGCAATCACCCTCGTCGTATCGTTCATACATACGACTGATTACGTGAAACCAATATCTGCCTTCTTCTCCAAACTCGTAAGCCAATGCACACCCTATTTTGAACCAATTCGCATACTGATTAGTAATATCAATTCGCTTTTCCTTAATAATCGCCACAGCTTGTTCTACTCGTTCAAGAATTTTTGCTTTTTCGGCAGTTGTCCTGATTACATGTCCTGATTTTTTATCTGTTTCTATTGTGTACTGAAACGGAATAGGATTTGGATTGTAATAAGGGTTTGGATCATAGCTCACGACTCGCAAACTTACGGGACTTTTTACATTGTTATCCACTTGTAACCCAAACTTGTTTTTTAGGAATAGAGCAAGTGCTTCAAAATGTTGTTTGTGAAATTTTGGGTTTGATATTCTGAAAATTAGAAATATCCCCTTCCCGCTAAGGGACAATCCTGCATAATACAGACTCGGACAATGTTGCCCTATTATATGTTTAGATCTCTGCAAATCAATGTCTAAATTGTCTTTAAATCGATATCGACACATAACAATCCGGTGTGACGAATAAGGCCACTTTCTCGCCTTTGACAAAATGAACCACTTGGCGTAACGCATATAAGTCGTCCTTTAATCTTTTTTCTTAATTTGTCGTCAGTACATGTCCTATACTTTTCGACCTCTGCTTTAAATTTGCTCGTATGTAAAAATTTATGCAGTGATACTTCCCGAATAGGTTCAGTACTAAAAATATTTTCGAATAAAGATACCATTGGTTCCTCAAAGGGGTTAAAGATTCTGTCGCTCCCATTCTTATTTACATTAAAATTTTTTTTCTCTTTTTCTTCTTTTTTTGAATTATCATTAGGGATGTTTTTTATGCTACTCATAATGCTTGTTTTAAATTACTTACATTATTTTTTGATTCTAAAACTAACCTAAATTGAATCTAATTCAGATTCAATGTTGTCGTCGTCTGCAAGGGTATCGTTTTCTATCCGTATGCTTTCCCTTTTTGGTAAGGGTACTTTTTCTTCTGATTCCTCATCAAAAGTGCATACGCTCTTTTTATTGTTATTTTTGACCCTCCTATTGTAGTTTCGAATATTCGCATCGATATTAGGCATAGCTATTTTCAATACGATTAACACCTGTGGAGGTAAATTTTCCTCGACCTCTTGGTTAAGGGCATATTTGGCAATTGCTTCATACGCTAACAATCGATTTTTTTTACTTAACATGTTTATGGCTTCATAATATGAGCGATAAAAAACAAAACTACCCCTTACATTAATTTCCGAATTAATATTTTTTTGTGTTTTCATGCTTGTTTTTTCTTTTAAATTTTTTCATTTCTTGCATCGGAAAATTCTCCATAAATTCCAATACTGTTAAATTGCAACCATTGGTCAATTTCTACTTTTTTAAAAAATACTTTTCGACCACCATGAGCAGGCTTATGGAAAGGAATTTTCCGCTCGTGAATAAGTTTGTAGATAGTAGCTTTCTTGTAACCTGTTATTTCTGATACTTCTTCAATAGAGAGAATTTCAGATTGGACGTTTCTGGATAATAATGACGCTTCTTGGATTACGCTTTCAATGATGGTCTTTATCTGACCAACCGTTAAGTGTATTACCAGAGCCTCATTATGAATGACATGATTATCGTTCATAATAATTCTGAATGCGCTATAATAGAACACGAAATCTCTGTTCTAAAAGCAAGTTAATACTAAAAAAAGAATAGTCCTGATTTGACTATAAATCAGGGTATTGAAAGATAATCTTTGTGTGCCCGGCTAAGACAGACTGCTCCACACACTTTTTGTAATGCAAGAAACGCCACACATTTTAGTGTTCGCCTCGTCGGAGGGTTTTTGAAGAGGAATTATCAATTAATTATGTTAATTCTGCTCTTCGCCTGAGCCTCATTACAAAATTATAAATAATATTTTTCTAATACAATTTTTTATAACAAAGTCTATTTTTTTATCTTTATTGCTTGTTATTGAGCGAAATAGGAGCGTCGAAACATATCCTAAATCAAATATCATATAAAACTTTGGCGGCTTCATCTATCACACTCGTATCAAAACTATCTAAATAAGTATTAGTCGTTTTCATATCCGTATGGCCCAATATCTGGGAAATGTGTTCCCTTGCCACGTCGTTACGCTGTAACATCATAGCCATCGTATGCCGACTAACGTAGGTAGTTAATTTTATATCGGTTATTTTCAGTTCTTCGGATAATTCGGCCAAATAGTCATTGTATTTTTTATACCGATACCGAATGTGATTATATAATTTTTCTCCTGTATAGCCACTGATCGTAACAATCGGGATTATAAAATCGTCTATTGTTGGGTTAATCTCTTTGAGGCTGTTTAATAAATCCCCGATTTCTTCCGTCATTTTTATTTTTATCGGCTTCGCCCTTTTCTGATGTTGAATCTTATGACGTTTATACACGATATATTCCCCACCGTCAAAATGCACGATGTTTTTTCGCGTTAAATAGGCCATATCAATAAACGACATTCCGTAACAGTAATAAGATAGCAGAAACAATTTACGGGCATACTCCCGTTGAGGTTTGAGCGATACTGTATTTTTTATCTTATTCAAAGAAGCTACGGAAAGGTAGCGTTTCTCCGTTTCTTCATCCAATTTCGCTATTTGAAAACCACCTTTACCGAAAGGATAGGTTTTCTCTGTAGCTTCTTTTTCTTGGATGGCCTTATTCAAGATACTTCTAAGAGCTTTGAAATAATACTTTCTTGTATTCCCTTTACATCCTCTTTTTTGCAGAAATACATCAAACCCGTTTACAAATTTTATATCGATTTCAGAAAACACTCTTTTGTCAAATTTGTTGTCATAGTGCCCCAGCATATTTAAAGTGGCCGCATAACAATTCGCATTACCGATATGTCCCGTCTCACGCAGAATCTCGATATAATTCTCCATGTAAATTCTCACTTTACCTTGCTTCGACTTATGAAGAAACGCATCTGCGAACTGATTCAAAGTCCAATCGATATGCTCCCTATTAAAACGATCTATGATTTCCTGTGCCCGTACCCTATAATTGCTGAGTATGTAATTATATTGCTTGCGTTGTTCGTTTTCTTCCTTCTGTTTCTTGTCCCGTACATTTTTGAGGATTACGAAGCATTCGTTATCGGCATCCCAATATTGGTCATCTGCAAATATTTTCAACGTAAAATATTTGCGCTGCCTATCTTTACACACCCGTAAACGAATGGCACTCAATCCCTGAGCGTTGGTAACATCATTCCTTTTTATAAAACTTATCATAGCCTTAACCGATGTACGTAACGAAACTATAAATCCTTACATACTCTTATAATACGATTGAGAAATTTAAGGTTAAGGGCCTTTGTTAATGCAATTACACTCAATATGCTGATTATCAATAAATAGCCATTTTGTAAAAAAAGAAATAATTTTAATCCGATAAGTTTCCAACGATATTTTAGTGGAACACATTTGGAACACAAGTAAGAAAAATAAAGCTAATGCAATAATAACACAACTATTGATTATCAGTGAAATAGATACTAAATATCAAGTGGTCAAATTAAAGGAATAATCAGAAAATACCTCTGGGGGCGTGTGGTCGAAGGTTCGAATCCTTTCACCCCGACGAGCTTAAAATCAACAGGTTAGATTAGGTTTCTAACCTGTTTTTTTATTACTGACGTTTTACTGACGCTATTGCGTAAAACAAATACAAATGAA
>ERZ857503.1191-NODE-1191-length-15918-cov-2.662674_pt1 | contig 15918 bp, 15 predicted proteins | sample MGYA00519766_ERZ857503 | MGnify/ENA primary metagenome ERZ857503 (study PRJEB31778, sample SAMEA3449345) | human gut metagenome | biome: human gut; feature: human-associated habitat; material: faeces | place: United Kingdom | collected 2010/2012 ...
ATTGCGGTAATGCGTAGAATTGTCCCGGATTCATGCGGGAAGGTACTACAAAGTCACGTGCTCCTTCAGGAGTTGAACCGATCAATACCGGAGTTTCCACTTCCAAGAAACCCAGTTTATCGAGATAACTGCGAACCTCGATCGTCATTTTGTGACGTAATTCCAAATTTGAACGAACAGCACTACGGCGTAAGTCCAGATAACGGTATTTCATGCGGATATCATCACCACCGTCGGTGTTGTCCTCGATAGTAAAAGGAGGAGTAATGGCTGAGTTCAGGATATTCAGTTCCGAAACGATGATTTCGATGTCACCGGTCGGGATATGACTGTTTTTGCTGAAACGTTCGTTTACGGTTCCGACAATCTGTATGACGAATTCACGACCCAATTTATTGGCACGTTCGCAAAGCTCAGCGTCTATTTCTTCATTAAATACTAATTGAGTGATACCGTAGCGATCACGAAGGTCAACAAAAGTCATACCTCCCATTTTACGGCTGCGCTGTACCCATCCCGACAGCTTGACTTGTTTATTAACATCGGAGATTCTTAACTCTCCGCACGTGTGCGTTCTGAACATATTTAATATATTATTTATATTTTTGTTAAAGTAGTCTGCAAAAGTACATATTAATTCGGATTCCGTGTTATTTCCAAAGGTCTATTTTTTAGTAAGTTTTTGTATCAGCTGCTTATTCTTCTTCAGAATAACTTTATTTTTATGTGCTATATCTTCTACTATAGCTTCGTTTATCAATTTAATACCGTTTACGTATTCTTGTGCTTTTTGTAATACGTTGGGATTATCTTTTTTTTTATCACCAGGTACAACGACCCGCAGTCCTTTCTGAATCAGTTCTATTTTGATATCTTCGTCAGCCTGCATCGGATCGCCGTCAAAATGGACAACACCCGGCGAACTGCGATGAATACATAACTTTTTGCAACGGAAAGTTTTAATGCGACTGTTTTGGTCAATTGTTTTATTGAAGAGCTGAAAGGCTAGTGCCGGAACATCTAATACCGTAAACGGTTCGAGAATGGTTACATCTAACAAACCATCTGTCAGAGTGGCCTGTGGGGCTATATAAGCATTGTTCCCGTATTGAGAAGCGTTGCCGCAAGCAATGAGAAAGGCTTTATATTTGGAAGTACCATCTTCTGTTTCCAATTCATAAGTTTCAGGTTGATACTTTAGACTTTCCTGCAGGGTTTTCTCTAGATAAGTCAGCAGTCCACGTTTGCCGGCATTAGCAAATTTCAGACTTACAAAAGCGTCAAACCCTACTCCGCAAGTACAAAAAAAGTCTGTGCCATTTATTTTTCCGTAATCTATGATATCGATTATCCCATCATTCAAAATTTCAAGTGCTTTACGCGGATCCATTGAAATTTGAAGATGCCGTGCTAATCCGTTTCCAGAGCCGCAAGGGATAATTCCCAATGCTGTATTGGTGTGTACCAATGAACGGGCAATTTCATTAATTGTTCCGTCTCCTCCTACAGCAACTACTATATCTGTATTTTTATCTGCCGCATCTGCTGCTATTTCGATTGCATGTCCGGCTCTTTCGGTATACACAACTTCCCAAGTATACATTTCCTTATCTATCTTTTCATCCAGTAGACTCAGAACAAGTTCCTTACTTTGTGTACCCGAAATTGGATTAACGATGAATATTATTTTTTTCTTGTTTTCGCTCATGCAAGTTGGTTCCATCATTTATATGTTGTGGTCGGCAAAAGTAATATAAATATCTTAATTTTTGCCCTTTCACAGCTTTCTAAAACTATAAAGAGTATATTTTTTCATAGAAAAAGAACAGCTAAAAACATATTTTGTTATCTTTGCCCCCTGTTTTAAACACTTGTTAAGGAAAAAGGATTTAGACTATTATATAAAAGATAGTCAATAAGCGAATTATATAAATAACTATTCATGGGATTATTACAAGAGAAGTTAGCTAAATACGACCTCCCTCAGCAGATAAAGGCTAAAGGCGTATATCCATACTTTCGTTGTATCGAAAGTGAACAGAACACAGAGGTGATAATGAGTGGCAGAAAGGTGTTAATGTTTGGCTCAAACTCATACTTAGGCCTGACTAATCATCCGAAAGTAATTGAAGCTGCTGTTGAAGCTACCCGCAAATATGGTACAGGTTGCGCCGGATCGCGTTTTCTGAACGGTACACTCGACCTCCATCTTCAATTGGAGAAAGAATTGGCCGAATTTGTTGGTAAAGAAGATGCTATCATTTATTCTACCGGATTTCAGGTAAATCTGGGTGTGGTTTCGTGTGTGACAGGTCGTGAAGATTATGTGATCTGTGATGAACTTGACCACGCTTCTATTGTTGAAGGACGCCGCCTTTCTTTTTCTACCATTCTTAAGTTCAAGCATAACGATATGGAATCTCTTGAGAAAGAGTTGCAGAAATGTCGTCCTGATGCAGTGAAACTGATTGTAGTAGATGGAGTATTCAGTATGGAGGGTGATATTGCCAATTTGCCTGAGATCGTCCGTTTGTCTAAAAAATATGATGCTAATATCATGGTAGATGAAGCGCATGGTCTGGGAGTTTTGGGCAATCACGGACGCGGTACTTGTGATCATTTCGGATTGACTAAAGAGGTGGATCTTATTATGGGCACATTCAGTAAGTCATTGGCCGCTATCGGTGGCTTTATTGCAGCAGACGAGTCCATCATTAATTATTTGCGTCACAATTCACGTTCATATATCTTTAGTGCAAGTAATACGCCTGCTGCTACAGCTGCCGCTCGTGCTGCACTTCAGATTATGAAAAACGAACCGGAACGTATTGAGCATTTGTGGGATATAACCAATTACTCTTTAAAGTGTTTCCGTGAACTTGGTTTTGAGATCGGACATACCTCTACTCCTATCATTCCTCTATATGTACGTGATATGGAGAAGACATTTATGGTAACTAAGATGTTATTTGACGAAGGTGTGTTTGTAAATCCAGTTGTGCCTCCCGCATGTTCTCCGAACGATACGTTGATTCGTTTCTCGTTGATGGCTACACACTCTAAAGAACAGATTGATTTTGCTATCGGTAAGTTAGTGAAATGTTTCAAGGCACTTGATCTTTTATAAAAATAACGATTAAGAATAAATATAGAAGGAAGGTGTCCAGCAATGGATGCCTTCTTTAGGTTTTAGCATCCTTGTTCCAGGTCCGCTTCTGCTCTTTGTGAAAATAATTGTACTTGACAAAAGCCTCTATACCCATATTCTTCATAAACTCATCGTTTTGTTCGTTGCCATAACCGGGATCGGTGACTGCTATGTACATCCAAACTGACATAGCCGGATTCTTACAGCAGAAGAATAAGGGCAGAAAACAATGATTTTATATGTTCTTTTAAACCTTGCCACGGAAATCATTGATAGTGCGGAAATTGGGTGTACTATTACCGGACAACCACATGATGTGAATATTCTTCTGCAAGGCCTTTTGGGTTTTGCGGCATGTTCAGATAAGCATAAAACAGGACCTTGAGTATCATACGGGGATGATAGCTGTTGGTGCCTCCTCCTTTATAAGCCGAGAGCAGGTAACTAATATCCAAAGCATCTACAATGTAATTTACAACACGAACAAGATGGTTGGGAGATATTTTTTCCGATAAACGAACCGGAAAAGAACATTTTGGCTGGAGGTTAACTCTCTAAATACTATCTTAACTATTACTGTTAATTTTTCACAACGGTAATATGAGGCTTTTCACCGAAATAAACAATGGTAAAAGGGGCTATCCGACTTTTGGGGGGCACTTTGCTTTTTGGACAGCCCCGTAGTATTATCGCCTTTGTGTATTTTTGGTAAGCTATTCCACAGCTTATTAAAATAGTTACCAATAATCATAAAGACATATATAAAATGAAAACAAGTTCCAAATAAATATAGATAAATCATCTATATATCAATAATTTATATACGAGTTTTTATTTTCAGTTGTTTTCTACGTTTTCTGTTGCTTTGCTTTTTTTAGGTGCATTTTTGTTTCTTGTTTGTTTCTTGATTTCGTTTTTTATTTGTACCTTTGTGATAGGAAATAACGAATAAAAGGACACAAATATGCCAAGGACCAGAAAGCCAATAAAAGTAAAGGAGCCGATTCGTCTTCGGACGAAGGAGTTGGCCAATGGCAGCAAGAGTTTGTATCTGGATATATACCGAAATGGTAAGCGGACATACGAGTATCTGAAAATGTATCTTATTCCGGAAACGGATCGTAATGCCCGCCAACAGAACGAAACGACAATGGCTGCCGCAAATGCAATCAAATCGAAGCGTATCATAGAGTTGACAAGTGGTGAAGCCGGTATCATGAATCACAAGGATAAGGTTTATCTGCTGGACTGGATGCAACTCTATAAAGAGGAACAGAAGAAACGTGGTAAGAAAAACATAGGCCAGATAAAATCTGTTACCGGTATCTTGAAAGAGTATGCAGGAGAAAGATTCACATTAAATCAGATTGACCTCACTTTTTGCCACGGCTATATCGACTATATGCTGACAAACTACCGTCCCAAAGGAAAACCCATCTCGGCTTCTACGCGTAATACCTATTACCAGATTTTCAACGGTGCGTTAAATGCCGCTGTCCGTGCGAAACGGATCTTAAAGAATCCATTCAACGAAATGGAAAAATCGGAGAAGCCCAAGATGCCGGAAAGTGTGCGTTCGTATATGACTATTGAAGAAGTGAGATCATTAATCGCTACACCAATGCAGAACGAAGGGGTAAAAAGTGCCTACCTGTTCTCCTGCTTCTGTGGACTACGTATCAGTGACATTATCGGATTGCAATGGAAAGATGTGTTTATTGACAACGGCCAATACCGCTTGGCAGTAGCCATGCAGAAGACGAAAGAACCGATTTACCTTCCGCTCTCCAATGAAGCGTTGAAGTGGATGCCGGAACGTGGGGACAAGACAGCAGACGACCATGTGTTCGATTTGCCTTCTGGTATCAACCAGCTTATCAAACCATGGGCCAAAGCCGCCGGAATTTCCAAGCGATTCACCTTTCATACCGCCCGCCACACGTTCGCCACAATGATGCTGACATTGGGGGCCGATTTGTACACTGTATCTAAATTGCTCGGTCATACATCTGTAAAGATGACCCAAGTGTATGCCAAAATCGTCAATAAGAAAAAAGACGATGCAGTAAATCTGACCAACGGTTTATTCGATTGACAATGCAATGAACATCAGATATGTAATCACTTATAAGGGTGTTGTTCCGACAGGATTCTCTTTCGGGAGCAACACTCTTATAATATATCATATAAATCCAATTTAAAATATTTCATCATGAAAAGACCTAACAATGGCTCTCTCTCTTTTTGGAGGGAAAAAACATCTGCACCATTTTGTTGCAGAACAGGATGTAGCGAAAGAATTATTCGCATTGCTCGTTGAAGCAAAAACAATGTATCTCCGTGATGTCGTGACGGGCAATAAGCAGTACTACCGTTACGTGGAGGATTTCGTAAACAGCCACCGGTATATCGACTGTGACCATGCGGTCTGCCGGAACTGCCATGAAATGAACATTCATATCGTCAAGGGGCTATTAAACGATTGCTCCCATCTTATCCGAGCATTTTTTACCGAAGCAGACTTCTCGTTCGAGAAGTGTATGGAACTGAAACGAACGTATGATACGTTTGTGCCACCATCACAGTCCGTCACGTGCTGCAAAGATGGACCGACAAGAATTTATCCTCTTTCTTTTGGATGCAATCTCACTCGTAAACAGATGATAGGTATTACAGCTTGTGCCAATGCTTATCATCTGTTTTGCGTTTCTACCCTACACGTTGAAGATATGGAAGCCCTGCTTTCCTGTAAAGAAGGATTCTGTATTCGTGTAAACAATATCCGCCATGTGGCCATCCTGTTTGATACACTCCTTGAGCACTCGTTTATCCAAGCCAAATGGCAGTCCGTTCTCAGTAGTGGGCGGTTCTTGCAAACCAAGGATGGAAAAGGATTCGTTTCAGCTTCAAGCCTTTCATCCGCTCTGTCTGCCTTGCGTAACAACATGACATCAACAGGTTACGGTATCAGACGAGCCATTGATGAACTGAGAGAGTGGTAAGAAGTGCCAATAAGCGAAGTATGTGAAAGGTAAAAGCGTGACAGTTGCCGTGATACGTGGTTACTATCACGGTACAAACTCACGCTGACCTTTTGGGTTGCCCTATCTTTGACCTCCGTTAGCGCGCTACATAACGGAGGATATACTTCATTGTCTAAATTTATAATAACTCATTTATGCAAAATAATAGATTGACATTCATGGAACGGCTGAGTGAACGGCTTACAAGCGTCGAAGCCATCCTAAAGAAATTAGATCCGATAGAAAGTCTGTTGGAACGCATCGCATTGCTGGAAAAAAATATATATACCACCAAACAGGTGTTTACCTTCCAAGAGGCTTGTATGTATATCGGAATATCCGAGAGTATGCTGTACAAGCTAACATCAGGCAAGGAGATTCCGCACTACAAGCCACGTGGCAAAATGATATATTTCGCCAAAGAAGATCTGGACGAATGGCTTTTGCAGAATTATGAACCAACCGTAGATGAAGCAGCACGTATGGCAAACGAGGCCGCTGCCACACAACCTTTCTTTAATCAAAGACGCCATGGAAAACGAAAGAAGAACTGAATATAATGTGGATATGAGGCCGGAGGAGGATTTCTTATCGGATATCCTCTCCGCCTCGCAGATTCGGGCGACGGATACCTATGAAACGCCGCCACAGATTATCTGGATAGACAACTCGACCATTGCTACGCTCGGCAACTTCAGCGCATCAACCGGCAAGGCGAAATCAAAAAAAACATTTAACGTTTCGGCCATTGTCGCTGCATCGCTGGCAGGGAAACAAGTGCTGAACTACCGGGCGCACCTCCCGGAAGGTAAACGCAAGATTCTGTACGTGGACACGGAGCAGAGCCGCTTCCATTGTCACAATGTACTGGAACGCATCTTGCGGCTTGCCGGACTGCCCACTACAACCGACAGTGAAAACCTCGACTTTATTTGCTTGCGCGAATACTCTCCGGCAATACGCATTGGGGTCATCGACTACGCCTTACGTCAAAGAAAAGGATACGGACTTGTTATCATCGACGGTATCCGTGACCTGATGCTTGACATAAACAGTACCGGTGAGTCCGTGGAAGTCATTAACAAGATGATGGAATGGTCATCAAAGTATGACCTGCATATCCACTGTGTGCTACATTTGAATAAAGGAGATAACAATGTGCGCGGGCATATCGGTACGGAAATGAGCAACAAGGCGGAGACTGTACTGGTCATCAGCAAAAACAACGATTGTCCCAACGTCAGCGAAGTTCATGCGTTACACATCCGTGAGAAAGAGTTTAAACCTTTTGCTTTCACTGTCAATGAGGGCGGGCTCCCGGTTCTCGCAGAAGGGCATTTGTTTGAGAATGCCCCACATCAGAAACCGAAACAGCGGACGGGTTTTATGGAACTAAGCATCGAACAGCACCGTGAAGCCCTTTCCGCTGCATTTGGAGACAAACCCATCCGTGGGTTTGAAAATATGCTGCAAGCCATGATGACTGCTTACGAGGCAATCGGGTTTAAGCGTGGGAGAAACGTAATGGTCAAACTGCTGCAATATCTGACTGACACCTTAAAACTGGTTATCAAACGAGATAAACTTTTTTATTATGACATGACACAGGCAGAAACCATGCTTTTCGATGAAGAATGAGAGCGGGCGCGGGCCTATATAATTCAGTTTAATTTAGTATTTATATATATAGGGGCGCAAACTAAACTAAACCGCTTTTGTACAAACAAGTGAAAAGAAATTTAATATGACCATAGACGAAGCAAAACGAGTGCGTATCGTGGACTTTTTGGCCCAGCTCGGCCACCGTGCGCAGTATATGAAATCAGAGCAATATTGGTATCTTTCGCCTCTCAGGAAAGAGGTGACGCCATCGTTCAAAGTCAATGACCGGCTGAATGAATGGTATGATTTTGGCGAGGCTACCGGAGGCGACCTTGTGGAACTGGGTAAGTACCTTTGCGGAACTAAAAGTGTGAGTGAAGCATTAGCATACATCAAACGGTATGTCAATGGTGTGTCGCTGCCGAGAACCCGGGCGTTGCCCGCAACCTCTCGACCAGTGGAAGCCGACATGAAGAATTTGATTATCGTGCCGCTGCGACACCACGCACTGCTCTCATATCTCCATTCACGTATGATTGATTCGGATATCGGACGAATGTTCTGCAAGGAAGTCCATTACGAACTGCGCCAGAGACGTTACTTTGCACTGGCCTTTGGCAATATATCCGGTGGATACGAGGTACGAAACCCTTATTACAAAGGATGTATCAAGAACAAGGACATTTCCTTGATACCCCAATCGCGTGGTGAGGCACAGAGCCGTGTCTGCCTATTTGAAGGATTCATGGACTTTCTGTCCTATCTAACCCTAAAACAGACGGACGATAGTGCCATTTGCATTAATGCTCCCTGTGACTACCTTGTTATGAACTCGGTCAGTAATCTGAAAAGGACATTGACGTATTTGCAAAAATACACGTATATTCACTGTTACCTTGACAATGACCTTGCCGGACAAAAGACAGTAGAAACCATAGCCGGGATGTATGGCAGATGCGTCTATAACGAATCAAACTGTTATGCCGGTTACAAAGACCTGAACGACTACTTACGTGGGAAGAAACAATGAACAACCCGCTCCCTAAGCCCTCCTTCATCACGGAGGGCTTTTTTATATCCCTACTTTTCCTGTTTTCTTATCCAAAATCATATTTGAATATGATTTTGAAATATGATTTTTGGATTTTGAAAAAATATTATATTGATACGATACGTTTTATAATCAATAATTTTATCTTTCAAATTATCCATTCTTATTTTGCACACACAACCAAATATAAAAATCATATTATACAAAAATATATGAAATCATATTTTATTTTCACCATTGTCCTGACGGTTGCCTATCTCGTCTATTATGCAGTTATCATCGTGCAGGACCTTTATGGAAAAAAAGGAAATGGCAAGCCGGAAGAAGAGGTATTTGACCTCGGTGCGCCAGAAGATGAGCAGAGTGTGTACGTGACGGAGAGCGATACGGGATTCAATGTGGGTAATGAGAAATATGAAACAGATATTGCCCCTACCGCTTCGCCTGCACCACAGGAGACGGAAACCGCAGACAATAATGGCGAGATAGCCGTGGCGGAGAAGCTAAAACGCCTGAAAGCCCAAGCGGAGGAACAGATGGAAGAAACCGAGACCTACCTGTCGGACGCATACACGGCAGACGAACTATACAAAGCGATGCTTGCCAAAGGAAAGACGGGCAACCGTCCGAAACTGGTATGGAAACCTCTCAAAGACCGATTGTAAAATGTCGAAAGCAAAAAAAATATTATGTGCACTGTGCTTTGTCCCTTATGCGGCATTCGCCAAAAGTGGCAGCGTAAACTACAGTTGGGGTGCAGACGCACTGGCAACGATGCACGACTTCGTGGTGACGATGATGCTGTACGTGCTGTACATCTGCTACGCTGTCGCCTCGGTTTTCGTAGTCGTTGCCGCGCTCCAGATCTATATCAAAATGAACACAGGCGAGGACGGCGTGGTGAAGTCTATCGTATCACTTGTCGGTGCGTGCCTCTTCATCATTGGTGCTTCAATCGTGTTCCCTGCTTTCTTCGGCTACCGCATATAGGTGGCTGACAGAAGTGTAAAATAAATTCAAAAAAACAAGAGTACCACAAAAATGTAATAAATATGTTTCAGAAATTCAAAAGAATGTGCCGAAAGGCAAAGAAAACCATCATGCAAGTTTCCACCAAAGTAAGAATGTTAATCATTGCCCTGTTGGGAGGCATACCTGCTATGGCTCAAAGTACGGCAGGTGATTACTCGGCCGGTACGACAGCTCTATCAACCGTAGCGGAGGAAATCGTGAAATACGTTCCTGTCATGGTCAAACTCTGCTATGCCATTGCTGGTGTCGTGGCCATCATCGGAGCCATTTCGGTGTATATCGCCATGAACAACGAGGAACAGGATGTCAAGAAGAAGATCATGATGGTAGTTGGGGCGTGCCTTTTCTTGATTGCGGCAGCCCAAGCATTACCTCTATTCTTCGGAATTAACGCATAAACAGTCAGGGGAAATGATTAATGACGGACGTTATCCGGATTATCCGCTGTTCAAGGGGTTACAACGGCCTTTGGAGCTGATGGGATTACAAGGCCGCTACATCTATTGGGCGGCAGGCGTGGCTGGTGGAGCCATTGTGGGCTTTATCGCCGCCTACTGTCTTATGGGCTTTGTGGCCGGACTGGTCGTATTGGCAACTGTCTTATCTGCGGGAATCGTGCTTATCATCCTCAAACAGCGAAAAGGGCTGCACAGCAAAAATGTAAAACGTGGAGTGTATGTGTATGCCTATTCGCACAAAGTATGACTATAAGAAAAAACCATCACGGCAATGTGTGTGGCTGATTGATTGTTGAACGCGGGCGGGTCCGTCTCCAGCCGAGGCAGACCTGCCCCTATTTAATGAACGAATATCGGAATGACCCTATATATCATTTTATTTTTCATCGCCCTATGTACGGGTATGGCCTTGTCAGTCTATACGTTCGGTACGGGCGGCAAGCGCAAGCATATCTTTCAGAATATCTATTTTTCTGTGGAAGATACAGACGGTGTGGGTGTGCTGTACACCAAGACGGGCGAATATTCCGCCGTCTTGAAAATCGAAAATCCGGTACAGAAGTATTCAGCGGACATTGACAGCTATTACGACTTCACGCATCTATTCTCTGCCCTTGCGCAGACACTGGGCGAAGGGTATGCCTTGCACAAACAGGACATCTTCGTAAGGAAACAGTTCGCGAACGAGCCGGAGCATAATCAAGAATTTCTCTCGGCATCGTACTTCCGTTATTTTAATGGGCGTCCGTACACGGACAGCCTTTGCTATCTGACTATCACACAGGAAGCCAAGAAGAGCCGTCTTTTCTCTTACGATAGCAAGAAATGGCGCGATTTCCTCGTGAAAATTTATAAGGTTCGAGACCTACTACGCGACAGCGGTGTACAAGTGAAATTCCTGAACAAAGCCGAGGCAAGCGAATATGTGGACCGTTACTTTGCGATGAACTTCGAAGACCGTATGGTCTCGATGACGAATGTCAAGGCTGACGACGAAACGGTATCTATGGGTGACAAACGCTGTAAGGTGTACAGCCTCGTGGACGTGGACTGCGCCGCGCTCCCCTCGCTGATACGTCCCTATACCAATATCGAGGTGAATAATACCGAGATGCCAGTGGATCTTGTCTCGGTGGTGGATAATATTCCGAACGCAGAAACGGTGGTGTACAACCAAATTATTTTCCTGCCCAGCCAGAAGCGGGAACTGGCATTACTCGATAAAAAGAAGAACCGGCATGCAAGCATCCCCAATCCGAGTAACCAAATGGCCGTAGAGGACATCAAACAGGTACAGGACGTAATAGCCCGTGAAAGCAAACTGCTCGTGTACACGCACTTCAACATGGTGGTGGGCGTGCCTGCGGACACCGACCTTCAAAAATGCACGAATCACTTGGAAAACGCTTTTGGGCGCATGGGCATACACATCAGTAAGCGTGCATACAACCAACTGGAACTGTTCGTCAGTTCGTTTCCGGGCAACTGTTACAGCCTGAACGAGGAATATGACCGTTTTCTGACCCTCTCCGACGCTGCGGTATGCCTGATGTACAAAGAACGGGTGCAGCATAGTGAGGAAACACCGCTAAAAGTTTATTACACTGACCGCCAAGGTGTTCCGGTAGCTATCGACATCACGGGAAAAGAGGGAAAGAACAAGCTGACGGACAACTCGAATTTTTTCTGCCTGGGGCCTTCGGGCAGCGGAAAGAGTTTCCACATGAATTCCGTCGTGCGCCAGTTGCATGAACAGGGGACGGACGTGGTAATGGTCGATACGGGTAACTCATACGAGGGGCTATGCGAGTATTTCGGCGGCAAGTATATCAGCTATACCGAGGAACGGCCCATCACGATGAATCCGTTCCGCATCAATCGGGAAGAGATGAACGTAGAAAAAACGGGATTCCTGAAAAACCTCGTCTTGCTTATCTGGAAAGGTACGCAGGGAACGGTCACAAAGACGGAAGACCGTCTGATAGAGCACGTCATCACGGAATATTACGACGCCTACTTCAACGGTTTCGAGGGCTTCACACCCCAACAGCGTGAGGACTTGCGTAAGAGCCTCGTTATTGATGACCGCAACAGCAGTGAGAAGCGGCACGAAAGCGAACGGGAACGCGCGGTCCGCATCGAGGGTATCATTGACGAGATAGAGGGCCGACGCAAGGAACTGAAAGTGGAGGAACTGTCATTCAACTCTTTCTATGAATATTCCGTGCAGCGCATCCCGGATATCTGTGAGGAGAACCGTATCACGGGCATCGACCTCTCGACATACCGCTATATGATGAAGGACTTCTATTTGGGCGGCAACCACGAAAAAACGCTGAACGAGAACATGGACAGCTCGCTGTTCGACGAGACGTTCGTGGTCTTCGAAATCGACAGCATAAAAGATGACCCGCTGCTTTTTCCTTTGGTCACGCTGATTATCATGGATGTTTTCTTGCAAAAAATGCGCATCAAGAAGAACCGCAAAGTCCTTGTCATCGAGGAAGCATGGAAAGCCATCGCCAGCCCGCTGATGGCGGAGTACATTAAATTTATGTACAAAACAGCGCGTAAATTCTGGGCCAGTGTGGGCGTGGTGACACAGGAAATACAAGACATCATCGGCAGCGAAATCGTGAAAGAGGCCATCATCAATAACTCGGATGTGGTGATGCTGCTTGACCAGAGCAAATTCAAGGAACGTTTCGACACCATCAAGACGATTCTTGGCCTAACGGACGTGGACTGTAAGAAAATTTTTACCATTAACCGCCTTGAAAACAAGGAAGGACGCAGCTTCTTCCGCGAGGTGTTTATCCGTCGGGGCACGACCAGCGGTGTTTATGGCGTGGAAGAACCGCGCGAGTGCTACATGACTTACACGACCGAACGAGCGGAGAAAGAGGCTCTGAAGCTTTACAAGCGCGAGTTACAATGCAGCCACCAAGAGGCTATCGAGGCATATTGCCGCGACTGGAATACCAGCGGTATCGGCAAGGCATTGCCGTTTGCGCAGAAAGTTAATGAAGCGGGATGTGTACTGAACTTAACCACTAAAATAACATCATAATGAAAACGAAAAGGATTTTAATCACCCTGTCACTGGGCTACGGGATAAATATGATGGGGTTTGAAAGCAGCTTGACGCGCGAACAAATCTCTGTCAGCAATCCGGAACTCACTGTTTTGTCCCTCCGGGAGTTTTGTATGCTGTCCAAGGAGAACCTGCTCCGCATGGATGACATGACACCGGACAAAGTAGCCGCCATCGAACGGTTGTTGGCAGAGTATTCCCTTCGGTTGGGTATGTCCGATGTAGAACTGGAAGCGTATTTGAACCGGTATTATGAAGAAAACCCCAAAGAAAAGGAGTTTTACGATATGTGCGACAGGCTATGTAACAGCAAACCTGTCTTCGATGAAAACAGGTTTCGAGAAGAACTATTCAGGGAACTGAACAGTAGTCCGATGAGTGAAAAAAGACTAAGTGACTTGGGATGGCTACGTTATCAGACCGTGCGCGAAACTTATCTAAACCAGCCTTTCTTTTTGAGATGGTTCGGCTCCCAAGAAGCCCGGATCAAAAGGGCCATCAAGGATACTACCATCATACATGATATGTTCTGCCGACTTGTCACGGAGAATTGTATCGAATCTGAACGGTGGTATTTCAATCACAAGGAACCGGAATACATAAAAGAGGTCTGAAACGATGAAACGGCTGTTTATCTTTTGGGTTATCCTATTGCCTGCCCTGACACAGCACGTTCACGCACAATATTACAGCGTGAACTATGACGCTCGTACCGTGGCGGCCATGGCCGCAGCATTCGGCACGGAGGCAGTAGCCGAAAGCTACTACCGCGAGCAGGTGGATGATATTCTGAAACACTATACGGCGGCAGAAGTGGCGGCAGCAGGGATATTTTCTTCCAAATTTTTGGAACACAAGGCTCTGTCCGACCTTGGCATCTGGTGCAGCAGCACGGAAAATTACTACTATCGTCGAATTTACCACATGGTGGCAGAAAAAATCATGCCGAAAATATGGGTGGTGGCGAAGCTGATGCTGCGCTCACCACAAACAGCAATCCACTGGGGCAGCTACCTGATGAAGGTGTGCGACGATACGAAGAGCCTGTGTATGCAGTTCGAAAGTGTGGTGACAAACAGCACGCTGTCGTTCTCGGACATCGCTTTTCTGGAGATCAACAGCGAGGTCGTGCCTCTGCTGAAACTTTCGGAACTGGGCGGTATAGACTGGCAGCGGATGCTGGACGATTTTTCCCGGATTCCTGACCGCTTTACACGGGAGAACCTGCAAAGCGACCTTGACAATCTCTACAATCTGGGTGTCGGTCTGGCAACGGCCGGTGCGGGTAATCTCGGCGATGCCCTGCTGCCTGAAAGTATGTTCCATAACCTGCTTTCGGGCAAGGTCAGCGAGATTGCCAACCTGTACGACCATTACTCCGGTCTGTTCGAGGAAGCGGAACAAGGTATCGGGAACCTGCTGCTGGACAAGATCGGCGGTCCTGACAACGTGGCCGGCCTGTTCGAGTTCGGGGATTACGACCTTGCCGGCTGGATCAGTGACTATATAGACGACGAAGCCGGGACTTATTACACGCAGCGCTGGTACATCGCCAGACGTGACCAAGGCAGCGTGTCATTGTGTGACTATTACCCGCCCACGGACGACAACAGCATCCTGAACGGCGGTGAGTGGACCCGTTTCGAAACGAGCGACCCCGGTTTTTATCCCAATGCCTCGCAGCGGGAACAGGCTCTCTCCAACTCGGAACGATATGCCGGATGGTCGAGAAACCGTGTACAGCAGCTCAACAACCAGAATGACGGCAACACTTACAGCATCAACTACTGGCAGAACGCCTACATCATCAGCCGCGGCGGCAAGCAGACAAAGAAGGCTTACGCCTACGAGATACATGTCAAGAAAAGCTGGAACCATGAGGAAATCGTGTATGAAGAGATATTCGATTCCTACACTATGGATCTGGAGACCTTCAAGGCGCAGCTCAATGCCCGTCTGTCGGAATTCAACGAGAACGAGGACGGCTATGTCTATTACATAGCTTCCGACGCGCGGAACTACTATCAGGCAACGGATGCCGCCAAACTTAAAGGATGCGAGAGCGTGACCATCAGCGTCACCTGCTCGGACGGGGCCACCCTGGGCCAAGGTTCGACCCAGTACAAATGCAGGAAATGCGGCGGTTCACCCAATGCCCATACCAAGGATTGCTCCATGCAGACCTCCGTGACGGAAAATGAACTTGACTTTTCGGAATTGGGTGAGCTGATACGGGAGGCAGACAACCAGGTAGCCATGCTTCAATCACAGATCAAGGCACTGGAGGATGAGAACAAGGAGCTGCTGAAGAAAATATCCGAGGCCAGTGTGGAGGATGCTGCCGTTTACAGGCAGCAGTACAACGCCAACCTGACGCGTATCGGAGAGTTGAAGGCAGAACTGGCCGAGTGGCAGAAGAAACAGAAGGAATACGCGGATGCGAACCAGGAAGCGGCAAACGACAATGACGTGCCGACGGACGACTACTACCGTATCCCGGCCATCATGCA
>ERZ857503.1195-NODE-1195-length-15884-cov-3.141639_pt1 | contig 15884 bp, 8 predicted proteins | sample MGYA00519766_ERZ857503 | MGnify/ENA primary metagenome ERZ857503 (study PRJEB31778, sample SAMEA3449345) | human gut metagenome | biome: human gut; feature: human-associated habitat; material: faeces | place: United Kingdom | collected 2010/2012 ...
CATTGCCGGGAAAAAGCCGAAACGATATCCTTTGGCAAAGGTTTCGGAACCTGTATAACCGAAGTTTCCTTCTATAAAATAACGCCCGTCATAGCCATATGTAGCACGTCCCACAAGTCCCTGCTTTCTGTAAGGTAGAGCATTATTATGATATTGAGTCTCTTTTTGCATGTAAAGAACCATGGCAGTCACATCGTGTTTCTGCGCAAAAGTCCGGTTATAGTTGAACGAAGTCTCAAAATAAATCTTTTTATTCGAAGAGTTTTCCAGTTTCTCGGTCAATACGTCGCTGCCTTCCACTACTTTCTTAAATTGCAATCCACCGTTTTCATCACGTCCGGTCGCCAGATATTGAGTAGGTGTCTTTGTACGTTTTGCTATATATTTCATGTCTGCATCGAAACTGATCAGACCTTTCCAGTTCAGTCCTTTGGTGATAAAGTCTAATTTTTGGTCTACTTCCAGTTTCGACTGGATAGATGTTCTCCATTCTTTGGCATATCCGGAATTCATAAGTAAGTTATACGGATTCACCCGATTACCCGAAGGACGCGGATGTCCGGCAATTGTCCCGTCTGAGTATTCAGCAGGCATCAGGTAAGACGGGGTGCGGCACATCGAATTAAAAATAGTATTTGTACTTGTCCCCGGATAGTTTGTCTGCAAATATTGCCCACTTATATCTACTTTTACTAAAGTCGTTTTCGTTGCATCAAAATCGATATTACTACGTAAATTATAACGTTTTAGCCCGATATTATTGTCATACTCGTTTTTCTTACCTTCTTTAAAGATACCGTTCTCCTGATAAAACGCTCCGGAAACAAAATAACGCGCACGTTCGGAACCTCCCCTTACATTAAGAGTATAACGCATATTGTAAGTATGCTCTCTCAACATCTCCTTCAACCAGTCGGTATCGGGATAAAGATCACGATCGGCTCCCGGACCATACATGGCAATTTCTTCCGCTGTGCGTATACTGGCTGTTCCTTCATTATTTAAAGCTTCATTATACAGATCGAGTGTCTCCACCGAATTCATGAATTTAGGTAGACGAGTCGGAGTAAGCAAAGTGGACTCGGCACGAAGAGATATTTTGGGTTTCTGTGAATTTCCACGCTTAGAAGTGATCAAAATAACTCCGTTGGCACCCTCTGCCCCATATACAGCCGTCGCAGCAGCATCTTTCAGCAAAGTAAACGATTCAATCTCGTCGGGTTCGATATCTTGCATATTACGAGGCACACCATCAACTAAAACCAACGGATTCGTACCTCCCTTAAAAGAACTTACACCTCTAATCCAAAACTCAGAGTTATCATATCCCGGCTCACCCGAACGTTGAACGGCAATCAGGCCCGGCACCTGTCCGGCCAAGGAATTGGTCAGATTTCTGTTAGATGATACTGCCAGTTCTTTAGGCCCGATGGCATTAATAGAACTTACTACACTATTTTTTTTCTGTTTGCCGTAACCAATTACCACTACTTCATCCAACAATTCGGTGTTTGGAAGCATTTTTATAGCCAAAATCTTTTCACCTTTATAGGTTATCCGCTGTGGTTCGTAGCCCACATACGAAAAAAGAAGTATGTCCCCTTTTTTGGCATTTATCGAGAAATTGCCATCTACATCGGTAATAACTCCTGTAGTAGTTCCTTCCAATTTAATTTGTACTCCAATCAAGGGCTGGCCATTCTCATCCACCACAAGTCCGGCGGCATTACGGACTTGGGCAAAGGCTGAATTGAGTCCGATAGATAATAAAAACAGAACAAAGCAAATTGATCTTAATACTTTATTCTTAAACACATATTTTTCTGGTATCCCATCGATACGATTACTGCCAGTATCGGTATCATGACTAATATGAACAGTTATCGGTAAAACTGATATTAGCATAAAAGGTTTTCTCATAAGCTTAAATCTTTTTTGTTGTGTAGGTTTTAAAATTAATTTTCAAGAAAAGAGATACTATCCATCTATCGATGCATAGTTCTGTCTGGGATCGGGTCTTTCTTATGTTTTCATAGGCGTAATAAATATGGTTTATACTTCATCTATACTGAACCATGCTGATATTAATTTGCACAAAACGGCTGATTTTATCAGAGTTCCTGTAGAACTTAAGAAAAGAAAAAACCTATGAAATAAACAGGTAAACGATATAAACGAAAAGGAGAAATTGTAAAGTGTAGTTCAGAATCCTAAAGAAATATACCTATTTTCCACCCCTGGATATTTTCTATGAAAAAGTATATAATCAAAAGCTAGATGGTCAAATCATTGATAGTAAATAGTATAGAAAGCCATCTTATAGAAAGGAACTTTTAGAGTCATAATTACGATATTTTAAAAAAAGATATGCTTAAATAATTGTTTTATTAAAGTTATTAGTATATTTGCCACGAAAAAGAACCATTTATTACGAACTTTTAAAACTGTTAACTTCACAATCTAAAAGGTAGCATCTGTATGTATAATGCACAAAACTTTCCAAGTTCTACAGGAACTTTTCTCAAGTACTTTTGAATTTATTTATTTCCCAACAGAAGTGCATATTAATAACATTTTTATAGAAGATCATTGTAAAATAATTACTAAGTCAAAAGTTGTATACGGTATATCTTTGGTAGCATGAAAACAATCTGATGACATTACACTAAAATATAAATGCGAGTTAATAATTGAATTTACAACTATTAACTCGCATTATTAATTTATTTATATCAGTTGACGACTGTACCCCTTACATCCAATTCACGAATCGCAGCTACTGTACCATTACCCACCCCATCCGGAATGACCAATTTGATATAGCGTGCCGTGGATGATTTTACATAATATTTTAGTGCGGCATCCTGATTCGTAAAACCAAACTGACCGATCGATTCCCAATTCGTCCCGTCTTCACTGGCTTCAAAACGTACCACCTTTATCGGATTATTACTTCCTCGCCCACGTGGCAATAACTCTATCTGAGCTATTTTGACCCGATGATTCATATCGATAATTATTTCATAAGGTAAAGGATCAGATCCTCCCTGCCAACGCGAATGCCAGAAAGTCTCGACATTTCCGTCAATTAAATGTTTGGCATGTCCATTATTGCTGCCTTCACCCGAAGCCTCCTCGGTAGTGAACGATACAATTTTCCAATCTGTTTTAGAAAGTTTATCCCCTTCTTTAATAATGCTATAAGCTGCATAAACATCCTTATCAGCCCGTATAGTAGCATCAGAAGTTACCTCTGCTATTTGCACGGGTAACATATAATTTCCCGGCAGGACATCGTCTTTCAGTTTATAAGTTGCTGTAACCTGATTTACTCCACTATGAAGAATCGGAGTTTCGGGAGCCACATAGGCATCGGACGGAAGCATGCTGAAATAAGTACCGTGAGCCGTATTATAGGCATCAATCACCGACTGGCGGCTTTCCAAGCGACAGCTGATTTCCCATTTATTGGTGAATGGGACCCCGATCTGTACAGGTAACTCCTTTCCTTCTGCCAGGTTGATCTCTTCTACTCCGGCATTCATAATAGTTACAATCGGCTCTGAAACTTTAAAACCCAACAACACAACAGAACGTCCTGAAACAAAAGGCATTCCACTGGATGTAGCACGTAAAGGCAACACATATTTCAAATGATCATATCCGGAGAGCTCTTGTATCTTAGCCGGGTCGTAAGTGAGCTCACCTTTCAACAGCCTTTCGTTTACGGGAATATCGACAGAACTTTTTGTTAATTGATAACAGTCAGCAGGAAGAAGTTCATATGAGGTTCCATCGGCAATATTCATTGAATCGAGCAAGGCTTTGTCCACAGAAAAACTTACTACACTGGCAGTTGACTTCAAGCCCCCCTGTTGTATCCATAAATCTGCTGTATACTTTTCGCCTACATTATAAGATTGCAATGTATTAAACCCTTCCTGAGAAACAGCCAAAACCCCATCGGCTTTGGAACTTACATCAAAACTATCATCACAACTGCTCATAGACAGTGCGACGTAAGCTAACATTCCTATGTAATTAAATCTATTCATAAGTACATCTTTTTTATTTATTCAAAAATCACCATCCCGGATTCTGTACCAGATTCTTGGTCTTTCTCATTTCGGAATCAGGCATGGGATACAGATACATTTTCCGGTTAAATACAATCTGGCTTGCTTCCACTATGCGATTGAAATCTTCTTTATCATTCGACTCACCGCGTACATTCATTCCGTGCACATAGCCATTCTGACGACCTTCCCCGTTTTTATCAGCAATCATCCATCTTCTCACATCAAAATAGCGCTGCCCCTCTGTGGCCAGTTCAATCTGGCGTTCACGTTGAATGGCAGCCCGTTGCAATTCCTGATTACCACGAATAGCCGGATTCAAAGTCTCTATATCGGGTAATCCTGCACGCTCACGCACCAGATTGAGGTATTTCAAAACTCTCGCGTCATTAGGATTGACTTCATTGGCTGCCTCAGCATACATCAAATAGAAATCTGCCAAACGGAAAATAATAGAGGGACGGAACTGGGAGGCTACTCCCGGATTAGTTAAACTGACCGAACGATTGAAACGTTTGAAAAGCATATAACCGGTCAGGGTAGCCTGTCCTTCCTGTACGCCGGAGTTACCACCATTGTAAAATAATACCTGATTACAGCTCACTGGCCATTGACGTCCATTGAAAAAGACTGTATTATAAAAACGAGGTTCACGATTGAGATAGCGATTGCTGACAGTCACATTGGTATACTTCTTAGAAAAGTTATCATTCTGATCTTTGTAAGTCCCATACCCTTCTTCCTGATAAAGTGTAGACTGCGGCAAATAGGCTGTAGCCGAAACAGGGAAACCGTCTTTCATATAAAAAGCATCGACCAGTTCCTGAGTAACTCCAGTGGAACCTAAGCCATTTTTTTCGCAACGGGGAGCAATACGACGGTCGAAAGCATCACCATTCATTCCCCCCCAATCATTATTTGCCGTAGCCCAGATAATCTCATGTGTATATTTCTGAAACAGATTATACACAGACTTATCCGGATCAATGACAGCACCGTTATCGTCTTTATACTCTTTGTATAATTCATATCTTCCGGCCTCAGCATAGTCAATAAAGTCTTTACAAGCAGCAAGAGCTTTCTCCCACTTACCGGCGTCATAATCAGGAAACAGACGGGTACCATCCGGATTTGTCACCGACAGAGCTTCGCGGTATCCACCGTTTAAAAGAGGACTTGCAGCATACAACCACAATTTTGCCCGAACAGCCAAAGCAACTCCTTTAGTCGGCCAGGCACGATAGTCCTTATCTTCAAAAATAGGCTCCTGAGTCAATTCAGAAGCAACAGCTGTGAGCTCGGAATCAATATACTCTATTACTTCATCTACTGTATTCCGGGGTACATCCTGATCCTCAGTCGCATTGTATATTTTGTCCTTTACCAAGATGATCGGACCGTATTGTTCAAACAACAAATAGTGATAAAATGCCCGCATAAAACGCACATTGGCTTTCATCTGTGTCAGCTCGTCTTCCAACAACTGGTCTCCTTGGGTTCCCGTAGTCATTATCGGATGTGCTTTCTGCAAAAAAATATTAGCCTGACGAATGTATTTGTAACAGTCACCATAACGATGAAAACCCATGTTGGCAGCATTTCTATCCGAATTATTGTATTTGGAAGAGTTTCCATACCCAACGACCAGCTCATCACACATACCCGTCCAGGGATTTTTGAAAGCTCCCACATTCACGCTGTTAATCCCTGAATAATCGGGGATACCGGCAAAAACATTGGCATACCATCTCTTTGTATACGATACATTATCAAACACCTGTTCGGTATTCTGCAAACCTCCTGCAAGTTGATCGGAAACTCCCAAATAGTCGCAAGAACTAACAAAGCACAATAGCGCTATCAACAAAGTGTATATAGAATTTTGCTTTTTCATCTTTCTATTTATTAATCAATTTTGTCTTTTTAGAATGTAAAGTCTAAACCGAGAGTGAAAGTACGGGGCAAAGGATAATTCAAACCCGCATTGGCATTACCGGCTTCCGGATCGAAATATTTAATGTCATCCCACACAGCAAGGTTATATCCCATAATATAAATACGGGCAGCCTCAAAACCAATCTTATCCATAAATTTCTTAGGAAGCTGATAACCGAACTCTATATTTTTCAGTCGTAAGAAGGAACCATTACGCAACCACCAAGTGCTTGCCACCCGATTATTGGCATTATTGGCATTGTTCTTATGCAAACGCGGAATAATAACATCCTGACTGGGATTGTTTTCAGTCCAGCGGTCTAAAGCAAACGTGCGATAATTGGACTGGTCGACGCCCCAAGAGAACGGATACCACCCTTCGGAAGTGGCTCCTCCCAGAAGAACAGATGTATTGCCTGCTCCTTGAAAAAAGATACTCGCATAGAAGCCTTTGTACTCAGCGTTAAGACCAAATCCATAAATAATTTCAGGAGTACTCGGATTACCCACTCCTCTTACCTGATCATAAGAGTCAATCACGCCATCACCATTTACATCGACATATTTGATATCACCCGGGCCAATCAGTCCTCCTAAAGTAGGACGTGGAAGTTCCGAACGGAGTTTATAGGTTTTCAATCCGTTAGCATTGGTACTGACTATAAAATCGTCTTCTGTATAAAGGCGGTCGGCTATATAAAGAGTATTCTCACTAACTCTTGTACCGGTAACAGCTTGATATCCATACTTCTGAGGTAGTTCATCATATTCAAGAATTTTATTCCGGGTAAAAGTAAAGGTTCCCCGAGCACTAAGTTTCAGTTTACCTATCTGTTGATTGAGATTCATCGACATATCTATACCCTGATTACGTACTTTACCAAAATTCTGCCACGGGTCTTGACGAAGCCCGCCCAATTGTGGAACAGTACGACGCTGTAACAAAATATCCCTACGCTCAGAACGGAAATAATCGAAGATAATATCGATGCGGTTATCAAACAGTCCCAGATCGAAACCATAATTCTGCTTGTCCTCAATTTCCCAAGCCAGATAAGGAGCGGCGAAACGTCCTTCAACAATTCCGTTACCAATTCCGTTAGTTCCGCCCGTATCACCGATACCCTGCGTAAATCCGCCGGCATTGGTAGTAAAAGTGGGACGATACAAAAAACGTTCCTGTCCGGTTTTATCGTTACCAGTCCGCCCGACAGACGCTCTTAGCTTTAGTTTATTTACCACTTTTTTTATTGCTTCCGGATAAAATGATTCATTGGAAAGGTAATAAGCAGCACCTATTGCCGGAAAAAAGCCAAAACGATTGCCTTCAGCAAATGCCTCAGAACCGGTATAACCAAAATTACCTTCAATAAAGTAACGCCCATCATAGCCATATGTAGCACGTCCTACGAATCCTTGCTTACGGAATGGAAGGGGAACATTATGCTGTTGCGTTTCTTTTTGCATATATAGTAACATTGCTCCCACATCATGCTTTCCAAATGTACGCTTATAGTTGATAGATGCATCGATATAAATTTTCTTGGTAGCAGATGTCGCACTGTTTTTTGGATCTTGAATATCCGGATTACCCGATACTACTGTGGAAAAAATCAGCTGCCCTAATTCATCACGGCCTGTGGCATGATATCGTGTCGGATTATACTCGCGACGAATAATCATCTCACTATCGTAGTCATAACTTACATTTAAGTTTGCAGACAAACCTTTAGTAATAAAATCAAGTTTCTGGTTGACATTTACTTTCGATTGTATACCTGTCCTATATTCTTTGGCATACCCGGAATTCATTAATAAGTTATAAGGGTTACGCATGTTCGCATCTCTTTCCTGGGCATACGTGGCTACGGTACCATCACTGTACACTGCGGGGAAAGCATAAGGAGGCGTGATTAACATAGAACGGAAAATGGTGGAAGTACCCGTTCCCGGATAATTATTAATAAGGTATTGCATAGCGAGATCTACCCCTACAGTAGTGGTGGAAGATACAGCCATATCGATATTCGAACGCAAGTTAAAACGGTCTATACCAATATTGGTATCATAAATCCCATTCGGCCTGTTCTTGAATAATCCGCTTTCGTTATAATAGGCTCCCGACACAAAATACTTGGCTTTCTCAGTACCGCCGCGTACATTGAGTGTATAGCGATGACTAAAGGTGTTCTTCCGGAGAAGTTCGTCAATCCAATTGGTATTGGGATACAAATCCGGATCGTCGTTGTTACGGTAATGGGCTATCAGTTCATCTGAAAACTGCGGTCCTTCACCATCATTACGCAATGCCTCATTATATAAACTAAGATAATCGGCAGAACCTACAAACTCAGGAAGGCGGGTAGGTGATGAAATGGTGTGTTCGGTCTTAAAAGATATTTTAGCTTTTTCAACACGGCCACGTTTAGTAGTCACCAATACTACACCGTTAGCTCCTTCTGCGCCGTAAATAGCAGTAGCAGCTGCATCTTTCAGAACAGAAAATGTTTCTATTTCATCCGGTTCAATATCGCTCATATTTCTCGGCACTCCGTCGACAAGTACGAGCGGAGAAGTTCCCCCGGCAAAAGTACTGACTCCACGAATCCAGAATTCAGCATTGTCATAACCGGGTTCTCCAGAACGTTGTACGGCGATCAGACCTGCTACCTGACCGGCAAGACTATTATTAAGGCTGCGGGAAGGAACAACAATATCTTTGGGCTTGATAGAACTCATGGAGACCACCACACTTTCCTTCTTCTGCTTACCGTAACCAACTATCACTACTTCATCGAGTGCTTTTGAGTCCTCATGCAAAACAACGTTGATATTACGACGTCCCTTTACTTTGATTTCTTCGGTATTATATCCCAAATATGAAACCAATAAAATGACATCGTCCGAGGGAAGCATCACTTCATAACGTCCTTCCATATTGGTAATGGCACCTATGGTAGGATTCCCTTTTACGACAACGTTAGCACCGATGATAGACTCACCTTTTGCATCAGTAACAACCCCGGTTACTTTAATTTTGTTTTTTTGCTGTGAAACCGAAGGTGTCGCAGAAGTCTCTTTTTTATAAATGATTATTTGACGGTCTTTAATGGTGAAACCATTATCGGTATGTGCCAGTAACTGCTCCAGTATTTTATCAACAGACTGGTTAACCACATTTACACTAACCTTCCGGTTTAAGTCAATAACACCGTCTCTATAAAAGATTATAAACTCACTATTCTTCTCTATTTCTTTAAAAACCTGTAATACGGTTTTCTCGGCAGATTGCATAGTAAAGACTTTGGTTTGAGAGTAAACACTTGAAGCATAAGCCATTTCGAATGCAAAAGTGAATAACAAAAACAAAAAAATACTTTTTATTGATAATAAAGTTCTTACTTTAGTCCTATCGGGACTAAAAATTCCATGATTATTCATACATTTGTACGATTTGATTAACAAATTTGTTTTTACGTAGTTTAATCTAATCAGGGGTTGGATGATATGAGGGTATTATCCAACCCTTTCTTTTAAAATTTAAGGTCCTTGTTTCATAGTATTAAAAATCACTTGGTTAATAAAAAATAATTATCTCTGGTCTCTATTTGTGCAGGTATAGTTTTACTTAATACTTCCAGAACATCCCGTAAATCGTCTCGTAAATCGAGCTTACCACTACAAGTCAATCCTATCAATCCGGAATCAGGTATGACACGCTTTCCATAATATCGAGATAGCTTTTCGGTTATGATTTCAATCTTCTCATGGTTGAAACAATAATAACCATCCACCCAACTTATATATTCAGACACATCTACTGTATTTACCCGTAGCCCGTCGTCTTGTCCGTCATAAGTCAACATATCATTGGGCTTCAGAACTTTTTTAGGATATTTATATGTATCCACTTCTACTTTACCTGATACTAGAACCACCGATTGATTTTTTGTAAAATCGTAAGCACTTACATTAAATTCCGTACCCAACACTTCTACTTCCATGCGATTGGTTTTCACAACGAAAGGATGCTTTTTATCAGGAGATACTTGAAGATAGACTTCTCCATTCACATAAATTTCCCGCTTATGTCCCGAAAACTCTGACGGGTATACTATACGGGTATTGGCATTTACGGCTACTCGGGTACCATCGGAGAAAGTTATGAAAGAACGTTTCCCCGAAGGAACAATTAATTGATTGTAACCGGTTTCATTTTCTTCGTCCAATTGGGTCTTTCCGGAACTAATAGCTATCTTACCACCTTCCTTGTAGTGCAACCTGCTTTCTTTCCCATCCATAACCAACTTACGTCCTTCCGATAAAATCAGCTGTATGTCATTACTGCTATCCGGCTCGGAAATATCGGCCAAACTGTAACAAGAACTTTCTTCATAAAATGAAATAAGTGAAAAAACAAAGTAACTGCTCAATGCCAACACTGATATGCAAGCAGCAATCCCGGCCACACGTAAGAAAAGCAACTGTTTTTTTCTTTTCACTCTTTTCTCCATCGCTACCTGCCGGCTAATTCGCTCCCAAAGTGTCCCCACTTCATCGTCTGTCATCCGTTTTTGAGGGCTTTCCGCCACAGCCATTAAAAAGCTTCGGGCCATACGTAATTCTCCGGCAAAAGTTTCATTTTCCTTTTCCAGTTGTGACCAGAACTTTTCACTTTGCTCCGTAGGGTGTTGCATCGAATCCAGGAAAGTCCCGTCATTCAACAAATCGGCAGCAGTATAATGTATATAGTGATTTTTCTCCATTTTCTTCTTTTCATAAAAAGACAAACAGAGTTTCGAAATCTACTCAGTGTAAATGGATTTTTTTTATTACTTTTTTATTATCTACTGATAAACAGAATATTAAAATAGAAAAAAGAATGGTAATATACCATACATTTCACGTAATCTGGAGAGAGAACGCTGAAGTAAATTATAGGCTGACTGATAATTAAGCCCCATCAATTCACAAATGGCACTGTAATCTAATCCTTCAAAAAAACGATAGTAAATAATCTCTCGCTGTCTGGGAGAGAGTGTATTTAGCAAATGAGCAACAGTATGCTTCTGAGAGGTTTCATCTTCTGTCTCAATCAGTTTTTCTTCAACCGACAAATCGAATTCATAATTGATATTGGAGATATAAGTGTCATGCAAATTCCCTTTATTGAAAACATTAAAAATAGAATTTCTTAATGAAGACATTAAGTAGATTTTAACATTATCCGGAGGAGAAGAGTACCTATCCTTCTGCCTATAAACATTCACAAAAACATCTTGAACACAATCTTTCACCATCTCTGTATCCGTCGTAAAACGGCATCCGTACTGATAGAGTTGCTGAACATACCGGGAATATAGCCATGCATAGGCATCATCATCTCCTTTCAGAAACGACTGCCATTTTATCTTACTACTTTCAATAAGTTCATCATTATACATATTGCACGGCTTCTAACAATATCAGTTGCGCAAAATAAATAAAAAATCATCAAATGTAGTTAATGCAGCTCTCTTTTTAATTATAAAGTTCCTTTATAGTTGCTAATTTCCTCTATCGGAATAATTAGAGAGCGGACTATGTTTGATGCCAATTACAATAAGATTCATCTTCCACGGATAAAGGAAAACTTAAGAGAACAACTCTTTCCTGAATTTTATTGTTATATTTGCATATACTAAATTTTAAAGCCTTATTCAATATGTTCAATTCATTTGGCAATATTTTCAGACTAACCAGCTTTGGCGAATCCCATGGTAAAGGAATCGGAGGAGTGATCGATGGATTTCCAGCAGGTATCGTCATCGATGAGGAGTTTGTTCAACAGGAACTAAGCCGTCGTCGTCCGGGACAATCGGTAATTACTACCTCCCGAAAAGAAGCTGATAAAGTAGAATTCCTTTCAGGCATTTTCGAAGGAAAGTCTACCGGATGCCCTATCGGGTTTATCGTATGGAACGAAAACCAACATTCTAATGACTACAATAACCTGGAGAAAGTATACCGTCCGTCACACGCCGACTACACATACCGTAAAGTATGGAATCCGCGATCACCGTGGCGGTGGTCGTTCTTCGGCACGTGAAACCATTTCAAGGGTAGTAGGCGGTGCATTGGCCAAATTAGCATTACGCCAATTGGGTATTCACATCACGGCATATACTTCACAGGTAGGTCCTATAAAACTGGAAGGCAATTACACGGATTACGATCTGGACTTGATCGAAACCAACCCGGTGCGCTGTCCCGATCCGGAGAAAGCAAAAGAAATGCAAGACCTGATTTACAAAATCAAAGGAGAAGGAGATACCATTGGCGGTGTACTGACTTGTGTCATCAAAGGTTGTCCTATCGGACTTGGGCAACCCGTATACGGCAAGCTCCATGCTGCATTGGGCAATGCTATGCTAAGCATCAATGCCGCAAAGGCTTTTGAATATGGAGACGGATTCAAGGGGCTCAAACAAAAGGGATCGGAACAAAATGACGTATTCTACAACAATAATGGCCGGATTGAAACACGTACCAACCACTCCGGAGGTATACAGGGAGGCATCAGCAACGGACAGGACATCTTTTTCAGGGTAGCGTTTAAACCGGTGGCTACTGTTTTGATGGAGCAGGAAACTGTAAACATAGACGGTATTGATACAACACTAAAGGCCCGGGGACGCCATGACCCGTGTGTATTGCCACGTGCAGTGCCTATTGTGGAAGCTATGGCAGCAATGACCATACTCGACTATTATTTATTAGATAGAATGACACAACTTTAACAACTATTGAACGTGAACGAAATTCAGAAATACATTGCAGAGAATGAATCGACGATGATGGAAGACTTGTTCAGCCTCATCCGTATTCCCAGTATCAGTGCATTGCCGGAACACCATGATGATATGCTGGCATGCGCACAACGCTGGACACAATTGCTACTCAAGGCCGGAGCAGACGAAGCCATCGTTATGCCTTCGAAAGGTAATCCGATTGTATTTGGGCAAAAGATAGTGGATCCGAATGCTAAAACAGTGTTGATATACGCTCATTATGACGTGATGCCTGCCGAGCCCCTCGACCTGTGGAAGAGCCAACCGTTCGAACCGGAAATACGTGACGGACATATTTGGGCGCGCGGAGCCGACGATGATAAGGGACAAGCATTTATCCAGGTGAAAGCATTTGAATATCTCGTAAAATATAACCTGCTGGAGAATAACGTAAAGTTTATCTTTGAGGGAGAAGAAGAGATTGGTTCACCAAGCCTGGAAGCTTTCTGTGAAGAGCATAAAGAATTACTAAAAGCCGATGTTATCTTGGTATCAGATACCAGTATGTTGGGGGCCGACCTTCCTTCACTAACCACCGGACTGCGTGGTCTGGCTTACTGGGAAATCGAAATAACAGGTCCTAACCGTGACCTCCATTCGGGACACTTTGGTGGAGCGGTAGCCAATCCGATCAACGTACTTTGTGGTATGTTAAGTAAGGTAATTGATACCGACGGACGTATCACAATACCCGGATTCTATGATGCTGTAGAAGAAGTTCCACAAGCAGAACGAGAAATGATTGCCCACATCCCTTTTAATGAAGAAAAATATAAGGAAGCCATCGGAGTAAAAGAACTTTTCGGTGAGAAAGGATACAGCACTCTCGAAAGAAACAGTTGCAGGCCTTCATTCGACATTTGTGGTATTTGGGGAGGTTACACCGGGGAAGGTTCTAAAACTGTACTCCCTTCCAAAGCCTATGCCAAAGTATCATGCCGCCTGGTTCCCCATCAAGATCATCATGTGATCTCAAAACTTTTTGCTGACTACATCCGGCAGATCGCTCCTGCTACGGTAGAAGTAAAAGTGACTGCCATGCATGGAGGCCAGGGATATGTATGTCCCATATCACTGCCTGCTTATCAGGCAGCGGAAAAAGGATTTGAAATTGCTTTCGGGAAAAAGCCATTGGCAGTACGCCGAGGAGGAAGTATACCTATTATATCAACTTTCGAACAGGTGTTAGGTATAAAAACTGTATTAATGGGATTTGGCCTAGAATCGGATGCTATCCATTCTCCTAACGAAAACTTCTCTTTGGATATATTCAGAAAAGGAATTGAAGCTGTAGTAGAATTCCATCTGATATATGGAAAGAAATAATATATCCACTGCGGATAACACAGATTAATACAGAATTTTTTTAGTTGAATTCTGTATTAATCTGTATCTGCCTCGGTAGACATTTTTATTTGGGTAATTCAAACATAAATGTAAACGATCTACTGTCTTTGAAATCTTTCACTACATCTCCTGCATAAACCTCTCCGTGAGTCAAAGACAATTTCTTAATACTTGCATTCGGACTAAAATCGACTTTATGTAAATCTATCCAGAAAAGGTTAGGAGTTAAAGTAGACTCAAAATAGTATACCCGATTTTTTTGATCGGAAACCGAACGCCAACGAGTGGAAGAAATGTAAGGCTTATCCGGAGTCGTAATTCCAAAAGGAACAGAAACATTACGCATGACGCTCAACACACTCGGTACGGCAATTTTTGCATCCGAAGTCTGCGGAATAGCATGAATATAGAAAGAAGCGCGTACAAAACGATCACTTGAACGATTAGTGCCCGGCAGCATATTTAAACCACCTACTTCCTTCCAATAATCATTCACAGCCAACTGTAGATCATAACGGGGTGAATTAGTCATCACCTGATACTCCTTACCTTCATGAATAATCAGATTTCCATCGATATATTCCAAAACAGCGGAATTACCCGTTTCATCAGTGATAGCCATGTGCAATGTAGATGCCGAACCATTAGGCATATCCGGAGCATCAATACGGAAAGTCTGTTTCTTCAACTCTTCTACAGCCTCACTTACCGTAGCAAAATTATCCAGCACATACTGTGTCCAAATGCTGATACCCATAACAGGACGAGTATCATTAGGACGGACATAAATAGATTCCGGCAAGAATAACAAGCTGGCAACCAGTCCTTTTTCGTTCATGCCGTCACAAGTACCGATATCATATCCGGTTGCTACAATGCTACCGTACTTCGAAATCCACTCTACCGTATTTCCTTTATTATATCCGGCCCGTTTGATACCGCGAGGGAAAAGATACAGGTTAGACTGAATATCCTCTTTCCAATCCATTGTACGCCCGGTGATTACCATATTGTCCGGACCAATATATACTGCACGCGTACATGCTTTTACCGGTTGTCCACTCCAGATAAAATTTACAGCTATGACAATCAATGTTGCCATCATTATTTTTCTTCTCATACTCTTTATATTAAAATGGTTTTGTTATCTGCATTTAGATAACAAAACCATAGAGTATTAGTTTTATTCAAAGGCGGGTACTTCCGAAATACTTCCGTATCTATGATATTCAAAGGCAATACTTTGCTCCTTAATATAATTATCAGCTCTACCCTTCCGTTTTTCACCGGAAGCACCGCTGCAATATGTTTGTCAGCCTGTGCAGCCGCCTTATATATTTTCATCGGTATCTCAAGGGAACAAGTACGGTACTAACCATGATTCTCCCGGTTCCAATGTCAATGCCCGCAGTAATTTTTCATTTTTTATTCGTTATCATTGGCCCCACTACATTACCCGGATTCCAAACACTCCCCGCTTTCATGCTGGAAGCCACATCAATCAGTTTCTTTTGGAAGTTCTTATCTTCATATACCGAACGCTCAACCAACAACGAACAGGCAGAACACTTCTGTCCCGCATTACCAAAAACTGATATGACAATATTCATAATAGTATGATCACGATCCCCCGAGGCAGTCAGAATAATGACATTCTTCCCTCCGGTCTCTGCCGAAAGCGGAGTAGCCGGAATAG
>ERZ857503.1196-NODE-1196-length-15859-cov-3.334282_pt1 | contig 15859 bp, 11 predicted proteins | sample MGYA00519766_ERZ857503 | MGnify/ENA primary metagenome ERZ857503 (study PRJEB31778, sample SAMEA3449345) | human gut metagenome | biome: human gut; feature: human-associated habitat; material: faeces | place: United Kingdom | collected 2010/2012 ...
TTTTTGAAAAAACGGTATAACAATTCTTTATCCATAATCTGATTATATAGCACCCGGGAAAGACAAATCCCTACTGAAAAAACAGTTTTTTCAGAAATTCAGAAACAAAAACGCAAAAAGGAGATAATAATCCTTCAAGGTTTCCCGCAAAGCCCGAAGAGCCCGACCGATATGGAACTCTACACCTTTCACGGTCACACCACAGAGACGAGCAATCTCCTTCTGCGGAAGATTGTCCAAACGGCTCGTGTTGAAGGTACGGCGGGTCTGTACGGGCAATCCGGCCAGCGTCCGTTCGACTATTTGCTGAATTTCCTGCGAAAAGAGCTGCTTGGGGTCGCAGGCCTCGAGTGAAGCAATACGTACATCCTGGTCCCATTTGGCATATGAGCGTATCCGGTCGGAAATATCCGCTGAGAGTTTTTCCCGCCGAATGTGGTTCAGGCATTTATGTTTGACGACAGTGAGAATATAGGCAGGGAGATTCTCCATGGAACGAATGTCCTCTCGATGTTCCCAATAATAGACGAACGAATCGACTACCAGATTTTCAGCCGTACCCCAATCTTTCACATATGTTGCGGCAAAACGTACGAACCGTTCCTTATGTTTGGTGAACAAGTCATTGAACAAATTTATGTCCGAAGGAGTGTGGCTCATAAAAAAAGCGAAGTTAAGGCATTGGAGCAGATAAATGTGTGTTAGACAAAGTTAAACCCAATTATTGTATTCTGCAATCTTTTATTATCGGAATGACGCAAATGTACAGAATAACATTCGTCGGATGTTCTTGCTACAATATATTGTAAGTTTTTCGATGTCGCTGTATGGCAGGTTGTTATAAGACTCCCCAAGTAACAGTAGAGTATAAAGCGAATATATGACCGATAAGTGAATGAAATGGAATTTTAACAAAATTGAATTTGCTCTTGAGACTAATTATGATTGACTTGTACTAAAAAAAACTTACAGCTTTTGTACTTGGTCCTGAGTGGACTTTACAGTTCTTTGACATTGTGCTAAAATAGCTTTACTAGAGAGAGTAAATCAGGTTTGACCAATATAGCTTGACAAACCAGATTGTTGTGTTAAGTTGAGAATGTTTGACATGGTTAGCCCTCTATTTCGTGTGAATTTGATCTGTTGTAGGGATATTAAGGGGTATTAGTGAGGTTTCTATGTAAGTTTCCGGTATAGATGATTACAATGTATACAACTAAAGTTATTGGGTGCTTTTATTTTCTAAAAGAGGACGGTGGATTCTATCTCGGATTTTCAGTTCGGAAATACCTCTCGAAAAACAAAGGTGAAGATTGGTACGGCTTAAAATAATATAATGGTAATTATTTTATTGTAATGGGTGGTTGTAATTTCAGATAATGATGGGAGATTCGTGATTCCTTTTGAAATTATCCGTTAACTAAGGCATAAAGCTGGCGTCTATTCGGGCGTTTGGGTATGTTCCGCCTGAAACTGCGTCGGCGTCTGGCCGAATTGTTTCTTAAAACGGATTGTGAAATATTTGGGCGAGCTGAATCCTAATTCGTAGGAAACTTCTGAAATCAGCCGTCCCCTGTCGCAGAGTAGCATCGCTGCTTTCTTGAATCGGATCATCTCAATAAATTCCCCCGGGCTGTATCCCGTAATTCCTTTAATTTTCTGAGTCAGGATTGTTTTGCTGACGTTTAGTTCACGGCATAGCATTTGGACACTGATGTTCTCCTTGTAAAGATTCCGCTCGATCGCATCGGTTGCTGCGGCTAGGAAGTTGGCATCCTTGTCGTTGGTGGTTACGGCGTCGGGACCTACGATCGAACTGCTGTACTTCCGGCGCAGCCGTTGCCTGTTTTCCAGTAAGTTGCGGCAACGAGCTTCGAGCTGGCTGATGTTGAATGGCTTGGAGATGTAGTCGTCGGCTCCCCTGTTGATGCTTTCGAGGTTATGGTCAGTCGAAGGTTGGGCCGTCAGCAGAATGATCGGAATATGGCAGGTTTCGAGGTCCTGACGCAGTTTACCGCAGAGGCTCAGTCCGTCCATTACTGGCATCACCACATCACTGATGATAATATCGGGCTGTAGTTTTTTTGCCATGCTGTATCCTTCGGCGCCGTCTGAGGCTTCGCTGATCTTGTAGCCATGTTTGAAAATGGAATGTAGCAAGGCCCGCAGTTCGGCATCGTCTTCGACGATCAACATTTTATAGCCTTTTCCCGGTGCTGAATCGGTACTGGGGAGAGTGTCGGAAGCCCGGCGTGACAGTAGTACAGGGGTGCATTCCGGTTGGGTCTGTTCGGCAGACGTCACCTTGTCATCGTCGGCATACCATTTTCTGCCCAATGGAAGAGTGACGGTGAAAAGTGCACCGCCGTTCCGGTTGTTTTGTGCCGTCAGGGTTCCGTGGTGCAGTTCAACGATACCTCTACTCAGCGCCAAGCCGATTCCTGTGCCGTGATTATGGCGGTCGTGCGAAGAGTTGGAGACATCCTGATAGAAGGGGTCGAAAATATGTGGCAGGGCCTTCTCTGAGATACCGCAGCCCGTGTCAGCGAAGGCGATTGTTACGGTATTATCCTCCCGGCGGCGATGTCTGATGCGGATGCTGATGTCGATGCGTCGCCGTCGGGCGTGTATTTGAACGCATTGATGAGCAGGTTGGAAAAGACGCGCTGCATCTGTTTTTTATCGATGCTCGCGGTCACCGTCTCAGCAGGGAGATGCAGTTTCAGACGAATGTTGCGGTAGTTGGCATATTGAGCGAACGAATCCCGAATATCGGCGATAAATGCGCCGAGGTCCGTTTCCGAAACCGCGAGGTTCGTATATCCCTGATTCTGTTTCTCGAAATCGAGCAGGTCAGAGACAATCTGTTGCATGCTTTGGGCATTCCGGTAGGTATTTTCGATGTTCTCGATTCCGCTGGCGGAGTTTCCGTGATTGCGGAAGAAGAGTTCGAGCTGTCCGATGATAAGTGTCAGCGGCGTGCGGAGTTCGTGTGAGATATTGATGAAAAAGCGCATGCGCTCCAGATTCTCGGTTTCTTTCTGCTTCAGCCGTTCGGCCGGCAGCATACGAGAGTAAACGGTGTAGAGCAGCCAGCAGAGTACCTGTTTGCGAACGGCAGAGGGCGGTAATGGATGTATGGGGATGCGGCAGGCTGTGGCGCATGCGGAGCGAGTCGCCGCGGCATTCGTAGATGCGGTTTTCCGATCCGACCCACAACTGCTCCTGTTCGGCGTATAGGGCGCAGTTCAGAAAATCGATCTCCGGAGCATGGAGCCGTCGGGGATGGTTTGTGTGGATATCATAACAGAGGATGGCATCATAGGAACAGACGTAGATCCGGTCGTTGCCATTGCCGCAGATGGGGCGCATCGGCATTGGCTCTTGTTGAAAGTCGAGCGACGTGCCGTTATAGCGGTAAAGCCCGTAGTTGGTATTGAGCCATATGGCTCCCAATCCGTCCTGATAGACCGAGAAGACTGAACTGTTGGAGAACGATTCGAGCCGGCTCACGCGGATAAATCGGAACGAAGCGGCCTGCAGGGCCCATGGGATTAGGCATAAAATTGGAAGCAGCAGTTTCAGGTATTTGTTGGAAAAAACGGTTAAATTGACCCCTAAAAACGGAGGAAGTTGCCCCCCCCCTAAAGTTATTGAGCAAAAATGGTAAAAAGTTGTTGTCCGGAATAGGGTCTAAAAGAATATAATTTTGCCCGGGTTAAACAACATTTTCAATATGTCTTTGGTTGCGTTTTTATGCGAGAACTCTTTGGAGTTCCTAACTTAGCCCGCACAAAAAGTTAAGATTGTTTAACTAATCTTAACTTTGAAAAATGGGAACACACAGACAGTATGATCGATCGTTCAAGGAACGGGCGGTAAAATTGAGTTACGAACGGGATAACATCAAGGCCTTGGCAGTTGAGTTGGGGGTCTCAACGGAGCGTATTTATAAGTGGCGCCGGGAGTATAAGGATCACGGCGAAGCGAGCTTTCAGGGTCACGGAGTGGAGCGTCTGAGCGACGAAGGCAAGCGGGTCAAGGAGTCGGAGAAAAAGTTGCGTAACACGGAGTTAGAGCTTTAGATATTAAAAAAAGCGATCGCCGGTTTCTCAAAAATAGACAGGTAATGTACACGTTCATAGACAGCAACCGGGGACGTTACACTGTTGGGATGATGGCTCGCGGCCTGCGCATAAGTCCCCGATCATATTACAGGGTATTTACGGACGACGAGAGGCTAAACGTGACGACCATGAAAGGCTGATACAGGTGATCTACGCGAAGGCATACGGGCGCTATGGTGCTCCGAGGATCGCGGCGGACATCCGGGCCGAGGGTTATCAGATCTCTGTAAATACGGTCAGCAAGTATATGAAACGGATGAATTTACGCAGTAAGCTATCGCGCAAGTACCGGAACGTATCCTATCTTATCCGGAGTACACGCTTCGGATCTGCGCCAACCACATGGATCGCCAGTTCAACCCTGATGCGCCGGGCGAAGTATTACACATGGTTTTAGATATTTAACTTCCGTAATCGATCTCTATGACAGAAAGGTCGTCGGTTGGAGCATGAGTAATAATCTCACGGCCAAGGGCACGGCGGTCAGGGCTTATCAGATGGCCGTACGTCACCGTCGCACTACTTATGGGATGATCTTCCACTCCGACCCGGGCGTACAATACGCCTGTGAAGAGTTTCGTAATACTCTGGATAAGAATGTAGGTCAGGGTATGCCCCGCCGTGGAAACTGCTGGGATAACGCCGTGGCTGAGAGCTTCTTCAAAAGCCTTAAATGCGAACTGATATACGGAAATAGAATGTTCCCCCCCCCGATCAGATCGAACTCGAAATCTTCGAGTATATAGAAATCTGGTATAATAAAATCAGACGCCACAAAGCGCTGGATAATATGACTATCGACGAGTTCTGGAAACCAAATGCAAAAAGTGCTTAACTTTTTGTGCAGACTAAGTTTGGAACTCCATCCTGATGAGGCCGCGGTTTTCGGATCGCTGCCCCGTCTTTTTTTGCAATCCTGCAACCGGGGCGCCGTGATTTTGCATATCCGGGAATTTATGTCTATTTTTACTCGGGATTCCGGTAGGGTCCCTTTAAAATCGATCATGAAAATTCGTTTGCTGCTTTCTCTGACGCTCTTGCTGCCTGCGGCCCTTCCGGCCGGAACGCAGCCGGACGAAAATCTCGGAAAACAACTCCGAGAGCTCGACCGGGTCATTGCCAACCGGGAGGTCTATGCGGCGCGGCGCGAAGGGCAGTTCGAGGAGATCAAATATCGGCTCGCCCACGGGAACCTTTCCTCCGAGGAACGTTTCTACGATTACGGGCGGCTGTTCAACGAGTATCTTTCGTATCAGGTCGACACGGCCATCCATTACGCCCTGCTGAAAAAGGAGCTGGCGCTCAGGAGCGGCGACAGTCTGAAGATACTCGAAACGGACCTCAATCTCGCGCAGATCTATGCTATTGCCGGACTGAATCAGGATGCGTTCGAGATACTCAACGCCATGTCGACCCGCCGTTTCACTCCGTTCCTGCGTAGTTATTACCACAATATCTACAGCTTGCTTTACGAGAACGTCTACCAGTCGATCGACAATCCCGAACTCAAACGGCACCACTACGAACTTCTGCACGATGCCTATACGGCGTTGCTCGGATCGCAGTCGCCCGACGAGGACGGCAGCAGTTACTACTATACGAAAGCCAACCTGCTGAACCTCGAGAACCGTCATGCCGAAGCCCGCGAATGGCTGGAGACAAATGCCGAACGCATGAAAACCAATATGCGCGAAGAGGCCATCTATTACTACCTGCTGGCCGAAACCTGCATTCATGGCGGCGGGACGCGCGAAGAGGCGGAACGCTTCTATGTCCGCTCGGCCATCATCGATCTGGAGACCGGCATCAAGGAGTACATTTCACTTCACCGGCTGGCGCAGATGCTCTATGCCGACGGCGAGATCAACCGGGCCTACCGCTACCTGAAAGTGGCCCTCGAAGACGCCAACTACTGCAATTCGCAGAAACGGCTGATCAAGGTGTCGCAACTGCTGCCGATCATCGACAACGATTACCAGATTCGACGCAACCGCCAGCAGCGCAACCTCTATATCAGCCTTTCGTTTTTGGCATTGCTGGTACTGTTGCTCATCGCGGCACTGACCTATATTAATAAGCTCTACCGGAACAACCGCCGTGTGGGTTTCCGGCTGGCGGCCCTGAACAATGAGCTCAAAGAGCTGAACAGCCACTTGAGCGAGTCGAATCTCATCAAGCAAACCTATATCGTGCGGTATATGGATTTCTGCCTGAGCTATATCGACCAGATGGACTCGCGCCTCAAGCGCATCTCACGCCTGCTCGACGGCAACAACCGCGATGCCCTGCGCAAGGCGCTGGACCCGGCGGCGTTCGCCCGCGAGAACCTCGAGCTGTTCTACAACAATTTCGACATCACCTTTCTGAAACTCTTTCCTTCGTTCGTGGAGGAATACAACAAGTTGCTGAAGCCCTCCGAGCGCATCGTGCTGAAGGCTCCCGACGTCCTCACCACCGAACTGCGCATTTATGCACTTATCCGGCTGGGGATCACCGACAGCGTGCAAATCGCACAGTTCCTCCATTGTTCGCTCTCGACGGTCTACAACAACCGGACTTCGGCCCGCAACAAGGCCTGCGTGGACCGCAGCCGCTTCGAGCACTTCGTGACCCGCATCGGCATCGCCGATGAGATCGGTACCGACGAGCTGAAATAAGCGAAGGCCGGTTTTTCCCGCTACCGGAGGTGCTACCGATATGAATCGGTTGTTTCTGGTTATCTATCTGTTTATCAGTTATATGGTTTGAAAAAAACACTACTTTTTAGCTCCCTGCTCTTGCAGGAAGCCTCAAGGCCGTATAAATTTGTCTTCAAGCGGCGGGTTCGCCTGTCGCCGGCTAATCAAACACAACCTAAACCAACCGGAGTATGCGAAAAACTCTACCTTATTGTTTACGCACGATGCTGTCCGTCCTCGCCCTGTTTCTTGCGGCGGCGGCTTCGGCGGCAACGATCCCGATTAACGGCCTGGTCGTTAATAAGGAAAAAGAGCCCATGGTCGGCGTTACAGTCCTGCTCAAAGGCACCTCGCAGGGCGTTACGACCGATGCCGAAGGCCGTTTCTTCATCGATGTCCCCGACAAGAAAAGCGTCTTGAGCTTCGGTTTTGTCGGCTACCAGACGCAGGAGATCGTGGTCGGCAGCCGGATCAACCTCCACGTCATCCTCGAAGAGCAGGTTTCCGAACTCGACGAAGTGGTCGTCGTGGGCTACGGCACGCAGAAGAAACTGAGCGTCGTGGGGGCTGTCGAGAGTCTTGCCCCGAAGGACCTGCAGATCGGCACCAACCGCTCGCTGAGCAACAACCTCGCGGGACAGCTCTCGGGCGTGATCGCCGTGCAGCGCACGGGCGAGCCGGGCAAGGATAATTCGGATTTCTGGATTCGCGGCATCAGCACTTTCGCCGGAGGCGCTTCGCCGCTGGTGCTGGTCGACGGCGTCGAGCGTTCGCTCAACGACATGGACCCGGCCGAGATCGAGTCGTTCTCGATCCTCAAGGATGCCGCCGCGAGCGCCGTCTACGGCGTGCGGGGAGCCAATGGCGTGATCCTTATCAACACCAAGCGCGGCGAGGTGGGGCCTCCGAAAGTCTCGCTGCGTTACGAGGTTGCCATGAGCGAGCCGACGAAACTCCCTGAGTTCGTCGATGCGGCGACTTATATGGAGGTCATGAACGCCATCGCGTCGGACAGCCGTATCACGCTGCCGTTCTCCCAAAAGCAGATCGGCCTCACGAAGTCCCGCTACGACACGGACCTCTATCCCGATGTCGACTGGATCGACGCCATTACGAAGAAACATGCCTGGAACCAGCGCGTGAACGTCAATGTCAACGGCGGTTCACCCGTGCTGCGTTACAACGTCACGACCTCGGTCTATAACGAACGGGGTATCATGGAGCGCGACAAGAGCCAGTCGTGGGATGGTTCGACGCGGCTGACGCGTTATAACGTCCGCTCGAACGTCGATGTGGACATCACGAAAACCACACTGCTGAAGATCAACATCGGAGGCTACCTACAGCGGCAGAACAAGGTCAACCACGACATTGAGGACCTCTTCAACGTGGCCTTCAACACGCCGCCGTTCGTCCATCCGACCATCTATTCCAACGGGAAGGTCGCCCGCAAGGACGGCAACCAGAACCCTTGGGCGCTGGCTACCCAGACCGGCTACCAGCGTCTTTCCAACTCCAAAATCGAGAGTCAGGCGTCGCTCGAGCAGAACCTGAAGTTCATCACGCCCGGACTGCGGGCCCGCGTGACCTTCGCTTTCGACAGTTCGAACGCCAGCCTCGTGCGGCGCGGTAAGACCCCCGACTATTACAATCCGGCTACGGGGCGCGACGACGACGGCAACCTGATCATGAACATCGCCAGCTATGGGCAGGAGTTCCTCGATCACGCTTCGTCGGGCGAGTTCGGCGAGCAGACGACTTACCTCGAGGGCGCCGTCAGCTATTCGCGCGAGTTCGGCAAACACTACGTCGACGCTATGCTGCTCTACAACCAGCGCAGTTACGACACCGGCGAGAAACTGCCTTATCGCAATCAGGGCTTCGCCGGGCGTTTCTCCTATTCTTACGACCGCCGCTATGTCGCCGAGTTCAACTTCGGCTATAACGGCTCCGAGAATTTCGCCCGCGACCACCGTTTCGGCTTCTTCCCTTCGGTGGCCGTCGGCTGGCTGATTTCCGAGGAGCATTTCATGAAACCCGTGCGCGACGTGCTGTCGAAGCTCAAGCTGCGCGGCTCCTACGGCATCGTCGGCAACGACCGCATCAACGGACTGCGCTTCGCCTACATCACCACGCTGGGGACCAATAACGGCTATTCGTGGGGTACGGACGGCAGCGGCGGTCACACGACCCAGGGCAACGTCTCCCATACGGGCCGCTGGGAGGGACATCAGGGTGTCGCCAACCTCACATGGGAGGAGTCCGCGAAATTCGACGTCGGACTGGAGCTGGGACTCTGGAACGCCCTGAACCTGCAGGCGGATTATTTCTTCGAACGCCGTAGCAATATCTTCATGCAGCGCACCAACATCCCCGGCTCGGCGGGTTTCATCGACGCTCCGTGGGCCAACTACGGTATCGTCGAGAACCGGGGTGTCGATCTGGCGCTGGAGTTCAACAAACAGTTCGGCCGTGACTGGTTCCTCTCGCTCAAGGGTACGTTCACCTTCGCCCGCAACAAGATCATCGAGAAGGACGAGGCCCCGACCGTCGTCGGCACCTACCGCTCCTATACCGGGCAGTCGGTCTCGACGCTCTATGGTCTGACGGCCCTCGGGCTTTTCACCGAGGCCGATTTCGCCGACGCGGAGCAGGGCATCCTGCGTGAGGGGCTTCCCACACAGTCTTACAGTTCGGTCCGTCCGGGCGACATCCGCTATAAGGACATGAACGGCGACGGGGTGATCGACGATCAGGACATGGGGCCCATCGGCGGCACCGAGACTCCGGAGATCGTCTACGGATTCGGCGCCAGCGCCCGCTGGAAAAACCTCGACGTCAGTGTTTTCCTGCAGGGTACGGCCAACGCGTGGCGCATCGTCGGCAGCGATGTCTTCATCCCCGGCAGCGGCTCGGGCGTGCTGGGCAATATCCTGACCAATTATGCCGACAGCTGGAGCCCCGACAGCCCGCGTCAGGATGTCTTCTACCCGCGTTTCTCCTACGGTTCGAGCCTCAATAACCGGCAGCCCTCGACCTGGTGGAAGAAGAACATGGGCTTCCTGCGCGTGAAGACCATCGAGATCGGCTACACCTACAAGAAGTGCCGGTTCTTCGTGAGCGGCAACAACCTCTTCTGCTTTTCGAATTTCAAACTTTGGGACCCCGAGGTCGGAGCCAACGACGGACTGATCTATCCGACGATGCGCAGCTACTCGCTGGGAGCTTCCGTAACCTTCTAAAACCGTTCTGCCATGAAAATACGCATATACCTGATCCTCGCGCTGGCCGGCTTGTCGCTGTCCGCATCGTGTTCCTACCTCGATCAGGTTCCCGAGGACGAGCTGACGCTCGAAATGGTCTTCAACGACAAGACCCGCACCGAAGACTGGCTGGCTGGCGTCTACGCAGGCATCGCCGATCCCTATTGGGACTATATGAACAAGGCCGGTTACGACACGCTGGGCGATGACATGACGCTGCCCACGGCTTGGACGACCTTCGACTGGACGGTGCTCCACATGGTGGCCGGCAACTGGTCGCCCGCCACCGAGTGGAAGATGTACTACTGGTCGGAACTGCCCAAGTACATCCGTTCGGCCTATATCTTCATCGACCATGTGAAACCCCTGCCGCAGGACGGTGTGACTGCCTCGGAGGTGGCCCTGATGAAGAACGAGGCCCGGTTCTTGATTGCCTATTATTACTGGCTGCTGATCGAGACCTACGGTCCGATTCCGTTCTCGCCGGGGCTGGTCGACGCCGGGGCGAGCAACGAAGAGCTGCTGATCGGTCAGACGCCGTTCGACACGGTCGTCGACTGGATCGACAAGGAACTGATCGAGGCGGCCAAGGGACTGCCGGCCTACTATACCAACAATAATAAGTTCGGCCGTGCCACGTCGGTCATGTGCCACGCCGTGCGGGCCCGGATGCTGCTCTTTGCGGCCAGCGACCTCGTAAACGGCAATCCGGACTATGCCGGGCATGTGAACAAGAAGGGCGAGGCGCTATTCAGCACGCAGCGCGACCCCTCGAAGTGGACGAAGGCTGCCGAGGCCTGCAAGGAGCTGATCGACCTGGCCGAAGGTAACGGTTACAAGCTCTACACCGAACTCACGGCCGACGGCAAGATCGACCCCTTCCTGTCGTACCAGAACATGATGTTCACCCGCTGGACCGACGGCAACAAGGAGATTCTTTTCGCGCGCCCCGGAGGATGCAACATCTGGGACTACGAAAAGCATGCCACTCCGCGCGGCAGCGGCGGTAACGGCGGCTTGGGCGTAAGCCAGTCGCTGGTTGACGCATTCTTCATGAAAAACGGCCTGCCTATCGGCAACTCCGCTTCGGGTTATTCCGACACGGGCTATTCGACCGCGTCCGACCGTCGCAACACGGGGTGGATCGAGGGAAGCCCCACGGAAACCCCCGGCGAAGTCACCACCGCGGGCACCTATAATATGTACTGCAACCGCGAGGCACGCTTCTATGTCACGGTGCTTTATAACGACGCGTGGTTCCGCGAGTCGAACCGCCGCACGGAGTTCCACAATCCCGACATGGACGGTGGGGGATACAACTCCCCGCAGGCGGGCTACCTGTTGCGCAAAAAGGTGCATCCCGACCACAATGAGCTGAACGACAATTACATCTATCGTCCGGGAATCCTCTATCGGCTGGGCGAGGCTTACCTCAATTACGCCGAGGCGCTGAACGAGTGCGACCCGGGTAATGCGGATATCCTTGTCTACCTGAACAAGATCCGCGAACGGGCCGGCATCCCGACCTATGGACCCGGCCCCGACCAGATCGCGGTCGACGCTTCGGACCAGACTGCCATGCGTAAGCTGATCCGCATGGAGCGCCGTGTCGAACTCTGCGTCGAGGGCGTCCGTTACAACGACCTGCGCCGCTGGAAAGAGGCCGAGAACGTACTCAACGAACCGGTCTACGGCATGAACATCAATGCCACGACCCGCGACGGCTATTTCCGCCGCACACTGCTCGACTACAAGCACGTCTACCGCAAGGCGTTCTACTTCATGCCCGTGCCGAGCTGGGAGATGGACAAGAATCCCAACCTCGTGCAGAATCCCTATTGGTCAACTCAGGAATAACCCGCAGACGATGAAAAAACAGCAATTTATCTGGATACTGGCTTCTCTCCTCGCATTTGCCGGATGCGACGAGGACAAGAGTCCCTATGCTCCGGTCGGCGGCGAGGAGCTCCGCATCGACGCTTCCGTGCAGGAGATCGTGCTCGAACCCGAAAATAACGCCCAGACGGCCGTGACATTCACATGGAACCGGGGCTATACCTACGGCAGCGCCGTTTCGGTGGAGTATTGCTTCAAGATGGATATCGCCGACAACAATTTCGCCACGGCGACCGAACTCGAAGTGCTGGGGCCGGATGTCTTTGAACGTAGTTTCACGGTCGAGGAACTCAATGACCTCTGCCTCGAGCGGTGGGGCATCACCCCGGGCGAATCTGCCCGGCTTGAAGGCAAGGTGATCGCCCGCCTCGCGGCCGACAAGTTCCTCATGCCCGAGGTCGCCACGACGGCTTTCGATGTGCAGACCTACGAACTGCCTTCCACACCGCTCTACCTGCTGGGCGATGCCGTCGAGATCGGCGGTGCCGCGCTGGGATGGGAACCTGCGAAGGCCGTGGCCATGACCGAGGAGATACTCTCGCGCCAGTACAGCTATAAGGGCCGTTTTCGCGCCGGTGAATATGTCCTGCCGCGGCAGCGCGCGAGCCTGCTTCCGGCCTTCTTCCGCGGGGCGGACGCCGCCGCGATGGAACTCTGTACCGACGACGAGGGCACACGCTTCCGGATCGACCGCACGGCCACCTACCGGATGATCGTGAACACCAAGCGCCTGACCCATACGCTGATCTACTACCCGGAATACGAGTCCGTCTATATGGTCGGAGGTGCCACCCCGGGCGACTGGACCATTGAGAAAGCTACTCCGCTGACCTGGGTCGAGGGCACCGCGCAGTTCGTCTACGAAGGCCCTCTGGTGGCCGGAGAGATAAAATTTCCAGCCGGAAAGGCCAGTTGGGACGCCCCCTTCTTCATGCCCATCGTCGAGGATTGTACCGATCTGACGATGACGGGTGTACAGCTCGTACAGCCCGGCGGCGTGGACTACAAATGGCGCATCACTCAGGCCGGAAACTACCGCATCGTACTCGACATCGACGCACTGACCATCAGTTTTGAAAAACGATAACCCTTAAACCTTCTGAAAATGAACCGTATGAAAAATATATTCATCCTCCTGTCGGGCCTGCTCCTCTTGTCGGGGTGCAGTGACGACAAGGAGGTCGGCGGTGCGGACATCCGTCCCATCGCGCTCTCGCCCGGGCAGGACGAGGTGACTGTCACCCGTGAGAATGCCGCGCAGACAGTCCTTGCCTTTACATGGAACGACGCGAGCCGCTATGCCGCCAAAACGGTCTATACGCTTGAACTTACGCTTAAGGATGCTCCCGTTGCCAAAACGCATAAGGTCGGGGGAATAGCCTCGAACAGCCATTCGTTCACCGGGGCCGAACTGCAGGAACTGATCGTCGGCGAGTGGGGAGCCGCTGCCGGTGAGACGGTGACCGTTACGGCCCGTGTCACGGCCGTCTCCGGCACCGAATCGGTCAACCTTTCGGCGGTCGTGCCGGTACGGGTGACCACTTATGCGACGCTGTTGCCGCTGATGTTGTCGGTCGATCCGCAAACCCTTGTTCTCGACGAGGCGCAGGCCGCTGAAACGGCCGTGGCATTCGTGTGGAGCGATGCGAACGACTATGCCGCGGAGGCTACCTACCGCTTCTCGCTCGGGATTTCGGGCGACGCGACGGCCGTGGAGACCACCGATGTCGCCGGCATGGAGAAAATATATACGGTGGATGCGCTCAATACGCTGCTTACGGAGACTTGGGGGAAGGAACCCGCCCGCCGTATCACGCTCGAAGCGCGTGTCGCCGCTTATGTCGGCGAAGAACAGCAGGCGATCTCGGCCGTTTCCTATATCGACGTGACGCCCTACGGTGCAACGCCGGTTTTTGCTTCGCTCGCGCTCTTCGGCAGCGCGACTCCCGGCGGCACGGACCCCGCGCAGGCCGCGGCCATGACCCGTTCCGGGACCGACAGCCCGGAGTTCACATGGCAGGGGACGCTGGAGGCCGGGACGCTGCGCGTGCTGTGCAATCCCGACGGAACGCTCGGTGTCGATCAGTTCATCGCTTCTGCGGCCGATAAGGAGATTACACCGGGACGCAGCGAGGCCATGATCCTCACGCGGGCTTCCGATCCCGCCCGGGAGGAGTATATGTGGAAGATCACGCAGGCGGGTGAATATACCGTCACCGTCGATACCGAGCAGCGGACGATCCTCTTCACGCTCGACAAACGCTTCTATTCGGCTCTTGCGATGGTAGGTCCCGCGACGCCCGGTGACTGGCAGATCACGCAGGCGACGCCGCTGACGCGCAGCGGACGTGTCTTTACATGGGAGGGCGAATTGAAAGTCGGTACGCTGCGCTTTGCGTGCGATCCCGACGGCACATGGGAGACCGACCAGTATATCGCCTCGGAGCGGGACAAACCCGTGGTCTCGGGCGTCAGCGAGGAGTTGGTGCTGGCGGCCGTGTCGGAGCCGAACCGCGGCGATTTCATGCGGAAGATCGGAGTTCCGGGAACTTGGGCCATATCGGTCGATACCGGGGTGGGTACGGTCGTCTTCACCCTCAAGCGGAGCCTGCTGGAGAACTGTACGGCGATGCACATGGTCGGCGATGCCGCGCCCAACGGCTGGGACGCCGGGAACATGACCCCGCTCGTGGCCGAGGGCACGACGTGGAAATGGTCGGGACACCTGAACCGCGGCGAGCTGAAATTCGTCTGCAATCAGGCTCCGGGTCATGAATGGGGCGATTATCAACTGCTTGCGACCGTCGCGAGCGACCCGGTCTCCCCGGAGGCCGAAACCAAGCCTTTCGCCTGCACACCCGCCGAAGACAACAAGTGGAATATCCTCACGCCCGGCAATTACGAAGTTTCCGTCGATATGCAGGCCCAGACCGTCACGTTCCATCTGGTGCGGAGCGATGCTGAGGATACCGCCTATCCGTCGCTCGGACTGATCGGAGGCGCTGCACCGCAAGGCTGGGGATTCGATTACAGCGAGTCGACGCTCCTCCCGGAAACCGGCGGCCGTTATTTCACATGGACAGGATATTTGAAGGCTGGAGATCTCAACATCATGTGCGACATCGCCGAGACGGACTGGAACAAAATACCGCGTTTGACGGCGCTCAACCCGGACACGCAGGTCGTGTCGGGCGAGGTATGCGGTATGCATTACAAGCAGGATGAGAACAAATGGCTCATCGCCACGCCCGGCCGTTATACGATACGCGTGGACATACACGCCATGCAGGTGGTCTTTACGCTCGAACAAGCTGACGAATAAAATAAATTGTTATGAAAATGATCGGATATTTATATGCAATAAGCCTGTTGGGGTCGCTGTGCGCCTCGTCGTGCGAAAGCGACGATACGCGGCAGGATGCCGGGCCCCTCTCGGATTTCTACCTCACGGTGTCGGCCGATGCCGTGCAGCTCTCCCAGCAGAACGCTGCGCGTCAGGCGCTGGAGATCGCTTGGAGCGGGGGCGCCGACGACGGGTCGACCCGCTATACGCTCGATATCGGAATCGACGGCGATGCTCCGGCCGGTGCCGGAAGCTGGTCGAAGAGCTTCGCCCGGGGTGAGCGGGCCTGTGTCCTGACCCACGAGGAGCTGAACCGGATCGTCGTCGATGAATGCAACGTCCGTGAGGCGGCTTCCGTGCGGCTGAAGGTACGGCTGACGATGAACACCTCGGTCCACTGGAAACTCTACAGCGTCGCCGACAGCGCCTATGTGGATTGCAGTCTTTATAAGCCCGTCTATCCCGAACAGCGCCACAAGGCCCCGATGTATTGGAGCCCCTACGAGTACAACTACGAGAAAAACAGCTACATGCCCGAGGACGAGTGGCAGG
>ERZ857503.1199-NODE-1199-length-15804-cov-3.822655_pt1 | contig 15804 bp, 10 predicted proteins | sample MGYA00519766_ERZ857503 | MGnify/ENA primary metagenome ERZ857503 (study PRJEB31778, sample SAMEA3449345) | human gut metagenome | biome: human gut; feature: human-associated habitat; material: faeces | place: United Kingdom | collected 2010/2012 ...
GCTCGACGTGCACGACATGGAGAATATCGGCGAAAAATACGTCGGCTACGACGAAGAGACGCTGCGCAGCTCGACGCCGGGGCTTTCGTCGCTCAGAATGGGCAAACGGCTGAAAGAAGGCTTCGTCATCACGGTCGAGCCGGGCATTTACTTTATTCCGGCGCTGATCGCCAAATGGGAACGGGAAGGACTCGGCGGCGGGTTCATCGACTTCGAAAAAGTGCGGGAATACCTCGATTTCGGCGGTATTCGGATCGAGGACGACATGCTGATTACTTATTACGGCAACCGGATGCTCGGCGGTAACCGCCCCCCGGTAACGACCGCCGGGATCGAAGCGTACATGAACGGCGGATAACGGCTCCGCCCGCCTGCCGCAGAGCGCAAAAAGCGGTTCCGTTTTTCCCGTCGATTTTCATTCGATAGAACAGCGGGGACAAGAATGTTTCGTTCGGGGTACGGAACCGCTTTCAGGCAAAAGTAAATAAAATTCCGTGCATTCCGTCCGGCCCCGAAATTTTTCCGAGACGGCACCGTTCGGAAAATCCTCGCCGCCGGAACGGGGCGGAGCGTCGGAACCCTTGCGAACGGAGCAACCGTCCCGGCAACCCGTACGGGACCCCGAATAAAAAAGATTCCGCCCGGCGGGGCGGAATCTTTTCCGTTTTCGTTTTCGGGAGCGCTCCTTCCGGCCGACGCATTACGGCCGGTCGACTTCGGAGATCCGGATCAATTTCGACTCCGGAGCCTGCGTAAAAGTGAACCGCAGCCCCTGGCCTAGCAGCTCCTCGCCGCCGAGCAATACGCTTTGCTGCGTATCCATATCGGTAACCCGGTACCGTTTCTGCGGATCGAGCCCTTTCAGCCGGCATACGCCCGAATCGTAGATCGACCCGGCCCGGTTGAACATCTGCACGAAGCCCGTACCCGTCTCGGGACGGAAGAACATCCAGCCGATCCACACGTCGTCCTGCAAGCTGTACGCAGTCAGCGGATAGAAGTCGCCGCGGTAGTCGCCGCGCACCTCCTCCCACTGCGCCAGCAATCTGCGCAGCAACGGGTAATCGGCGTCCTTGACCCGCGAGTCGAGATTCAGCACGATCGACGGGCTCATGTTGCTGCGGAAATCGTAAGCCGTGATCCGGTTGACCCCGGCGCCGGAGAACGGAATCCAGGCCGAAAGTCCGTAAGTCTGTCCTTGCACGCCGACCGGTTCGAACGCGTAGTCGCTGCGCCACAGCGGTACGGCGCGCCGCAGGTTTTCGAGTTCGAGCCGCTTGCCGCCGGCGGCGCAGATGTCGATCAGCATCCCCGGATGGCGGCGTTGCAGCTCGTCCATGTATTTCAGGTAACCGATTACGTGCTTGATTTCGGCAATTCCCTGCCGGTCGGGATTTTTGCGGTCTTCCTCGTTCCAGTAATCGGACGACATGACGGCGAAATCCTGACGGTACAGGTCGATATCCTCGCTTTTGAGCAGACTGTCCACATGATCGGTCATCCAAGCCAGCGCTTCGGGATTTCCGTAGTTGAAAAAGCGGGTAGTGCCGTCGCCGAGCGTCCACTCCGGATGGTTCTCGTAAATCCAACTGCCGGCCGTCACGCGCTCCGGCTCGAACCAAAGCAACGACTTGACCCCTTTCGCATGGGCGTGGTCGCTGATCGCCCGCAGTCCGTTCGGATAACGTTTCGGGTCGGGATACCACGTTCCGAGCAGATCCTGCCACGAACCTCCCCGGTTCGGATACCAGCCGGCGTCCATCCACCAGTAATCCAACTTCACACCCTCTTCGAGATAACGGTCGATAAACTCCATCTGGTCTTTATCCGTAGCATGGAACATCTCGGCGAAATAGGCCGAACTGGCCGCTTCGAGGATCGGTTCGGGCAAACGGCCTCCCGGACGCGGCAGGTTATGGTCGTACATCCAGCCGCGCCACATGTTTTGCGCCGCGTCGCGCGTCCCGTTCCAGAACATCACTACGACCAGCGGCGTGCGAATCTCCTCGCCCGGTTCAAGGTACAAGCGCGTTTTAATCTGTCCGATGCGAACGTTCAGCGTCGTGTCGGCCTTCCTATCGAACGAAGCTTTCCACTGCGCAGGCCAACCTACGGCGGTCATCACGCCCCGGGTTCCGCCGTTCCACTCCGCATTGAAGAACGGCAGGTTCTCGGCCGTCGGGAAACCGTACCAGAAAGCGCCGACCTCTTTGGCCTCCTGCCGGCCGAGCTTCATCCGGTTCGGCTGGAAATCCTTCGCTCCGGAGTGTCCTCCCTCGTTGTAGTTCAGGTAAACGTCGTCTTTCCCATCCAACCCGAACGGAACATCCAGCGGCAACAAGTTTTCGAGGATTCCGGTTTTCGCCCTGCCGTTATTTTTGAAATAGACAACCCACTCCACAGCCGGGTAATCGGCATAACGGACGATCTCGCAGCGCACCTCCAGACCGGAAGCGGGATCGGTATAAGTCCTCACCTCCCGTTCGCGGGCGGCATCCGCCGAACCGGTTTTCACTTTCAATTTGCAGCCGCTTAAAAATTCGCCGGAAGATTTCCCATCGTAAACGAAACTGAACGGCAGCGGTCCGCCGACGGCAAACTGCCGATCGACCCATGCGCGGCAAGCATCGATCTGTGACTGCGGAACGGCAACGGACGCTTCCGCCTTTTTCGCGGAAAGCGAAACGGCCAGACCGCACGATGCGAGTAAAACAAGAAAAACGCGTTTTCTGAACATAAATCTATTTTATTGAACGTTAAAAAAGAATCCGTACCGCACGGAAAATTTCCATAAACGACGCATACCTCCGTCCGCGGTGACAAAACGGGCGACGGCAACCCATACACGTTCCAAAAAACGGCCTTCTTATCCGAAACAATCGCCGTGCACGTTTCCAAAGATACCGAAATTATTCCGAAACGGCACAAAAAAGCCGCATTTTTACAAATGCGGCTTGCCAATCGTAAGTTCGAGACCTATTCTTTGATCCGTTCGTTATACTCGCGGGTACGGGTATCCACGCGGATTTTGTCGCCGGTATTGATAAACAACGGCACCTTCACAGTAGCTCCCGTATCGACCGTAGCCGGCTTCAGCGAATTGGTCGAAGCGGTGTCGCCTTTCACGCCGGGTTCGGTGTAAGTCACTTCCATGTCCACCACCGGAGGAAGTTCGGCCGAAAGGACGGTTTCCTTTTCGGTATGGAACATCACCTCCACGACCTGTCCTTCGCGCATCAGGTCGGAATTATTGATCAGATTGCGGTCGATATGGATCTGCTCGAACGTTTCGGTGTGCATGAAATTGCAGCCCAGATCGTCTTCGTAAAGGTACTGGTAGGGACGGCGTTCCACGCGAACCGGTTCGATCTTCTCGCCGGCCGAGAACGTTTTGTCGAGCACGCGCCCGTTTTCGAGGTTTCTCAGTTTGGTGCGGACGAAGGCCGGGCCTTTGCCGGGTTTTACGTGCAAGAATTCGACGATCGAAAACGTTTTACCGTCCAGTTCGATGCACATTCCGTTTTTGATATCTGCTGTCGTTGCCATTGCATTGAATTGTTTTAGGTTGCAAAAGTAGTTTTTTTTTCCGAAAAATGAAAACCGAAGATCCATCGCCCACTACAACACTGAAAATCAATAAAATAATCCATTACGATTGAAAATCGTGAACCCGAAATTGAACGTCAGGAACCAGTTGTTTTTGTTGGTGACGTCGTATTTCGACAGGGTCAAGCTGACCGGGCCGAAAGCCGTCTGATAGACCAGCGACGAATTGAACATGTAGCGCACGCGCTTGTGGATATTCTCTTTCACCTTGTTGTTGTCGCCGGGCAGGAAGGCGTAGGCGCTGTTTTTCAGGTAGAACTTCGGGGCGAACTCGAACGTCGGCATAATGCCGAGTCCGATGAACGAATTGCTGCGGAACTCCTTGATATACACGAACCGGCTGTGCGGAGTCGGCGTGAAAGCCGGCGAAGAGATGTTGGTCGCGTACTCGTTTGTGAACGAAGGATGATTCGTCACGACCAACTGCGCCAGGTATCCGACCGAGAACCATTTGCACACCGGATAATAGTGCTCGCGGACGAACTGCGCCCCGAACCAGTGCCGCGAATCGCCGCTGCGCCTCGGAACCTGATCGGGCGACCGGGTTCCGGGAGCGTACATTTCGTTGCCGGTAACGAAAATGGCCGATATCGTCTGGCGGATACCCCGCGTCGGGTAGAGCAGGTAGTTCAGGCCGTTGCGGTCGAGTTCCAGCTTCAGGCCGAAGAACGGGAACTGCGTCCGGTCCATCACGTCGTCGTCCGTATAGTCGGTCGTCTGGAAATAACTGTAACGGTCGTAACCTCCGTTCATGCGCAGCGACAGCACCGAATAACGATCGACCGGTACGGTCAGCGCGGCCGTCGCATACGTGTCGATATACTTCGAGTAGGTCAGGTCGGTCTTTTTGGCGATCCCGCCGAAATTGCTTTTAAAATAGTTGTAATAGTTGAAGTTATACCCGTAATCGAGCGAAAACAGCGCCTTCATGAAAAAATCGGTACGTCCCCGCAGCGACAACGACGAGTAGAGCGGACTGAAATAACCGTCGAAATTGTAGGTCTGCGAACTGAGGCCGATCCGCCGGTATTCGAGTCCGACGTAGGCCTGGTTCATCGACGTCGACGACACGTTGCCGCCGAACATCACTTTGAAGCTCGGTTTGGTCTTCATCTCGATGTCGAGCTTGAAAAATTTCGAGGAATCGTCGTAGGTCACGTCCGGATAATTTCCTTCGATATCCCCGTCCGACAAAATCTTGAAATAACCGGAACGGAATTTTTCGAGGTCGAATGCTCGGTCCTTCTTCTTTTTAGCGTTTTTCGGCCCGTCCAGTTGCAGCAACTCCTTAACATACATCGTCTGGTTATCGTTCAGCCCGGAAATCTCGTACTTGTCGAAAAACAGGTTCGGCAACGAAGCCCGGTAAGCCTTCCGAGCCGCCGACAGCGAATCGGGGTCCACGCGGCGGGTAATGCGCTCCTTGATCAGCGGCATCGCGTCGATGGCGTCGCTGTAACCGCGGTTGATCACATACTCCACCTTGCCGAAATCGAGCGTCGACACATCCTCGAAAGCGTGTTCGATCAGAATGTCGCTGTCCGACGGCAATTTGTAGTCGGTATGCATCATCGTCAGCGCCAGGATCTGGTCCACCACGTTGTCCTCGCTGGGCTTGGTATTGCCGGCCGTGCACTTGCTTCCGATCAGCACCTCCGGACCGAAATCCTCTTTCAGCACCTGCCATGGGAAATTATTGTACATGCCGCCGTCGTAGAGCAGCGTCGAATCCTGTTTCAGCGGTTTGAAAACGAGCGGAATGGTCATCGAAGCCCGGATCGCCTTACCCAGGTCTCCGTTGCGGTACACCACCTCCTTCTGCGCGGCCGCATCGGTTGCCACGCAACGAAACGGGACGAAAAGCTTATCGAAATCGCCTCCGCACTGCGCGTTCGGCGCTGCGAAGAACTCCACGAACGACATGTCGATCTGGTCGGACGGGATCAAGTTGGTAGGCAACTGGGCCACCATCTTTTTGTTGCGATTACGCAGATCGAGCCGCAACGACACCATCGCCGCATTGGGTTGTTTCTGCCGGAAATAATAGATATACTGCGGCTTGATCTTGCCGCTCATCCAGTATTTGATCTGATCCGATTTGAAAACTTCGGCCATTTCGTCGGGCGTGTACCCGATCGCGTAAAGCCCCGCGATAATCGATCCCATCGACGTGCCCGAAACGTAGTCGACCGGAATCCCGTTCTCTTCCAAAGCCTTCATTACTCCGATGTGGTACAATCCCTTAGCCCCGCCGCCGCTCATCACCACACCCACTTTTTGCGCTGACGCCGATATTGCGATCCATACCGACAAACCGGTAATTATGCTTTTTATGCGCGTCATTTATAAAATATTCTTAACTTTGTTCGTTAAATCTATCGGGTAAAAATAGCGATAAAAACATAAACCACCAACGATGATCGACAAAATAAACGATTTGCTGAAGCGGGTCGAAGCGTTCAAACCGCAGGCCGCCGCCGAGGTCGAAGAGTTCCGGGTGCGAATGCTCGGACGCAAAGGGGAAATGAACGACGTGTTCGAAGAGTTCAAGAAAGTGGCGCCGGAGTTGAAAAAAGAGCTCGGCCAGAAGATCAACGCGCTGAAAACACGCATCAACGACAAAATCGCGGAGATGAAATCCGCTCTGGAAAATACCGAAACCGACTCGGACGCGGCCATCGACATGACCCGTCCGGGATCGAACGACCCGATCGGCAGCCGGCATCCGATCTCGCTGGTAAGGAACGAAATCGTCGACATCTTCGCGCGGCTCGGCTATACGGTCGCCGAAGGGCCCGAAATCGAAGACGACTGGCACGTATTCTCGGCGCTGAATTTTCCGCCGGAGCATCCGGCCCGCGATATGCAGGACACGTTTTTCATCCGCAAAAACCCGGATATCCTGCTGCGGACGCACACCAGTTCGATCCAGGTGCGCACGATGGAGCGTCAGAAACCGCCGATCCGCGTGGTTTGCCCGGGGAGGGTATTCCGCAACGAGGCCATTTCGTACCGGGCGCACTGCATTTTTCACCAGGTCGAAGGACTTTATATCGACGAAAACGTATCGTTCGCCGACCTGAAACAGAGCATTCTGTATTTCGCCAAGGAGATGTTCGGCGAAAAGGCGCAGATCCGGATGCGCCCGTCGTACTTCCCGTTCACCGAGCCGTCGGCCGAAGTGGACGTGTCGTGCAACTTGTGCGGAGGCAAAGGATGCAACGTATGCAAACATACCGGCTGGCTCGAAATCATGGGCTGCGGGATGGTCGATCCGAACGTGCTCGAAGCGTCGGGCATCAACCCGCAACGGTATTCGGGCTTCGCATTCGGCATGGGAGTTGAACGGATCGCCATGTTGAAATACGGCGTCAAGGATCTGAGGCTCTACTTCGAAAACGACGCGCGTTTCTTGCGCCAGTTCGATTCTGTTTTCTAAAAAACCCGGAGGGGCTGTTTATGACGAAACTGACAAAATCTCTTTGCGTGGGTGCCGCCGCTGCGGCGCTGCTGTTTTGCGGCCCGTCCCGTCCGGCCTATGCTTCGAAACCGGAAGCGCGGACAGACCGGGGATATTCGCCGGAGCAGACGGCTTCTTATTATTACACCGAAGGGATCAAGAACAACATCATGAACGGCGATCCGCAACAGTCGGTAGACCTTTTCAAAAAGGTGCTGGAGATCGATTCGACGCATGCGCCGACCCTTTTCGAGTTGGCCACGCTCACGATGTCCGAGCCCGAAACCGCCCTCCGGTACAGTCTGCGGGCCAATGCCGCCGACACGGGCAACATCTGGTACCGAACCCAGCTCGGACGGCTGCTGATCGCCACGCAGCGCTACGACTCGGCGATGACGGTTTACAATTCGCTGCTGAAGGCCGCTCCGAACAATCCGGACAACTACCGGCTGATCGCCATGCTGTACGAACAGAAAGGCGATCCCGAGAAAGCGCTGATCATCCTCGATTCGGCCGAACGCCAACTCGGCGCCGTCGAAATGCTGGCGGGGTATAAGCGGCAACTGCTGCTGAACATGAAACAGTACGACCGGGCCTTGGTCGAGGCGAAAGCCATGGTGGAAAATTTCCCTTACGACGAAGACAACTACGTCGAACTGGCGGAACTCTACACCACGCTCGGACAGCTCGCGCAGGCGCAGGAAGCTTATCGGAAAGCGCAGGAGATCAATCCCAACAGTCTGCGCGTCATCGCGTCGCTGAATGATTTTTACAAGCGCACGAACGACAATGTCCGCTTCCTGTCGACGGCTGCGCAACTTTTCCGGTCGAAAGAATTTCCGCTCGAAACGAAACTGAAATTTTTCGAAGAACTCACCCAAACGCCGAATTATTACCGCGACTATTACGTCCAACTCGGAGAACTGGCTTCGTCGCTGGCGATCACTTATCCCGAAGACTACCGGACGGTCGAACTGTACGCCAAACACCTGATCGCCGGAGGATTTCTGGAAGACGCGCTCAGTCTGTACAAATCCTACCTGAACGATTCGACCGACCGCAAAGAGCCGTTCAACACCGTCATCGAGATCGAAGCATATCAGAAACGGCCCGATTCGGTGGCCAAATACACGGCAATGGCCTTACAGCGCTTCCCGTCCGACCCGGAGCTCTACCTGCGCAAGGGATCTATTTCGGCCTACATGCTGAACAACCCGAAAGAAGCCGAACCGGCCTACCGCGAAGCGCTCAAATACGCTAAAACCGACTCGCTGCGCAGTGTGATCTACGGCGTGCTGGGAGACAATTACCAAACGCTCGGCGACTACAAAAACTGCTTCAAATCGTATGAAAAAGGCATGAAGCTCGATACGACCAATGCGGTCATATACAACAACTACGCTTATTTCCTGAGCCTGCGCAACGAGCGGCTCGACAAGGCGCTCGCGATGACGGAAAAGGCGATCCGGCTGTCGCCGAACAACCCGACCTACCTGGATACCTACGCATGGGTGCTCTACCAGTTGGGCCGGTACGAAGAAGCACGGACGCCGATGCGGCAGGCCGTATCGCTCGATCGTACCGGCAACAAGGAACTGTTCCTGCACTACGGCGACATCCTCTATAAACTGAAAGACAACTTCATGGCTTCGATTTACTGGAAAAAGGCGCTGGAAAGCGGTTACGATCCGGAGCAGATCGAACAACGGCTTAAACAAATCGAATAACGATGACCCGGACAAGACTGTTGCTGACCCTTTTGTTTGCCCTTGCTACGCTGAGCGTGCCGGCCCAGCAGTTGGAATCGTTGCGCGAAGAGATCCGGCAAGCCGAAGAGGAGATCAAAATGACCAACCAGTTGCTGTCGAAAACGCAGAAAAACCAGCAAACGACCGACCGGCAGCTAAACCTGATCCGCAATAAGATCCGCAACCGGAAGAACATCATCTCGAACCTCGAAAAACAGTCGGGATTGATCGAAAACAACATCGGTGCGAAAAACACGACGATCCGGTCGCTGGAACAGGATCTGAATCGGCTGCGGCAGGAATACGCCGCGATGGTTTACGATTCCTATAAGAATTACAAGCTGAACAACTTCATGCTCTTTCTGTTCGCATCGCGGGATTTCAACGACGCTACGCTGCGGATCGCCTATATGCACCGCTACAACCGGATGCGGGAACAGAAAGCCGCCGAAATCGATTCGGTATCGGCCTCGGTCGGACGCGAAATATCCAGCCTGCAAAGTCAGAAGGAGGAACTCGACAAAGTGCGCCGCAGCCGCAACGAAGAGCTGACCTCGCTGGACAAGGACGAAACGCAGTACCGCACCTCGTCGCAGAAACTGCAGCAGGAAGCGGGCAAACTGAACTCGATCATCAAGGCGAACAGGAAGCGGATCGAACAGATGCAGAAACAGATACGGCAGATCATCGCCGAAGAATCGCGCAAAAACAAAGCGAAACCGCAAACGTCCGAACAACGGGAATTCGACGTCAAGCTCTCCGGACAATTCGAACAGAATACCGGCAAGTTGCCCTACCCGGTGCGGGGAGTCATCGTAAATAACTACGGACTCCACTCGCACACTGCGATCAAAGGCGTCGTCGAAAAGAACCAGGGCGTCGACATCGCGGCCGAACCGGGAGCCGAAGTGCGCGCCGTGTTCGAGGGAGAAGTCAGCCAAGTGCTGTTGAACCAATGGACGAACAAGGTCGTCCTGCTGCGTCACGGAAACTACCTAACCCTTTACAGCAACCTCGCTTCGGTCAACGTCAAGGTGGGCGACCGGGTCACGCTGAACCAGCCGATCGGGCGGATCGCTTCGTCCGAAGACAGTAACGATTGCACGCTGCATTTCGAAGTGTGGAAACTCGACGCGCAGAACAATCCCGTCAACCTGAATCCGGAAAAATGGCTGAGACGATAACCCGAAAACGAATTAAACTACGATACGAACAATGCCGGTAAATTACTGCACCGAAGCGTGCGACTTCATATTCAGGGGCAAAGGAAAAACCTCCGCATGGATCAGGCGAACGGCCCGGACGGAGGGGTGGGACACGGGAGCCGTATCGGTCGTCTTCTGTTCGGACGAACGGCTGCTGGAAATAAATAACAAATACCTGAACCACAATTACTTTACGGATATTATTACGTTCGATTACAGCGATCCGGAAAAGAAAAAGATCGCCGGAGACCTGATGATCGGAATCGGTACCGTGCGCGATAACGCGGCCGCTTTCGGAACGACGTTCGAAAACGAACTGCAGCGCGTGATCATTCACGGTATTCTGCATTTGTGCGGCTACGGCGACAAAACGCCCGAAGAAGCCGCACGGATGAAAAGTCTGGAAAACAAATATCTGGACCTGTTTTACAACGAAATCCCCGGGTCCGCGCCGCGTCGGGTAGACAAGAAGCGGAAAGGGGAGCCGGAAAAACAAAAAAAATGAAATTCGAATACGATATCATCGTCGTCGGAGGAGGACATGCCGGATGCGAAGCGGCGGCGGCGGCGGCCAATATGGGCTGCCGGACGCTGTTAATCACAATGGACATGGGCAAATTCGCCCAGATGTCGTGCAATCCGGCCGTCGGGGGCGTAGCCAAAGGACAGATCGTCCGGGAGATCGATGCGATGGGCGGTTATACGGGCATCGTCACCGACCGTACGACGCTGCAATTCCGTATGCTGAACCGTTCGAAAGGGCCGGCAATGTGGAGTCCGCGCGCGCAGTGCGACAAGGCGCGCTTCTCGCTGCTGTGGCGCGAAATGCTCGAAAACACGCAAAATCTCTACCTGTGGCAAGACGCCGTAACCGCCCTTCAGATCGAACAAAATACGGTCGCCGGGGTTACGACTCGGATGGGAGTGCAATTCCGCTCGAAAGCCGTTATTTTGACCGCAGGAACCTTCCTCGAAGGGTTGATGCACATCGGCCGGACGCATGTTCCGGGCGGTCGCGCCGGCGATCCCGCTTCGCACGGGCTGAGCGCCCAGTTGGCCGGACTCGGCTTCGAAGTCGGACGCATGAAAACCGGCACTCCGGCCCGGCTCGACGCCCGTTCGATCGACTTCAGCCGACTCGAAGAGCAACAAGGAGACGAAACACCCGGTAAATTTTCATATTCTACTGATACAGAGTGTATTAAAAAACAAATTCCTTGTTATCTCGTTTACACATCGAAAGAAGTGCACGATATTTTGAGGAGCGGATTCGCCGATTCGCCGTTGTTCAACGGCACTATCAAGGGGATCGGACCACGCTACTGTCCGAGCATCGAAGATAAGTTGCGGACTTTCGCCGGCAAGGATTCCCATCAACTTTTTCTCGAACCCGAAGGAGCCGACACACACGAATACTACCTGAACGGTTTTTCGTCGTCGTTGCCATGGGATATTCAGGTGGCGGCGCTGCAAAAAATCAAAGGATTCGAAAACGTACAACTTTACCGACCCGGTTATGCGATCGAATACGACTATTTTCCGCCGACCCAGCTCTACCATTCGCTGGAGACGAAACTGATCGGCGGATTGTTTTTTGCCGGTCAGGTGAACGGAACGACAGGATACGAAGAAGCCGCTGCCCAGGGACTGATGGCCGGAATCAACGCCGTACTGAAACTGCGGGACGACGAACCGCTCGTACTGCGACGCGACGAATCGTACATCGGGGTATTGATCGACGACCTGGTCACCAAAGGCGTCGACGAACCTTATCGGATGTTCACCAGCCGCGCCGAATACCGGATTTTGCTCCGGCAGGACAATGCGGATATCCGGCTTACGCCGATTTCGTATAAAATAGGGCTTGCGAATGAAAAAAGGTATCGAAAAACGATGCAAAAAAAATCGTCCGTAGAATCGCTTATTTCATTCGTTCGTCAACTGAGTGTCACTCCGGCCGATTTGGAGGAGTATTTAAAATCGATCGAATCGACGCCGCTGACCCAGGGACGAAAACTTTACGATATCATTTTACGCAATAAAATCACGTTGAACGGACTGGCGGAATACCTGCCCGAACTGGCCGATTTCATTTTTGAAAACGGGTGTTCGCAGGAAGTGATCGAAGAAGCCGAAATCCAGATCAAATATCACGGATACATCGAGCGCGAAAGGCACATCGCCGACAAAATGACGCGACTCGAAAATATCCGGATCCGACCGGATTTCAATTACAGCGAACTGACTTCGCTTTCGATCGAATCCCGACAGAAACTGACGAGAATCCGCCCGTCTACCATCGGACAGGCTTCGCGGATACCGGGAGTCAGCCCGGCCGACATCAACGTGCTGTTGGTTTATTTCGGACGTTAATTGTTCCACGTGGAACAAATCTTTATTTAAAACATCCATCGTGGAGAATGTTCCACGTGGAACAAATTTAAAAGAAATGAAAAACATTTTCGACCTATCAAAAAACGGAGCTAAAAAGATTTATATAGACGGGACGCTACATCCGATCAAAGTCGGTATGCGGGAAATATCGCTGCAAAACGGGAAAAAAGTCTGCGTTTACGATACGACCGGCGCCTATACCGACGACAATTATCAAATCGACATCCGGAAGGGAATGCCAAAGGTCAGGGAACCGTGGATCAAGGAGAGGGAGAAAGAGGGCGAATTCCATACCCAGTTGTGGTATGCCCGGCACGGGATCATCACGCCCGAAATGGAATACGTCGCCATCCGGGAGAATCAGAACAACGAACGGGAAGACCGCATCACACCCGAAATGGTACGGGAAGAGATTGCCGAAGGACGCGCCGTACTGCCGTCCAATTACCGGCATCCGGAAGCGGAACCGATGATTATCGGCAGTAAATTCCTGGTCAAAATCAACGCCAACATCGGTAATTCGGCGCTGGGCTCGTCGATCGAGGAAGAGGTCGAAAAAGCCATGTGGGCCGTCAAATGGGGAGCCGACACCGTGATGGATCTGTCGACGGGCAAGGAGATTCACCAAACCCGCGAAGCTATCCTGCGCAACGTTCCCGTACCGATCGGCACCGTACCGATGTACCAGGCGTTAGAAAAAGTAGGCGGCGAAATTGCCGATCTGACCTGGGAAGTGTATTACGATACGCTGGTCGAACAGTGCGAACAAGGGGTGGATTACTTCACCATCCATGCCGGTATCTTACAGCGCCACCTGCCCGCCGCACTGAAACGCGTGACCGGAATCGTTTCGCGCGGCGGGTCGATTCTTGCAAAATGGATGAGCATCAACAAACAGGAAAACTTTTTGTATACCCATTTCGAAGACATTTGCAAGTTGCTTAAAAAATACGACATCGCTTTCTCACTCGGCGATGGATTGCGTCCGGGAAGCATTGCCGATGCAAACGACGCAGCCCAGTTCGGAGAGCTGGAAGTACTCGGAGAACTGGCTAAAATCGCATGGAAACACGACGTACAGGTCATTATCGAAGGGCCGGGACACGTTCCGATGCAAAAAATCCGTGAAAATATGGACAAGCAAATCAAATACTGCCACGGAGCCCCGTTCTACACGTTGGGACCGCTGGTCAGCGACATCGGAGCTGGATACGACCACATTACCTCCGCGATCGGCGCGGCGATGATCGGATGGATGGGGACCGCCATGCTGTGCTACGTAACCACCAAGGAGCACCTGGCCCTGCCGAACAAGGACGATGTCCGCGAAGGCGTCGTAACTTACAAACTGGCCGCCCATGCGGCGGACATCGCGAAAGGACATCCCGGAGCGGCCGAACGCGACCTGCAAATGAGCCATGCCCGGTATGAAATGCGCTGGAACGACCAGTTCAACCTGTCGCTCGACCCGGAACGGGCCCGCCGGATGCACTTCGAAATGATTCGCGAAGGATCCGACCACTGCTCGATGTGCGGGCCGCACTTCTGCGCCATGAAAATTACGAAGTCTATTTTATAAAACATTAATAATCAATTATATAAAAAAGAGAGACGATCTGTCTCTCTTTTTTTACGCCTTCGGAATCCGCAGTATGTTCCGCTTTCGATCCGAAATAACGTTATTTATAAAAATTTCTACCGGTTGTCCGCGCAAAAAAGCGATCGGTCAATTTTCGTCTATTACGAACCGAATCTGGGCTACCGTCCTGAAAGGCACTCCGTTACGTTTAGCCGGATTCCATCCGCGCACCGCAATATCGTAAATCTTATCGATAAACACCTGCGAATACTGCTTCAACGCCCCGCCCAGCTCCACGATCCGGTGCACGATCCCGTCTTCGTCGATATCGACTTCGAGTAAAAACACGTCCGGCCTGTCCGGATCGAGCAGGCTGCGGTCGTCAATCAGCTTTTCGATCTGCGGCCGCCAAAGCTCCGGTAATTTCAGCAGCGATACGCCATTAAAAGAGGGCGCCTCGTACTTGGCCTCGGTTTGCTCGATATAATTAAATCCCATGCCTTTAAACAGCCTTCTATTGCGGTCGTACTGCAGACGCACGACCGGCGCATCCGGCGATACGGCAAAACTGTATTCCCGCTGGCCGATCCGCAGCTTCACCAGCGAACAGCCGTCTCCTTTCGGCTCTTCGGTCACCGAAGCGTCGGCCACCTTGAAATCACAGGCCATCTGTTTGGCGAATTCCCGATCCGAATAGCGGTAAATCGACGTATAACCGGGCGTAGTAATGATGATGCGGCAACTATCCGCCTGTGCGAAGCAAACGGCGGAAATCCCCGCAAAAACCAGTAATAAAAGCAACTTTTTCAACTTACACAAGTCTTCAATTATTATGGAAACGGAAAACGGAGACCGTCTCTTATTTGGCAGCCATTTTAGCCCAACTGTCTTTCAACGTAACGGTACGGTTGAATACTTTCCCAGCCGCCGTGGAATCTCTGTCCATGCAGAAATAACCCAACCGTTCGAACTGGAAAGTATCTCCTTCCGCAGCTTCGTTCAGCGAAGGTTCGAGATATCCGGTTACGGTCTTCAGCGAATCGGGATTCAGATAATCCTCGAACGTCTTCCCCTCCTCGATGTCATTCATATCCTCTTTGACGAACAAACGGTCGAACAGTCGCACTTCGGCCGGAACCGCATGCCGCGTCGAAACCCAGTGGATCACCCCCTTCACCTTACGCCCGTCGGAAGAGCGTCCCCCCTTGGACATCGGATCGTACGTACAACGCAGTTCGACCACCTTGCCGTCGGCATCCTTGATCACTTCGTCGCACCGGATCAAATAGGCGTACCTGAGCCGCACTTCGCCGCCCGGAGAGAGACGGTAATATTTCTTGGGAGGATTTTCCATAAAATCGTCGCGCTCAATATAGATCTCCCGCCCGAACGGAACTTCCCGTTTCCCGGCCGTTTCGTCCTCCGGATTATTGATACAATCGACCGTTTCGGTTTTCTCTTCCGGATAATTGGTAATCACCACGCGGATCGGGTCCAACACGGCCATGCGCCGCCGGGCCCGTTTATTCAAGTCTTCCCGGACGCAGAATTCGAGCAGTCCGAGGTCGATCACGTTATCCCGCTTAGCCACGCCCACCTTATCGGCGAACATTCGCACGCTCTCCGGCGTATAACCCCGACGCCGCAACGCGCAGATCGTCGAGGCGTTCTGCGCCGCGATGGATTTTCCCGAACCGGCCTTCTCGTCGGCTCCCGAGGTGGCGATGCGCCTCGAGGTGAAGGAGGGCATCAACGATTCGGTGCTCATCAACGACGCCTACAACCTCGACCTCAATTCGCTGGCGCTGGCGC
>ERZ857503.1202-NODE-1202-length-15780-cov-3.426137_pt1 | contig 15780 bp, 7 predicted proteins | sample MGYA00519766_ERZ857503 | MGnify/ENA primary metagenome ERZ857503 (study PRJEB31778, sample SAMEA3449345) | human gut metagenome | biome: human gut; feature: human-associated habitat; material: faeces | place: United Kingdom | collected 2010/2012 ...
CGGACTCGATGGCGTCGATCGAGTTTTCGGGCCAGTTGCGCCAGTCGCCGCGGTGGCAGGCGACAAGCACCTTGTCCGAGGAGGGGTCGTGGAGCTCCGAGACAACCCAATCGGCATGGTTTCCCGGAACAGGGGACGGGGTGGAGCAGCTCCAGAAAAAAATAAGACTCAGAACAAAGATAGAAAGGAATTTCATATTCGGCTTCGGTTAATGGTTAAGCAGATTCAGCAGGCAGGTATAAATCTTCTACCTAATAACATTCATCTGTTTGTAAGGTTACAGGCCCGATTAACCCGGAAGGCAGCAAGGGTGTTTCCGCATTCCAGTCTACATAAGGGGCCCATGTATATTTCCGGGCTCCGGGCTGTAGATCACCAACAAGTCGGTTGAGCCAGCAGTTCGTAACAGCGACTTCGAGCGTATTGTCTCCTTCTTTCAGCGCTTCCGAAATATTGACTTTGTAAGGTGGTCGCCATAATGTTCGGAACGGCTGTCCGTTTAACGTCACATCAGCAAGGGCATAAACGGCTCCCAGATCGAGCCAAATATTTTTCTCGCTACCTGTTCGATATTTGAAACTCGTCTTATACGTTGCCGTACCGCTGAAATATCGGATATAGGGATCGTCATTCAGGGTCCAGTCGGTAAGTTCTCCGAATATCGTTTCCCGGGTTGTATCGTAAACCGGACGGAACGTTACATTCCAGCAGCCATTGAGTTCTTTCAAATTCCGAAAAACCGGGAAATTCGCATCGGATATAGAATCGGACGTAGACGCTCTCTTTCGGAACACAATGAACCATGAATCCGCAGGCCCGAACTCCAGTGGCACATAGGTTTGTCCGGCACGCTGTTCGAATTGAGGCAGATCGCGAATTTCCCCGGTCTCGGCATTCCATAATTCAGGTTGGCGGTCTGTAACATCGAATCCGAAGGTCCCTGAAATCGAATCTTTCGATTGGTTCGAAAGAAAATAGAGCTCGAATCCGTCTCCCGCACGGTGGGCAAACAGAATCTCTTGCGGAATGGCGGGAATAATGAGGTCCGGACCGACATCCAACTGGTTCAATGCTTCCTGAAGACCTATTCCGCAGAAAATATGCCCCTTACCGTAACACCTTTCTGTCATCGAAATTCCGTCCATTCCATCCCACATCGCAGCGGCAAGCTGCGAGACCCGATCGTCGCAGTCGGGATAACCCCGGTTACTGGGTGATGATTCAGGAGCACACCCCAGCAGGGATGCCCCCTGTTTTACCAACCGGGACAATACCTTCAGCATTTCGGGCCGCATAGTTTTCTGAGGAGGCAGGACGAGGATTGCATAGTCGGCCCCGGACGAAAGTACGATCCGCCCATTCACAACCCGTGCATCTTTCAAGACTTCGGCGTTGATGAAGTCATACTGATATCCGGCAGGCAGCTTCGGAACCATCGGCCCCGTCATCTTCGGAACATCCTCTCCGATGAAATAAGCGATATCAGCCACATTATGCCCGCTCTGCAGCAAAGCGCAGGAACGGCGGACATAGTCGAAATAACTTTTCATCGAATGAAACCATGTACTGTGACGGTTGAAATCCGTCCCGAACCATGCGTTCATGCCCGGTTTCCGTTCATCGGGCTGGTGAATGTAGAGATGCAGCACATAATGGTTGATGCCCTCGGTCCAGGCCCAGTCTCCCAGTAATTTCAGATCGCACGGCATCTGCCGGAATGTAAAACTGGCTGTAAAAGCCTCCGCAGAAACAAGATTCTTACCGTAAGTATGCGCGGCAGAAGAGGCCGCCCGGCACTCTACTGTATAGGAGCGCTGCTTACGGTCCGTCAGCCAGAATTCGCCGCCGACCTGATGACTGGCTCCGCCGTAATTGAGAAACTCTCCGGGGAATCCCCAATGGCCGTAATTTTCCAACCAGAGCGTCAGCCCATTCTCTTCGCATTTTTCCCGAAGACCGCGAACATAGCCCGTAGCGATCTTATCCGCGACCAGACGGCGCATATCCCACAGGAAACGGTCGGAACGATCGGCGCTCTCCACGATACGCCCTGTCAATACGGGTAACCAAGGATAGGGATCATAGCCATAAGCGGCGGTAAATTCCTCCGCGAAACCTTCAGTCCAGTTCAGAGAACCCTGTTCATAACTGTCTGCAATCACATGTCGGAGCCCCTTCCGTTGTTTGGAAGGCATTCGCCGCAGCAATTCCCCGGCAAATGCGTCGAAATGTGCATGGACAGCATCACGATTCATTTTATCGACCTCATATCCCCTGCCCTCCTTCAGAGTCGGCTTGTTTTTCGTACCGGTTGGCACCATTCCCGTACGCAGAACGATCCACTCTCCGGGAGGCACATCCCAAGTGAGAAAACCAGCAGAATCCGTACATTCCGTCAGGTCGATAACATAAGCTGGGTCGACGGTCAGCGACCGGTCATCGGCTTCGACTGAGGGCTTCCATGAATAGGTATCGTATGCGATCTGGGTACTGGAACTCATTTTTCCTAATTGTTTTTCGACATAATGGGACAAACGAGCTGCACCCGAAAGTTCGATCTCCCCGATCACGCCGTTTCGACCTTCGGGAAAAACAATCCGGAATTCACGGGCTGTCACCGCCGGGAACGATTCACAGACAGGCCCGAAGACCATCGGCCCGATATGTGGCCACAGGTTCGCACGATCAATGTCGCGTGACGCGACCTCGCACCATTCCCCGTTGGCATCTTTTGCCTCGACACATACTTTTGCAGACATGCGCATCGGTCCGTAAAGCGATGCTGACGAAAATGTATAGGGGGCGTCAGGACTGATTTGTCTGGAAGCGGGCCGGATAATCAGCGACCGAACCGTGTAAGGTTCGTCTAATTCGATTTCAAAAGTCAAAGGATAGCGTTCAAACCGAACAGATGTATTTATATCTCCGTCGAAAAGTAAATTTGCGTCGGAGAGTTCCGTACAACGCACACGAGGCGCGTGTTCGCACAGCCGGTCCGAATCATTGACCGGGGCCGGAAAGGCCTGGACGGCAACCTGCTGAAAATATTTGGCCGGAGTTTCGAGCTGCTTCCGGAGTTTGCAGGGCCCGCTGACCCGCAATTCGGTTGATGAGAGGTAGCGCATCGCCTGCCCGGGTTCGACCCACGGCCCGCCCGACTGGCTCCAGCCGGGACAGTTGAACATCCCGACTTTGATGTCCAACCGTTCGGCCTCTCGCACAGCGTGCTCCACGCATTCCCACCAAGCATCGCTCAACACAGGCACCTGTCCGCGGTTGACCATTTTACGCTCTTGTTCACCCGGGCTTACGAAATTCAGGCGGGTATCGGTAACATTACCGATAAAAGCCTCGCCAATGCCGACCTCGGCCATCGCTTCGAGGTCCCGGGTAATGCCTTCTTTGGAGATATTGTCATCTATCCAATACCAGTAGGTCCAGGGTTTTGTGGATTCGGGCGGATTACGAAAATCCGCTTCGAGCGCTGCAGCTCTGTCCATACGGTTACAAGCAGACCATGCTGCCAGAACAGCAGCAAATGCCAAAAGTGTATTTTTGCTCATCGATCCCGGTAGTGTTAATGGTGCTTTCGACGTCCGACGTTGAACTGCTGATTATTGGGAAGGCCCTGCTGTCCGCAGCCTTTCTCCATCAGTGACTTCAATTCGGACAAGTAGGTGGTATAGACCGCGCGCGGCAGCGCATTATGTCGGTGGCACACGGAGGCAGCCATTCCGACGACCTCTCCCATCATCGCCGTTGTCCGCATCACACGGACGGTCCCCAGAGCAACATGTGTCACGCTGATATTGCGGCCGGCCATGAAGAGATTCGGGACATTGCGTGAATAGAAACACCGGTAAGGAATCGGATAGAGCTCAATCTCCTCCTGATTGCATACCGCCTTGAACTCATTGCCCGGGAAGAATTTTGTATTTTCCGGGTCTGGATAATGTAAATCAATCGTCCACGAGGTCGTAGCCGAAGCATCGTCATAGGCAGCCTGCTGCAAGATGTCGTTCTGTGTCAGTACCATATCGCCAATTAGGCGGCGTGATTCCCGTTTCCCGGCCACATATGCCACCCACTCCAGCGCCAGATCACGGAATGCCTCGTTGTCCGAGGCGCGGTTTTTGAGGTAAGACCAGTTGGAATAAACTACTAACAGGCCATGATCCCGAACTCGTTCCGCATCCCATACCTGATCCTGCTGCATGCCTGTTTCCCAAGTCCATTCACCTTTGGTCACCCGTTCTACACTCTCATCGCTGAATACTTTGCCGTAGACAAATTCAGGAAAAGTTACGGGCATTCCCTGGTCTTGAGCATACCATTGTACTGAGGCTCCCATCACCTGTTTATCGGCTTTCGTCGGAGCACTCGGCTCACCGTATTCCGATCGGGCTTCACGCCCTACATGAAAATCGGCTCCGGCCATATACCCGATGTTGGCATCCCCTGTACAATCGGCGAACAGCGGGGCCCGGAAGCGCATCAGTCTCCCAGTTTCGACATTCCGGACTAACAGGGCTGCAATGCGGTCCTGCGCCATCTCCACCCCGACACCCCGACACGAAGTATAGAGCGAAATATTTTCCTCACCGGTAACAAAAGCCATCTTCCGGTCGTCAGCGTAATTCTCTGCAGGCATTGCATTGCCTTTTTTCGTATGCCCGAACTCCTTAATCAAGTTCCCGAGATTGGGGTAGGGTGGTAACTCGATCGCGCCGCCCAGATGAACCCTCACCTCCGAGCTATTGTTGCCTCCGAGTACGGGACGGTCATGCACCAAAGCGACTTTTAGACCGAGCCGGGCGGCGCTGACCGCCGCACACATGCCTGCGATACCCCCGCCTACTATTACAAAATCGAACGTTCCCTCATCGCGGGGCTCTCCGTAACCGGAAAGCAGCTTTCGGCGCAGAGCCTCCATTCCCGCTTTATCTTGAGGCAGGTTGTCGTTGCGTTTCGTCGAAAAATAAACAGCGTCGCAACGACCGTCGAATCCCGTCAGATCATGCAGCGACACCTTGATACGGGGTGACTTTACGACCGTTGTTCCGGCATATTGCCACATCCAGTTTTTCCCGACCGCACCCAGTTTGGCTGGAAGCCGGTGACCGTTCACCTCTAGTCCAAACCGCCCCGGACCCTCGCCGTCATGCCACGGCGAGGTCCAGTTATAGGTTCTGACATAAACGTGATAAGTTCCTTTGCCTGGCAGGACGATCGATGTAGCGGCATCAGCCACGGGCATACCTGCTCCGTGAGCCAGCAGATATGGAGATCCCATGATATCCATGAACTGTTGGTCGACGACCCAACCGCCTTTATCGGCAAAAGATTCAGCCTCAAGAAGATATTCATGTGCCGAAAGCCCGGCTGGAAGCAGGAGTGTCAGTACTGAAATCAGTATTCGTCTCATCAGTCTGGAGTTTAATTCTTAACACAGCGTAACGATTGCCCTTTTGCTTTGTCGTCACAGCCTCGAGCTGATCCGGGCTTGTCGTGCTGAAGCATCCGGCGTACACCTTTCGCATTGTTGGTCGGACTCTCGTCCGCCAGCCAAAGCACACATATTTTCGTTGCAGCCGAAGCGTCTTTCGACAATGAAGTCGCATAAATCCCGCCGGGAACCAACGACAGTCCGAAATCGTTGGATCCGCCAAATCCGTATAGTCCGGATTTCAACCTCGTAGCCAGTCCCGCGTTAACACCGCACCATACGGACTTTTCAGGGACATCCTCCAGTCCGCTGCCCAGGTCGGTCGCTTCCGGAGCTGTGAATTTCTCCAGAACCAGCATGTCGGCTTCCGTCGGAATGTGGTATCCTTCGGGACAAGGGTTCTTCTTCGTGGCTGCGTACCAGTTATAAAGCAGTCCGAATTTTTCGACATCCTCCGTCGTTGAATAGGGATTCACATAAGCGGCCGAGGTATAGGCCTTGAAAGCATCGCCCGACGCCGAAGGAATTTCCGTGCCGTCAGCAAATTTCGTTGTCCGTAGATTCTCGCACATCCATGTTTGCGAACCGATCGTTACTATGCTGTATTTGTTGCCGTCCTTATCATATACATACTCTTTGGGAGGCTCTACACCCGTACCGGGAATAGTCACCTCAGCCGAGCCGCTTTCAGAGTTCTTGTAGGTCACACCGTCGCCCAATGCGACGATTCCGACACTGTATTTCCGGTCTTCGCCCTGTGCATTCCTCACAGACGCCACATCGAACGAGCAAATACCTTGTGCAATCGTGATTTCCGGATCGGAAAGGTTGACGCCGTCGATCGCTATCTCGTATCCCGAAGCATGTCCGTCGACACCCCACGAAACGACTGTTCCGGAGACTGTAAGCTGTGGCGCGGCAAGCTGTTCGAGGATAATCTCTACATAATCCGGATTATCGCGCATGCAACGCAGCGATTGTCCCTTCACTTTACCGTCACAACCACGGGCTGAACCGGGCCTGCCATTCTGGAACATGCGGCGGACGCCTTTTGACGCGTTCGTGGGACTCTCGTTCGCCAGCCACAGCACGCATATTTTTGTTGCTGCCGAAGCGTCTTTCGACAACGAAGTAGCATAAATTCCGCCAGGAACCAGCGAAAGTCCGTAATCATCCGTTCCGCCGAAATCGTAAGCCGAACTCATCAGTTTGTAGCCCAATTGATAGGCATCCCCGCGGAATACCGAAGTTTCGGGAACATCCGACAAGTCATCACCCAGATCAGTCGCCTCCGGAGCAACGAATTTCTCCAGAATCAGCATGTCGGTCTCCGACGGGATATGATACCCTTCGGGGCACGGATTTTTTTCTGTCGCAGCATACCAGTTATAAAGCAGTCCGAATTTTTCGACATCCTCCGTCGTTGAATAGGGATTCACATAAGCGGCCGAAGTACAGGCCTTGAAAGCATCGCCCGACGCCGAAGGGATCTCTGTACCATCGGCGAAATGGGTTGTACGCAGATTCTCTTTGAGCCAGAACTGGGGCCCTATCTCCACCTCCGTATAGAGGTTCATATCGTAATCGGCCACATGACCTTCGGGAATGACGATTTCGGCCTCCCCGTATACCCGGCCCAGTTTCATGTTCACGGCATATTCCGACAGGCAGTTGCTGGCAGCGGCTTCGCCGGTCTCCACCTTGTCAACTCCGGCAGCATCGTAATAAGCTGCCAGCTCGCCTTCGTCGAGCTTCCCATTGGCATTCTGGTCCACCCACAGTAAAACATATACCGCGGAAACCGTTCGGTCCACAGGTTCGAGAGAGATACGCAATCCCTTGGAAATATGATTCTCCGTAAGTTCTGTATTTATCTGCATGGCAGGAGTCAGCGATGCAACCGATACACCCTTTACATTAGCGTAATAGAGAGCAGCGACGAGTGTCTGGCCGGCCTGCGGCTTGACTTTGGGATGCGTGAACGTCACATTGACGTCGAGAAAAACGGCTTTAGCCGGCACGGGAGTTTCCGGATCATCATATCCGCAGGAAGCCGCCGTTCCGAGGAGAAACGCCATGCAACAGCATATATCGAGTAGTTTTTTCATGGTTGTCGAAATAATTAACGGTTTGTCAATAGCCCAGTACAAGACGCACGTTGACCGGATGGTGGTCCGAAGGAATCGGCTTCTCGACCCGGATATTCGACCCGGGAAGGAAATTGATTATAGCTGCCCAGCGCTGTACCTCGGCGCATTCCGGCGGATAAACGAAGATATAGTCCAACCGGTCGTCGGTACCGGCCGGGGTGGCCGTACCTTCGTCGATGCAGGACTGCGGAGAGTAGGTCTTATAGCCGGCATTCAGGTGCTCGGCAGCCAGATCGAACGTATCCGCAAACCCGTTTTCAACAAAGGTCATAGGTGCTGACGGCACGCCGTTTATGACGGTTTTGGCATAATTGTTCAGATCACCCATTGCAATTACGGGCATTCCGCCAAGGCTGTTCGATTTGGCTTTCGCTATCCGGCAAAGGCTCTGGATGCACTGACGGCGTAGCAGCTGATATTCATTGCTGCGTTTGCCCCCGGATTTCACATGCACCAGGTAGACAAGCAACTCATGTCCCGAAGACTTTTCACGCAGCCGCACGAAATTGGCATAGCGACTGGTCTGGTATTCATCGGGAGCATACTCCGGATAGACGTTCAGTAGGTCGATATTATCGCTTTCGACCAGTTCGAAACGATCCTTGCGCCAGAAAATAATGCGCGGGGAGGCTCCGATACCCATCTCGCGATAAGCGTAATCGGGCGACATCATGGCGATCATGTCGTTCATCTGGACCTCATCCTGCGACTCCTCGCACCCCAAAATATCGGGATTGTGGTTCTCCTGCCGGATAATCTCCCCGACCTTCTGTTTGCGGTCGTCCCACGGGCTTTTATGAACGAACTGCCGTGAAAGCAGATTATAGGTAGTTACCGAAACGGACATCCGGCCCGGTTTGGCAGCAAAGCACGCTGTGGAGCAGAGCAGGTAAAACAGAGCCAGTAGTAAATATGTTTTAGATGTTTTCATAACGAATCGATTAACGGTAAGACAGATGGAAAACGGCATTGACGGGATGATGGTCCGAAGGTACGGGCGTTGCGATCCTGTGGGTTGCTTTGTCGACGAAATCGATGACCGTCTGGTATTTCGATACGCCGAACGGCTGGGATGAATAACCGAAAACATAATCGATCCGGTAGTTGCCGTTGTCGCGCGGTTCGGCAAAACCGTTCAGGTCGACGCTCGATGTCTTGTAATTGAGGTTGATACACTCTCGGGCGATCGTCGGGGAATCGACGAATCCGAAACTTGCGCAGGCAGCAGGCGCCGAAATGACGCCGTTGTCCACCGTATTCCAGTAATTGTTGAAGTCTCCCAGGATAAAGACTGGAATGCCTCCCTCCTCGCTGGCACGCTGCCGGGCGGCCGGACACAATGCCGAAATGCAGTCGTAACGCAGTTTCTGGTAAGAGGTCGATGTACCGTTGGTCTTGATATGAATGTCGTAGACAAGGAACTCCTTGCCGGAGCTCTTTTCGCGCAATTTCACGAAATGAGCGTAACGCGATGTCGGGAAATCGGCTGAAGTGTAGGTCGGATCGCCGAGCAGCATATTCGTATACCCGGCTCCGGTCTTTTCGAACTTGTCCCGCTTCCAGAAGATCAGCGCCGGATCGGCCGTGGAAACAGCAACCACATGCACATCATACTCGTCGGCAAGCAACTGCTGCATGTCGGAAAGTACCGGATTGGTGCCGCACTCCTGCAAGCAGAGCACGTCGGGATCGTGGTCCGCCTTACGGATGAGATCGTGCACAGCCTGTACCCGGCCTTCCCACGGGGATTTGGCTTCCGTCGCCAGCACGTTGTAGCTGGTCAGCGATACGCTGAAAGCAGCGGTGCGGACCTTTACCGGACCAATCCATGCTCCGGGACCATTCTCTCCTACGCTTCGCACGCGCACCGAATATTCAGTATCGGGCATAAGGTCTGCCAATGCGATCCGGGGTTCACCTGTCCGCAAGGTCTCGGCTCCGGAAGCGGAGGCGTACTCCACTTCATAGCCGGTGGCTCCAGACACAGCCATCCAACCGAACTCCAATCCGTCGGTATAGGCCGCCACGGTCATCAGGTCCGTCACATTGCCGGCAGATTCTCCGTCATCGGAGCACGCGACCGCTGCCAGCGACACGGCAGCGGCCGTCATATATATCCATAATTTTTTCATGTTCGTTCGTTTTTACGGTTATTCCGCCAACAGCGGGTTTTTGTCGATCTCCGACTGCGGGATGGGCCACAAATAGCCGTTTCTCGGATCGAAGGTCAGGCTGCCGAGGCTGTTGAAAATCGACTCGTCGGGATATACGGGTTTGCCGTATTCGTTGAAGGACGGGACAATGGGATCATACCAATGATCCTTGACGCGCTTACCGAGGAGTTTACCGGGCAAAACATATTCAGCTGTTTTCCAGCGGCGAATGTCGAAAAGCCGCAATCCCTCCATCGCAAATTCGACGGTGCGCTCATAGCGTACGATATCACGAAGCTCTCCCTGAGACATATCGAGCCGCGCTGCAGGCATTTTCACATCGGGACGCTGCCGCACGTCGTTAATCGCATCGATCACCGTTTGGTCGATCTGTCCGAGCTCAATTTTCGCCTCGGCATAAGTGAGCAGGACCTCGGCATAGCGCAGCAGGATGAAATGCAGTTCGCTTTTGGATATATAATCCGGCAGGTCGGCTTCGTCGAAATACTTGCGGCTGACGTATCCTGTAAAAGAACCATAGGCATTAGTCACCTCTGTATTTCCGATGCGCGTTAGTTTGTCATTGATGATGGCGCTGGTCTTAGTCGAATCGGGATGAATCTCAAATTTGAAATTATTATGCCAGCTGCCAGGGCGGATAATCGAATAATCGAGCCGCGGGTCGCGGTTCTGGTATGGAGACTTGGGGTTGTAGAGCGATGACTGGTCGATCCGTTTGCCATCCGTACAGCGATAGGTATCGATGAGCGTCTGTGTCGGTACGATTACTGAATAACCGTTCGATAACCGGGTTCCGATGTATTTGGGGTTGGCATTGATTTTCACCCCTGTCAGATATCGCACAGCAAGCATCACCTCCGGAGAATCCTCGCCGGTGTGAGCGAACAGATCGGCATAAGTAGGATTGATGTCATACCCGCCGTCTTTAATGACCTGTCCGGCACAAGTTGCTGCTAGTTCATAATCTCCGGCATAGAGGGCTACACGCGCCTTCAAGCCCATAGCTGTACCGCTTGTAATATGTCCGGTTTCGGTCGCACTCCATGAAGGCGGAAGATTGCGATAGGCGAAATCCAGATCATTATAGATATGCCCGATAATCTCCGATGCTTTTGTCTTGGGCAGTTTGCAGTTGTCCCAGTCGAGCATATGGTCTACATAAGGCACATCGCCGTAGAGGAAGACCATGTACATATAGTTGAATGCTCGCAGGAAACGCGCCTGTGCTTCGATCCGGTTGTAGAACTGCTCGGAAACCTTGTTCTTAGCGGCAGGCATCTTGTCGAGGATATTATTCGCAAGTGCTATTTTCTCGTAAAAATGTGCCCACACGGTAGCGAAGACCCCAGTCTGCGCATTTGCCTGTCCGGCCTGGATGATGTTCATATTGGCATAGGTCCCGCGGATATAGACCATTTCTGTGGCACCGTCAAGAAAAAGTTGGTATTGAACATCTTGATTCGTAAGCCAATAAAGGGTCGAATAAGCGGCATTGATCGCCAGCGTGAGTTCGGCTTCGGAGGAGAAGAAATTTTCGCTCGACGGTCCCGTCTGGGGATATTCGTCGAGGATGTTACACGAGCCCCAGCACAGGGCCGATGCGAGAACAGCCAGAAGTTTGCATTTCATAGTCATCTCATTTTCAGATTAAAAGGTAAGCTGAACACCACCCAGCCACGTTTTGGTCAGCGGATAGATGTCGGCTGCGCCAGACCCCATTTCCGGGTCCCAGCCCTTGGGCAGGCTGCTGCTAGTAAAGATATTGTCGCCGGTGACATAGACCCGCAGTTTTTTGATGCCGATTTTAGCCAGTGCTCCGGCAGGCAACGTATAACCGATCTGTGCGGTTTTCAGGCGAATAAAAGCCGCATTGTAGACCCAGAAACTCGAATACTGGAAGTTGTTGTGCGACGAGGCCGCCACCAGACGCGGATAGGAAGCATCCGGATTATCGGACGACCAGTTGTCGAGCATCCATTGCTGCATTTTGCCCGAACTGTAAAGTGCCCAGACCGCATCGCCCGTGAGAATGATGTCGCGTTTGCCGATACCTTGGAAAAGCAGCGAAAAGTCGAAATTTTTCCAACTGCCCGAAATGTTCAGACCGAAAGTATAGCGCGGAATCTGGTTGCCAATGACCTGCCGGTCATAGGCATTGACTTCGCCTTCGGTACCGTCGGCATCGGTCAGATTGCGGTATTTGATATCACCGAGCGAATAATCCCCGAAATAGCTCTGCGAAGGATGATTCAGCAGGTCGACTCGGTCGCGGAAAAGGCCATCAGCCACATACCCATAAAGCGAATTAATCGGGTACCCTTCCGCAATCAGCGTATAACCGCTGATAATTGGATCTACGCCTTTCAAGTCCGTCACTTTATTATGCACATCCGAAAGATTGAACGTTATCGAATAGCTGAAGTCCCCGACCTTGTTCTGGTGCGAGATTTCGAAATCCCATCCTGTATTACGCACTTTTCCTGCATTCTGATAGGGTTCCGTAAGACCCGTTATCGAAGCTACGGGCAATTTGAGTAGAATGCCTGTCGTATTTTTCACATAATAATCGAACGAAGCCGTAAGTTTGTTTTTGAACAACCCGATATCCAAGCCGACATCGGTCGTTTCGGAGGATTCCCACGAAATGTTCGTATTGGCAAATGCCTTTTGGTAGCCACCGTCTGCAGGAGTACCGCCGAAAGTATAGGTCGGATCAAACGTGATGGTCGTATAGGCGGGGTAGGTTCCGATTTCCTGATTACCCAGACGCCCCCATGAAGCTCGCAGTTTGAGGTTCGAAATCCAATTGACTCCTTGCAGGAAACTCTCTTCGGAAATACGCCATCCGGCCGAAAACGAAGGAAACACGCCGTAACGGTGTCCGCGGGCGAAACGCGACGATCCGTCGATACGCACATTGGCTTCGAAAAGATAGCGGGATTTATACGAATAGTTAATCCGGCCGAAATACGAGAGCAGCGCCCATGCGCTCGCGCTGCCGCCGTTCTGCATATTCTCGGTTGAACCGGCGTTGATCACTTCGTACTGGGGAAGCACATACCCCTCACGGCTGAGCGAAATATCGTTCGTATGATATTTGATTTGCTCGTATCCGGCTAGCACGCCCAGATCGTGTCCACCCTTAAACGAACGGTCATAGTGGACTAGGGCTTGGATTGTAGTTTGCGTAGTTTTGGCATCGGACTGGCTGAGGCTGCTTTTGGCCGGAGAGATCGCAGCCGGAGTCTCCTGATCGGGTTCGTAAACGGCTACGCTCTTTTTGGCGATTTTCTTATAGGTGTTGCCGAGATTCGGCGTATAGTTGAAATCAATGCTCAAACCATTAATCGGTGTGAGGGTCAGCGAAAACGTCGCCCGCAAATTATCGTAGGTATTCACCGTATTACCTCCCTCGCGTCCCAGCGCCAGCGGGTTACGCTGATTGTACCCCGTTCCATAACGGCCATCTGATAGGAGGCAGGTATAAATACCGGGAATGCGGTTGATATACCCCTTCATAAACTCTTGATAAGTAGGAAATTCCGTTGTCGAACGACGCCCGTCTACAATCATGCTTGCTTTCAAGAACTTGGTAATGTCCATCGAGATATTGGCCCGGGCGGAGAACCTGTCCGCAAAGAAATTCTCCATAATACCTTCCTGACTCTGATAGGCGAACGAAGCGAAAGCCCGGACAGCCTTGCCGCCGCCGCTGACGCTCACATGATGATTCTGTGTAAATCCTGATCCGGTCAACAGAATTTTCTGCCAGTCGTTATCGGGATAATGGTCTGGATCGACCTTCCGGTAACGAAGCCAATCCGCCAGATACGATTCGGAATAAAGCGGTGACATTCCGGCATTTACCGAAGCCTTGTTCATGTTGGCCATATACTCGTAATTGCTTACGAAATCGGGTAGCACTGTGGCACTTTGAAATCCGATATAGCCGTTATACGAGGCGGAAAGACTTTCCCTCGTTCCCTGTCGGGTCTGAACAAGGATTACACCGTTTGCGGCACGCGATCCGTAGATTGCGGCGGATGCGGCATCCTTCAACACCGAGATCGACTCGATATCATTGGGGTTCACACCATCGAGAGCTCCCGCCACGCCGTCGATGAGGACCAGTGGTTCCGAATTATTGAGCGTACCGATGCCACGAATGCGGATTGTAGCACCGTCCGAACCAGGCTGTCCCGAGCTTTGTGTCACCGTAATACCCGAAGCAAGGCCCTGCAATGCTGCAGTAGCCCGCATCACGGGACGTCGGCCGATCTCTTCATTCCGGATGGCCGCAACAGCTCCGGTAAGGTTGGCTTTTTTCTGAACGCCGTAGCCCACGACGACCACATCGTCGAGTATATCGACGCTCTCCTGCAGTGTAACGTCTATCGTCGATTTCGCACCGACGGTAACTCGCACCGGAGTATAACCGAGACAGGAAAATTCGAGATTGTTGCCTTTAGCCGCCCGGATCGTGAAACGGCCTTCGGAATCGGTCGTGGTTCCGAAGGTAGTTCCTGAGAGAATGACCGTCGCACCTACGACCGGTTTGCCTCCGGTATCTACAACTCGTCCCGATCTATTTTCAGCTTTCGCCATTCGGGATGGGGCGCTTTTCTGAACTTTATTCGTCAGAACGATATGACTGCCTTGAAGGACGAACTCAGTACCGGTGCCTTCAAAAATCTTTTTCAGCACTGAAGCGACCGGCTCGTTTTCGACCGATACATCGACCCTGCGGTCAAGTTTTACATTGTTGTTGTTGATGAACAGGTAATGGGTTTGTGCCTCGATTTCCTGAAGGATCGCTTCGATAGTCGCCTGTTGTTTCTTAATGGTCACCCGGGCCGACTGTGCATAAACCGGAGTGTTTCCGGCCAGCATCAGAACAAGGACTGCCAGCATCGGGCAGACCCGCCGAAACGGTGCGAAACAACAAATTACAACAGAAAATTTTAAATGTTGTAAAATTTCCATACATTTGTTAAGTCTAAGGTTATTCAATTGGTTTCAGTTGGATATCCGCCCGCGGAGCGCTGCAATCGCTTCGCGGGTTTCTCATTACAGGGAGGGAGCTTTCATCATAGGCAATGGGATTGGTTTCTTATCAGTAGTTTGCTTTTTGGCGGGTCTCATTCAATCGTCAGGCGGCGGTTCTCCTCATCGCGCTGTACAGTAAAGGAGACATCACGCTGCAATACCTCCAGTGCATAATCCAGCCCATCGACTTGGCGGAATTTTCCGGTATAGTTCCGTTTGAGCAGTTCCCCGTTGCGGATGACGATTTCGACATTGAAATACTGCGCCAACTTGCCGATAATCTCGCCGAACGAAGCGTCCCGGAAATAGATGATACCGTTGCGCCACAAATAGGGGTTCAAATCGGAAAATCCGGTCACTTCAAAACCCCGTTCGGTCAGAACGGCTTTCTGATGCGGGTCGAGAACGACAGAGTCACCGCTGGCACTCCGGACATGTACGCTACCCTCGATAAGCGCCGTTTCAAAACGGTATCCTGACGCATAGGCTTCAATATTGAATTTGGTACCCAGCACCTCGACATCGGCTTTCGACGTCTCGACGACAAAAGGCACCTCTTCATTACGGGAAACCTCGAAATAGCCTTCGCCGTCGAGCTGGACCGTCCGCCGGTCCGATCCGAACGAAGCCGGATAACGCATTGTAGAACCGGAATTGAGCCAGACTCGGGTGCCGTCCGACAGGGTCAGTTGGGCCCGCTGGCCTTCGGCAACCGTTATGATATTATCCAGTGCACCGGAGCGGGGAGCAACAGTACTCCACATCCAGGCACCCGCAACGGCAATCAACAACACAGCGGCTGTCCGTGCAGCGTAACGTGCCCAAAGGCGTAATGACTGCGAACGCCCTTTTTTCGTTGTCTTTTCGCTCAGTATCAGCGTGTCAAACAGACGGCGTTCTGTGAAAAACGCTTTGCGAGTCTCATCCGAAGACTCCATCCACTCTTGTATGGCGAATGCTTCTT
>ERZ857503.1209-NODE-1209-length-15724-cov-3.743060_pt1 | contig 15724 bp, 10 predicted proteins | sample MGYA00519766_ERZ857503 | MGnify/ENA primary metagenome ERZ857503 (study PRJEB31778, sample SAMEA3449345) | human gut metagenome | biome: human gut; feature: human-associated habitat; material: faeces | place: United Kingdom | collected 2010/2012 ...
TTGTAAAACAATGCCGCAGTAAGGATATCTTTTATATTTATGATTTATAGCAATTCTGTCGTCAGTCGACAGATAATATCTATTGGCATTCCATGTCGAACCGTCTTTTTAGTCATGCAAGGTACTTCGCGATTAATTGCGTATTCATTATACGACCCATATAACATTAAATATTGAACAATTGGACGCACTGCTGTTTACTGGTTGGCAAATCGATAGGAATCCTTATATCATGGCATTGTCGTTTGCATTTCACGATCCGTTAGCATACAACTTTCACAGGCTCCCGGATGCATCGAGCAGGCTTTGAGCGGCACGGCAAGGTTGCCAAGTTCCGATAACGGATAGCGTAGCATCAGGGATGTCAGCCGCCGGCAATGTTCGTTATAGAATCTTCTGTCGTGCGGAATGCCGATTCCGTACTCCGAGAGCAGTTGCCGACACCATTGGTCGAGCATGGAGTCGAGTTTCACGATTTCGAAACAGTCCGTATGGTATGCTTTTGCACAACTGTGTAAAATCTTCGACATCCTTTCAGGCGGCGTATATTCCAACAGGATGGTACCTTGATAGCACACGCCCCCTTTCAGTATCTTTTTGTCGACGACCGTTACGCAGCCCGCATCCAGCGGTTGCGGGCACGAAAAAGAAGTATGCCGCAGGCTGCCTTGCAGGATAAACAGAAAAACGTACCGCCCCGAAGGAAGCAGCCGGATGCTTCCCTGTTCGTAATAGGCCGTAAAGGTAAACGGAGGCCCGCCGCACTGCAAACGTCCGCCCATCAGATCCGTATAGTTTATTCGGGTAGTTTTCATAAGCTAATCTCCTTAGTCAATGGTTACACTCGATGTCAGCAAGGTCAGCTCCGGCTTGTGATGCTGAAAAGCGGGGTCCGTTTTCGTGAAGCGTGAACCGGAGGATGCCGGACTCTTGCTTTGTCTCTCCAGCTTTCGCATTTCCGGTTCTTAGTTCTCCGGCGGGCGAGGCGGTAGGTTCGCTTCGGTAACATACGTTACGCACCGCAGGTAGTGGGGATTGTTCTTGGGAAGCGTGCTGGCTTCGCCACTGCCGAAATTCACGCGCCAATAGGTGCTCTGGGAGCCGATGTCGGTAACCGCCCAGTGGTTGTCCTTAATAAAATAATGAAAGCCGTTTTGGTCCGCATCCCAGTCCGTCTGATTGCCGCCGGCATCCCGGGCTTGCGAGCCGAGCGCCTCTTCCATGATGCCTTCGATCATGCCGGCGAACATGAACATAAATGTAAGCTCCTGTTGCGAAGGCACATGCCACGTATGCCCTGGATAACCGGGTTCCGAATAATTTTCGCAGGCGTTTACGGCGCTATTGCCATTGGTGGGCGCAGGTGCGTTCCCGTTGCCGCTCACATACCAACGGGATATGACGAACCGGTTTGCAATCGTATTATAAGCCGTCGTGGGCAGTTGGCTGTTCGCATTGGCGCCTACTTTTTCATACACCTGTCCGGGCAGATGGGGATAACCAGCATCGTCCAGTTGAGCCACCATCTGTCCGTCGGGGGAATAGTAGAATATCTCGCTGCCGCTGTTTCCGCCATCGATATTCCGTACGCACCGGGCCATGTAATTCCCCGTTTTGGCAGTGGCCGTATTCTCGAAAGCATCGGCCGTGAATACGGTTGTGTAAGCGTTGGCCGCACTCGCTTCGGTGGTCGTCCAATACCGGGACGTGGCCGGCGGATTAGCGCCTACATTCGTCGTGAACGGCATATCTCCAAGGTTCATTGGGTAATCGAAAGCGGTCCTCCATAGCGACAGCGCCGCCATCTGTACCGGGGTCGGCAGATACCATTTGATTTCATTTACCCGGCTGCCGTCCGGCATCAGCGCGTCCTGCGTGATCAGGCCGTCGCCGTTCTCGTCACGGTTTTTGCGCATGCAGTAATCTACGGCGTTGGTGTTCGAGAAAGGGTTGTACAACCCTGCGGCGGGCGCCCGATTGGGCTCGCCCCGCCTGGGCGGAACGACCGACCCGTTACCCGTGTAGTCGCCGTAAAGACCTGCCGTAGCCCCCAGACCGTCGTACGTGTGGTTGTACGCAAGATTGGAGCCGCCGTTCCTGTACTGCCAGAATACGTACCCGGGGGTTATGTCGTAAGGCGGCGGCATAAAGCCGTCGTTATCGTAATACTGCGTGCGCATCTCCTCTACGCTTTCGATGCCGAGCAACGAAGCGTACTGCCGTCCGTCGTACCCGCCCATTTGTCCGATGGTTTTCAGTCCGTACTGTTCCACGGGCACGTAAAAGTATGATACGTCACCGTCCGTTTCTGCCTGGTCGTATTCGGCCTGCGAATGCGCTTTCTCTGCAAAGCCCACCCGGATCACGGCCGTACGGTACGGAGGATCGGAACTTTGGCCCGCACTCTCGATCTGTGCCTGTACGGCGCCGGTGCCGGTGGCCGCGCTCACATTCTCGTTGAAATGCAGGATTACCCTTTTCTTTATTTCGCCGGCTCTCTCAGGCATGTCTACGTACAGTGACGTCGAAGCGGCGGGGGTGTACCAAGTTACCGGGACCATAGGATCGCCGGGTCTAAGTTCCGGATCGCGCATCGAAAAACGCAGCCATTTGACCGCATCGTGGTCATCGTCGTTCATCGGCAGCCATGTCGCGTCTATGGCGTTTCCGTAAGCGTCGAGGCTGGCTGTTCCCGACTGAAGCTTAATATGACCTTCCGCCGTTCCGGAAAGGTAAGCCGGCAAATCGACGTAATGGGCGTCGACGCGGCCACGGTGCGTGATAATCCGCCGGCCGCCCTGCGTGGCGTATTGCCGCTGGGCCACGTTGGCCAGCTCGAAAAGCACCATTTGGTCGAGGTACTCCCTGCGGCTGTCGATGCGGATGTCGTTGATGCCGTTGATCACGACGTTAAAATTGTAAATGCAGTTCCGGTCGACGTCGAAATTATTAATCACATCGCCCTGCGCGGGCATGGCCTCCTCGGGGCGCCCCTTGCCTGCATGGATCCACGTATACAGGGCCTTCCCCCGCATGGTGTCAGGAATAGGAAGGCTCGGGTCGTTCGAAATCAGGGACGATATCCGGATATGGCTTGCATTGGCCGGGGCTTTGGCATAACGCTCGTATACGTTGGGCTTGTCTCCCGGCAAACCGCCCGGGCCGTCGGGATCGTAGTCGTTCAGGTCGTTGACGGGCATATCGTCGGCATTCCCCCTGCGGTTTTCGAAGCAGTAGAACTCGTACTGCTGCTGCGTGTACCACCGGCCGCTGCCGGCCGGATATTCGACCACCGGCTCGGAATCGTCCGGGGTCATGGACTGTGAAACGGTCTGGTAATAAGCGATGCCTTCGTATCCTGTTTCGTTTCGCGGCGCATCGGCAAAGTCTCCGGCCGGAGAGTCGCGTTCCACCAGGAACGAGCCTTTCGGGAAATCGAAGCCGACAATGGAGGACGGTATGGCGCCGGAAGTGTTTCTCCTGCTGTGCTCTCCTTCGGTGCGGTTGTAAATCGTTACGCTGAATCTTGAATAGAGCCTGTGCAGCTCTATTTCAGAGGGAGCGGCACTTTCGTGTCCCTGTATCGAAATTTCCTCTATGCCGTTGGTCGCCATAATAATCTTGCCCGCGGCCTGAGGGGTCTTGTTCGTATAGAGTACGTATTTTGCTTTCAGGTCTCCCCATGTCTCCACGTCGTCGAAAAACGTTTCGGCCGATCCTCCGTCCGAAATGTTGCTGTCGTCGAGGTTGGCGACCGCATAAATCCAGTGTGTTTCGCCGCTTTTGAGAAATATCCGCTGCCGTGAGCCGTACTCGTAGAAGTTCTTGGTATGTACAGGGTCGGCGTCGTCTATCCGTCCCTCTGTTCCTCCGGGGACAGTTGTCCCCTTGTCCGTGAAAAAGAACACGGTAACATTGTCGATCCGATCCATAATATCCGGTCCGACGGCCTTGGTCTGGAACGCCTGCGCGCCGGAGACCCTCAGCCGGAGTTCGGCGTATCCTTCCGGCACGTCGCTGCGGCCACTACTCACGTCCAGTTGCTCTTTTTCGCATCCGCAGAACAATGATACCATAACTGCCGATGCCGCGAACAGCCGTGTCGTTTTGCCGGCTTTTGCTATTATCTTGAATAATATTGAAATACAATGTTTCATATGCGTGCGTATAATTTTTACTGGTCATTTACGGGTTTGTCCGTTCGTAACGGCAGAGGCCGGCATGTCTAATTGAACTCGGAGTCCATCCACCAATCATCGGGTTCGGAGGCGCTGATATTTAATTCGTACGCTTCCCTAAATCGAAGCGTAATATCGTACACCTTGCCGCGCTGGGTCGACGTCGGAATACCGTCTTTGCCGAATTCGTAATCCGCTCCGATCCACATCCGGCCCGTGGTATGGGCCTCGATACGGAATCGCATGCCGGGCAACACCATCACGCTGCCGGCGAATTCAGGTACGCCGACCGGCACATCCGGAATATAGACGGCCACGTCATTCAGCCGGCCGTCGCCGTCGCTGTCGGGCATAAGCGCAACGTAATCGACCTGTCGGGCCGGATCGTAAACGCTCAGGCTGTTATCGAGCATCCGAAGCCGGAGGGCTTCGGGCTGGAACCGGACGACAATGCTGTCGACAGCGCCGTACATCGAATAGAGCGTATCCGCTCCCGTAGCCGGACTGACGGTGATCTCGCGGCGCACGTTCTCGTTCTCGACATCGATCCAGAAACGGAACTGCGAGAGCATATGCGAAAGCGTAATCACGGAATCCGGATTGTTCGGATCGGCCATGGTCTCCGGCTCGTCGCCGTACCCCGGATCGCCGGGACCGAGACCCGGATCGTAAGCCGGGTTGGGAACATAGTCGAGCGCCTGCATCAGCGGACGGTCTTTGTTGCCCCAGGCCAGATTGGAGCTGAGGATGTCCTGCTGTCCGTTCAGGTCGGAGAAAACCACGGTTGCCCCGGTTTCCCCGCCCTCGTTGACGAACCTTGCGTGTGCGTAAGGATAAACTACGCGCGCATAGTAATAGGCGCCCGCATCGTCATAGAACGTCCGTTGGATGTACTCTCCGGTACTGTTCACAAACTCGATCCGGCCGTCGGTCGGCTGTATACCCGTAGGAAGTATGCCGTCATTGTACGGGGACTCGGGCCTGCTGCCGAAAAATCCCCGCATGAGCCCGGCCGTCTGGCCGCTCCACGCCCCGATGCCGGGCCAGTACTGCGGAAGGGCCGGGTCGCCGGCCGGATCGTGGGTCACGGTAACGATGGCCACGTCGAGCTGGCGGTCGGGCAGCCCGTACCGGGAAACGCCCGCCGGATCGGTCGGGTCGTGATCTATGGGACCCGGCACCGTTTCCGCCTTCGATAACGGGATTCGTCCGCCCGGGCCGGTCAGCCCTCCGCTTATCCTCACCTGCGCGCCCTGTTCCCGGGCGGGCGCTGCGCCGTCCTCGTCTTCGCGCACGCAACCGCACAGCGCGGCTAACGACAGGATTACCGGAATAACGATTATAGTCTTCATATATGTTTTCGCCATGTCTTGGATAAGTTTAAAACAGATCTATATTTTCTGATCCGTCAGGATCTTCGGGCGTAACGGGATTGCCGTCCGTCCACTCTTCCAGCCGGTTCATGCTTTTGAACTCGACCGAGATACCGTCAACCGCGATCATCACCAGATAAACCGTCACGTAGCCCGCGGGCATGAATACCGTCGGCAAATAGGAAAAGTAGTAGTACTCCTCACCATTATGCGTAAAAGCAACGTTTATGGTCCCTCCGGACGTTTGCTGGTCCAGCGTGACGGGGAAGAACAGGGCCGAGTTGTTGCCGCCCGTGACATCGTATACCTGGCCGGGATCCAGCCCGTTGGCGCTGCCCGCCGGAATACCGGCGGGATCGTAGTCCACCGGAAACTCGAAAGCGACGGGCGCTGTGCTATACTGTTCGACCGTCCAGGCCCCGTCGGCCGTGGGATCGGCCGTATAGCCAAGGTCGAGCGTGGCCGTCACGGGAATCCGGTCGAACCTCAGCGTCATCCGTGTGACGTCGTACAGGGCTTCGTGCGGGTCGGCGGGGTCCTGCGGGCCGGGTTCCACGGGCATGACGAGAAAGGCCAGCGCGGACAGGGCATGCCGCATATCGTATTCGACCTTGCCGTCCTCGACCCCGGTCTCCGAATACCGGTTCTTGTTCAGCACCGGCGCGGCATAGAGAATATCCGCTTGTTGCGAGAGGTCGGAGGGTAGCGTGTAGGTCAGCGTGGGGTTGCCCGCTTCGGTCGGCAGCGACGTATAGGCATGAGCGGCCTGCATCCGGGGATCGCTGGTATGCGGCGAATAGGCGAAGAAGCTATTTTTGTACGAAATATCGACGGGCCAGTATGCAACGGGATCGTATGCCCACTCTTCGGCGGACGGATTGCGCGTGACACGCTGATCACAGAGCAGATTCGGCGTATGGCCCGCGGCCGGGTCCGGGTCGTAGTCGGCGCCGCCCGTAGCGTATCCGAATACGCCTACCGAGGTTATCTCGCCGACACTGTTTATCATATTGCCTTTCGTTTGCAGGGAGGCTACGCCGAAGCGCACGGCACCCGGCACCGGAGCCGGTCCCTGCATATCCGCGTCATCGCGCCCAGCGCATCCGGCAAGCATAAGCCATGCACAGCAGACCGGTATCAGATAGGTTTTCATTGCTTTCATTTTGGCGTTTTTCGTTATTGTACCCGGCTGATCTTTTTTACGATGACCGAGCCTTTGTTCCGGATGTAATGGCTGGGGTTACTGTTGTTATAGGCGGTGTTGGTCGTGGCGCCGGAGACGGCATCGACCGGATGGGACGGGTCGGGGCCGGTATACGACGGATCGGACCATAACTCCGGCTGTGGCTGTGCAGCATTCTGTAACACCCACACGGCCCCTGCGGCGGCGGCGGCCTGCTCGTCGCCATAGAACGGGACCGGCTGGCCGTCATAAAGTACCGTGAGGGCATGATTGTCCTCGTCCGATCGGCCCGGCGGCGACATGGCCCATCCCGTGACCAGCTTCTTGGCGTCGAACATTAAGATGTCCCCGACCTTGAAATCGCCGTAGCCGGACAGCTCGACCGTCATGTCGTGGACGATCTCGTTGGCGAGATAGACGGCATAACGATAGCACGGAAGCGGCGAGGAGGGACTGCCCGGGATAGCCTGCTGAAAACCCGTGCGGCTCAATAGCTCCAGCGCCTTGACTGCCATGTGCAGCTTTGTCGCGTTCTTGGCCGAATCGTTCTGCATGGGCACAGGTTGTATGGCCACTTCGACATCCCACGGATCGAGCGTCAGGTCGCCCGTGGCTATCCCCACGATACGCAGATCGTCGCCGTCCACGATGATGTGGTACCGGTACGTCCTCCCGGGTTGCCATCGCTCCGGCGAGAAGAGCGGCTGCGGCGGATAGGCGACCGGCCGGCCGTCGATCTCGAGCGTCACGGCCATCGTCGGTTCCGGAGCGGACACGCGCACCAGCACCTGCGGCATGAGGAACAGATCGCCGCTGTCGGCCGTAAGCGGCTGCGGCACGGCCGACAGCGCCACGTCGTCGCGCAATCCTCCGCGCGGCTGCGTCGAAACCGTATAACCAGCGGTGTCGGCGGCGGCCGTACCGACACTCCAGGATACCGGCCCGTCGAGCGCAGCCGAACCTTTATAGTAGAGGCCGCCGAGGCGGATGCTCTTCACTTCGATATGCCGTGCGACAGGATGCCCGTCGCCGTCCACATGATTCGCCTCGTTGAGCACCACTCCGGAAAAGACAATGCGCGAGAGCGCATGGCCGAACCGTATGGCAACCGGCTGCCCGTACGAATAGGAGGGCCCGAGCCGGTCGTACAGCGGAGCGGCGATCAGCAGGTCGGTCTGGTCGCGGGGCATTGCGCTGACGGCAAAGTCAAGGGTCAGTCCCCCGGCAGCGGGATCGCCCGTGACAGAGGCTGCATCGGTCGGTGCATACGCGAAAAACGATACGTAGCGGTTCGACGGCCACTCCGCCGCAGCGTCATAGCTCCACTGTGTGCCGGCCGTATTGCCCGTCACGGCCGCAGCATCGATCAGCACCGTCCGGTCCGTCGCCGCAGCCCAACGGTCGGCATGGCTCACGGCCCACACGCGGAACCCGCTGGCCCGGGAGAGTTTCGAGGCTCCCCCCGGGTCCTCTATCGCGGCTCCTTTGGTCGATGGTGTGCCGGTCGCCGGCAGATCCCATGCGTCGTCGGCAGCAGAAAAGCGGATCTGCCGGTTCCGGTCCGTCGTCTGTGCGTCCGTCTCCGTCATCTCCTTGTTGCAGGAGCATATCGCTGCCGCCAGCGCCAAGACTCCGGCCACCATACAGATCCTATTTATTATTAAAGGCTTGTTCTTCATATCTCTGATTTGTAATACCCGTGTGTGTTGTTGCCGTGTGACCGGCGGCAGGTATCAGCCGCCGCCGGCCTGTGTTCCGAAGCAGCCATGCCGCGTTGCCCGCCTAATCCCTTTTGAGCAGTACGATATTGCCGTAGGCCGGCGTATGAACCAACGTCCAGCCCGTCACCCCCGCGTCGAGCGACAGGTTTGCGGCGCTCGCGGCATCCGCGCATTCGATCCGGATCACATCGCCCGAGTCGAAATATTCGCCGGCAGCGTACGGAGCAGCCCCGTCCGGGATGGCCGTTATCGAGAGCGGCAGGCCGATGGCGGCCGTGTGAACATTGACCGTGTAAAGCACGTTGGCCGGGGTCGCGCCGTTTGCGCCGGCCTGCGCCCGGATAGCCGTTTCGAGTTTCGTCCGGGCGGTCGTCTCGTCATCGCTGCCCCCCAGATTGGCGTTCACGTCCGGAGTCGGCGCCACGGGAGTCACGCAGACAAGGGTCGCCACACGGCCCGACACCGTCATCGTCCAACCCGGCACGTCCACGGCGAACAAGGCCCGGTCGGCTTCGCTCGGGAACCCGATGTTGATCTTGTCGCCGGCATCGAAACCGGTCACGTCCGTAAGCGTTATGCCTTCGGCCGGAACCGTTCCGGCCACGGCAATGGGAAAGACGGCCAGACCGGGCGCTACGGCATCGGCAGCACGATGCTTGCTTATGGCCAGCTCGATCTGGGCCGCACTGGCCGCCGGTACCTGGAGGGTTTCGGCAATTGTGTTGTCAGAGTCATCTTCCCACTGGTCAAGTTCTATCCTGAATACGATAGGTCCTCCGGCCAGATAGCTCTCGAAGTCGATCAGGTAGAGGTACCGCTTACCGGGAAGCCATGCGCTGGTGTTGAACATATCGAGATCGGCTTCGATATGTTCCGTTCCGGTTTCAGGGATGTTGACTGTCCCGGAACCTTTTTCTACGGTTAGCTGAAAATCGAAACTGATCTTGCCGTCATTTTCGCCTGCCACGAAGGTCTGCGGCAGCAGCAGCAGCGCGTTATCGTTGTCGTTCCGGGCTACGACTCCTTGGTGGGTAGCCGGTGTTGCCCATATAGCTTATCCCTGTGCTCAAACCGTCGGTTACATTGGTGCCGTCGTTGTACTCGTAGGTATAGGTTGCCTGAACCGGAGTCTCCGGATATCTCCAACCCGTTGTGCCCGCAGCGTTTCCGAAGGTGTAGATGCCTTGGCTCTGTACGCCTTCTATTTTTATGTTGGTCACATGGATGGCGATCCCCATGGTTTTTACCAGTGCGAAATTTACCTGCGAGAGCAAATGGTTGAATGGCAGGGTGACCTCGTTCTCGTCTGTAATCGCCTTCGCCCCAATCAAATCTTCCTGAACATCCTCGGCCCCGACCGTATATCCGAAGGAGTAGCCGTCGGCATTCGCCCCGAAACCATTAGCGGACGTAGTGTCCGTCAGTGCCGATACAGGACGCATGGAATAGTACCGGATGGCAGGACCGGGTTGATTGACCGTCTCACCGGTATAACTCCACGTTCCGCCGTGGTTGGTGAGCTCGAATGTCCTGTACGCGGCTCCGCTCATGTAATACGACAGAACGGTCAGTTTGTCGTTCTCGGGAAAGGCGGTGAACTCCGTCGCACGAGTGCCGACGGTGTGTTTGCCGATGGCTGCGGAGAAAGACAAAACGTTTTTATGGTCGGTGGCTTTTTCGACCGTTTCCTCGTCGTTGCAACTCGTAGTCGCGAAAAGCAACATAAGGGTTGCTAATCCAAAATGAAAGTTTCTCATGATCGGTAATTTTATTTAAACTGTATTTTTTCGATTGTTTTTTCAGTTTTTATTTTAACTTTTCGATTGTTTTGCCGTTTCAGGATCAATGCCATTCGAAGCGGTAGCCAGGTGTTATTCCACGGCCTTGGGTTTTTGCGTGCTTACCGGGAAATTGATAATCTCTTCGTCGCTCCACTCGCCCAATTCGATCGCGCCTTCTACCGGATCGACTTCGGGTAATTCGACCGTGACTTTGATGTGTATGTTCAATCCGTGCTTGACAGGCTGCACGCCTGCGAGGTTGGATTTCACGTCGGCGATGAACTGCGCGAGCTGGTCGGTCACGTCGATCGTCCCGGGATCGTAATACTCGCCGTTCACCAGTCCGAACCGCAAGTCGAGTTCGACGCGGGCCCCGTCGAGCGGCGGCCCGAAGGTGACGAACTCCGGCGAGTAGATGCTCACCCGGTCCTCATCCGCCGCACCCATTTGTTGCTTGTTGTTGAGGGTCAACTGGTGGGTAACTGTGAAGTCAGAGGAAGGCTGCCGCGAAGACATGAGCGCCGATCCGGCAAAGCCTTTCAACGAGGCTGCCGCTCCGATCATGTTCGAGTTGCCATACACCTCGATCTCCACGCGGCACGGAAACGACAGCGCATGCGGAACCATCGCGAGTTCCGCCTCGATGTAGTCGTCCGGCGTGTCGAAACCGTTTTTACCGTTCTGGTACTTGATATGGTAGGTGCCGTCGGTTTCAATGATTTGCTGCGCGGTCATCGATGCCACGATCTCCATGTCGTTCGTGGCGATGTATTCGCCGTCGGCGCGCGTAAGCCTTCGGTTGAGGGTGCCCGGTTCTGCCAGAGCCGCGAATGTTGTCAGCTTCTCGGTGTTTACGAACGTCACGCCATCGAGGTGTGTCTGATCCCCGGAGTACATCAGCCCGTTGAATATCATCACGTCATACGTTCCCGAACCCACGCGGAAACTGACCCTGTTGCCCGGATCGAGGAAGAATTCCCGGAGACTTTCCTCATCGGCGCGCCAGGCCAATGCCGTGGCTTGGTTCCTCATGTCGGCACCTTCTTCGCCGAGTGACGGCTGCCAGTCGCCCGTAACGGACAGCATCGGATCGGCCCTGACATGGAGGTCACGATGATCGTCACACCCGGAAACGATAAATATTGCCACAACGACCGTGCAGAGGAGTGCACGGGAAATCAGGCGTATAACTACCGGCGCGGATTTTTTGAATATGCTCGAAAGTGCCATTGCTTATCGGTTGTAATGAATAGTTGATTTTTATTCGAGGTCCTGAAATTTTCGGTATTCGCCGAATTATTTCTCTTTTTTGCAGATCAGCCATACGAAGTTGACGCGTACTTGTGTCGGAAAGAAACCCTTTGCGTGATAGACCGTTTTCTCCCACATCAGGTGTCCATCTTGAGGTTTGCCGTAGTGCCTTACTTCCGGGGCGTAGACATAACCGGCCAGTAGCGAGAGGTCAAGGTTGAAGCGGCGGGAGAGACGCGCCGAATAGCCGGCGCTCAACCCTGCCGAACGGTAGCCGTCCCCCTGCCAGCCTCCTCCCCACTGCAGGTCGAAACGGCTGCAATACGTGCCATACACACCTATATTCCAGCCTGTCAGTGCGTTTTTGCGCGGTTTGAACCAGTAGCGGCCCTCCAGCGTGTAGCGGATGGTTTGCAGCGCATGGTAGTTGTTGATGCGGGTGTAGGCATACGCGAAATCGCCTGCCACGGAGAAATGTTTACCGAGCGGGACCTCGATGCCGAGGTTCGGGCCGCCGACCGCATCGAACAACAGATTCGTTCGCAGGGCGAAAACGGTTTTGCGCCGTACGGCGGGCGGAGGTACTGCTTCTACGATAGGTTCGAAAGCGGATACCGGTTCGTCTCTGGCTTCGGGTGCCGGATCTGCCGCCGGTATCGGTTCCGGTGCCTGGGGAGGAGTCTGAACCGGAGAATAGAAAACAATTCCGGCAGAACCGTAGCGCAGTCTTCTCAGGATATAACGATCCCGGATATAAGCGAATACCGCGCCCTCGCGCATGGCAATCATCCTGCGATTTTTCTCTTCGTCGGAAAGCGAGGGATTTTTGAGCATATCCAGAAATTCGTCTTTTGACGGAACGTCCGGATCGGCCTCGACCAGCCCGATCAGTCCTTCCCAGTACCTTGCGTCGGCCCGGGCGCTGATCATGGAAAAGTCGACGTAAGGATAGTTTCCGGTAATATGATTCTTCATAGCGATGGCCCTTCGCAGCGCGAGCTGCCTGTTATATTCCGGCGCACCCTCGGGAGAGGCTGCCGCCGTGATGATGACAGAATCGAGCCGGGATACGAACTCACGGTCGGACATAACGTCGTGCAACGCCTTCAATTTTTTTGCGTTGTCCATAAAACTGCTGTCGACGTCCGCTTTGCTGAACCGGAACAGAATGGTGAAAGTCCCGACAGTATCCGGTATTGCCGGCTCCGCAACGGGAGATTGACCCCACGCGTTTATGGTGACAATAAAACAAAAAGTATATAGTAATATTTTTTTCATTATATCATTTGTATGTCGGACAGATGAAATGATTTTATGTTTTCCAATGGAATTATGTTTACCTAATTCGGGGTATATCTGGAAAATAACCGGGTATATCTTTTGTTCTTACACACAAAGAAAAGATGTATTTGTTATCGTATAATGCCAAAACGTATAAATCATATCCGCAAAATCGTAATGACCAATCTACTCAAACTGCAATTTTGTAACGAGTATGACAAAACATCAAAGCCGGTCTCATTTTTGAAGTGCACGAAATCATTATCATCAACTGTAATACAGACAAATACAGTAAATAAGGCTATATTTGTATGCCATAATCCAGTGAGTCTATGGCTGAACATCGTGATTGTCGGAGGAGGGGCGTTATCTTTGTATACTATAAATGTCAGAGAGTCTATAACTGTCTACCTACGCAAGTTTAGTGCACCGGGAAAAGCCAGCATAAATACACTCTCGAGAAGAATAATTTGAATTTGATTAACATGGGAGTACTTGCCACATACAGCAACTTAATGACCTTTATTTTACCGATAATTTGTTCGGTCATATGTTCAGTCTTTACCTTTTTATTGATATGGAATTATCGCAATCTTACCGAAAGAAAATTAAGGCGGGTCGTGAGCATCTATTGTATCCTGATAGCCGTGTGGTGGGCGTCTGTTTTATGGCACGCGCTCTCTGACGATCCGATATTCCTTCCGGTCGATATTCCTTTTGCCCTGTCATATATCTATATCCCCGTATTGTTCTACAACATCGTTTATTACCTGACCTATTTAGGGAATAAAAGAAATTTTCCCGTACTGAATTACCTTTGGCCGGTACCCACGTTGGTAATCGTCCTGATAGCGGCAGCATGGATATCGCCTCCCGAAGGAGGAGTTTTTACCGGGATGTCGTTGTTCGAGCGATATACGGAGCTTTTCATATCCGGCCTTTTACTGCGGTTTGCTACAGCGATAGCCTATATCGTTCCGACCGGCTGGTTGTTGTCGCGGTATTATAAACAGACGATACGGCAAAAGGTCGACGCGGATCGAAAATATCTCAGTATAAAATCATCGCGTTGGCTCATCGTGTTTTTCGCGCTTTCCATCGCTATATTGCTCATCGCTTTTTTGCCTTCGGTAGTCGGTTCCAGCCAATGGCTTATCTGGCTGAACGCGTTATGCATTATGGCTCAGGAAATATTGCTTACCTACCAGGTTATCCGCAGACAATATCTCTCCTACAAAACCTCCGATTTGTTTCCAGTTAACGAAAAGAAAAACGGGAACAACGGTTTGATCGTCAAACAGCGCCTTGCGCCGGACAATACGCGCGGGCAGTTGAACAGGAGGACGTTCGAAAACTATTTGTCTCAAAAGAAACCATACCTCGATCCCGACTTCAAACTGACCGACATGGCAGAGGCGATGGGTGTGAACCGTACCGTCATGTCCAATTTTATCAATCAAACTTACGGCATGAATTTCAGGCGCTACCTAAACCTGTGGCGGATCGAGGAGTACCAGATTCTGATGGCGCATCCTTCGAGCGAACGTAAAAATCCGTATCAGGTAATGGTTCTGGCTGGGTTTAAAGACTCCAGACATTTCCAGCGTACAATTCAATCGGAAAATACATATAAAGAACATTTTAAAGGGAAACCGCCAATAAATAAAAAAGGATGAATCAAGATATCGGACGTGCAATAGTTTTCTCAATACCCGTGGTCAGCGCTGCGGTCAGCTTGATCATGATTTCGCTCGACACAACCCGCTCTTCCAATACCGTTAACCGGAAGATACATTACAGCATGATCACTGTATACTGTCTGATTATGCTGTACTGGGCCGGATTGGACATGCATTCCATCGCCCCGGACGCTTTCATTTTTTATTTGCCTGTTTGCTTTTCCTCTTTCAGCTTTATTCCCGTATTCCTGTACCTGATCACCTATATCATTACAGGAACAGGCGAACGGAAACGTTTCCCTGCATACCATTTCATCCTTCCGTCGTGTGTGACTATAACTGTCTACGTGATTGCCTTTATCGCGCCGTTCCGGCAACGCTGGAATGCTATTTACGGCAATGAAGTAAGCGTAACGACCGCGGTAATCGATACCATATTTATTGTCTGTATTTTGCTGAGCATTTTATACTCCGGGCTGAGCCTGCTCCGCATCAAGTCGTATAAACGCCAGGTAGCCAACTATTCCGCCGATATTTACCGAATGTCGCTGGATTGGCTCTCCTTTATCATCCTGTTCAGGGTCGTGCTGCAAACCTTGCCGATAGCCGGATTGATATTGGGTATCGGGCTATTCAATAAGTTGGGGTTTATCTGGGCATTTACGACATTGCCGGCGGTCTTTACCCATATCGTACTGTGCCTAAATATCCTTTCGGAGAATTATGTGATTATCGAGCCCGTTACCGCTAAAGAAAAGGAAATGACCGCGTCGGGAAATTATGCGCAACTGGGGCGGCAGCGAGTTGAGACTTATTTAGAGGATAAGAAACCTTATCTAAATCCGGAATTCAAAATAACCGACATGGCCAGGGACCTTTTGTCCAACAGGACTTATATATCGGCTTTCATCAACCGGGAATATGGTATGAATTTCAACCGTTTCATCAATAATTACCGGCTGAAAGAAGTGGAAAGATTACGGTTGGAGACTGTGCAAAGAAAACAAAAAATCTCCTCGCTGGAGATCGTTATCCATGCCGGATTCAGTAACTACCGCAGTTATTTTCGGGCTAAAAACATGGTAAAAAACGATGCCGTTTCCATGGATTAAAAAAACGTAATATTCGGCCCCGCTATTAGTGGAATCATTTTGTCAGACTCTCTTATACTTCGTCTCTTGGGGCGATCGCCTACCTGATTTTTAACGGGTGTTCCGATGATGGTTTTGATTATTTCCGTTTTTGGCTGATAGCCAGAGGACAAACGGTATTTTATA
>ERZ857503.1223-NODE-1223-length-15536-cov-5.706996_pt1 | contig 15536 bp, 11 predicted proteins | sample MGYA00519766_ERZ857503 | MGnify/ENA primary metagenome ERZ857503 (study PRJEB31778, sample SAMEA3449345) | human gut metagenome | biome: human gut; feature: human-associated habitat; material: faeces | place: United Kingdom | collected 2010/2012 ...
CGAAAGCCCTTGATCCGCTTATATTCGCTGATGAGGATTTCCGGAACCTGCTTTTCCATAGCCGCCAGCTTTTCCTTCAGCTTGGCCTGCACGGTAATGGGCAGGCCGAACAGATGAATGAAGCCCGCGGAATCCGCCTGGTCATATACCGAATCTTCGCCGAAGGTCGCCAGATCCTCACTGTACAGGCTGTACGGAGATGTAGTTCCCGCCGGAATGATATTGCCCTTGTACAGCTTGAGCTTCACATCACCGGTCACATTCTCCTGCGTTTTGTCCACAAAGGCGGACAACGCCTCGCGCAAGGGCGTGTACCACTGGCCGTTGTAAACGATATCGGCAAATTTCTGCGCCACCAGCGCCTTATAGTGAGCGGTCTCCTTGTCCAGGCACAGCATTTCCAGCTGCTCGTGGGCAAAATACAGGATGGTGCCGCCCGGCGTCTCGTACACACCGCGGCTTTTCATGCCCACAAGACGGTTTTCCACAATGTCGATGATGCCGATGCCGTTCGCGCCGCCCACAGCGTTCAGCTCTTTCAGCAGTGTGCTGGCCTTCATGGCCTTGCCGTCCAGCGCGGTGGGCTTGCCCTTTTCAAAATGAATGGTAATATAGGCGGGCGTGTCGGGCGCCTGCTCGGGCGCGACGCCAAGCTCCAAAAAGCCCGGTTTTGCGTAATCCGGCTCGTTTGCAGGGTCCTCCAGGTCCAACCCCTCGTGGGAAAGATGCCACAGGTTTTTATCCTTGGAATAATTCGTTTCACGGTTGATCTTCAGCGGCACATGGTGCGCCTCTGCATATTCGATCTCCTCTTCGCGGCTCTTGATGTCCCATTCGCGCCAGGGAGCGATGATTCCCAGGTCCGGTGCAAAGGCTTTTATGGCAAGCTCAAAGCGTACCTGGTCGTTGCCCTTGCCCGTGCATCCGTGGCAGATAGCGTCCGCGCCTTCCTTTTTGGCGATCTCTACCAGCTTCTTCGCAATGGGCGGGCGCGCAAAGCTGGTTCCCAGCAGGTAGGTGCCTTCGTATTTTGCCCCCGCCTGCACCGTGGGAATGATATAGTCTTCCACAAACTCGTCCACAAGGTCCATCACATACAGCTTGCTGGCGCCGGTGGCAAGCGCCTTGGCCTCCAGTCCGTCCAGCTCTGTTCCCTGCCCTACGTCTCCGGCGGCGGCAACGACCTCGCAGCCGTAATTCTCTTTCAGCCAGGGAATGATGATGGATGTATCCAGTCCGCCGGAATAGGCGAGAACTACTTTTTTGATCTTTTTCTGCTCAGCCATGGTGAAAACCTCCGTGTCCTTCAAATGTTGTGGCTAGTGTACCACGTCCTGCTGGAAAATGCAAGTAGCAACTCGCATAAATATGCGAGTTGCTACCTATTTTTCTGATTCAATTTTACGAACTTGCGCATAATATTCAAATATTTATGAATATTCATGATGCGTGCATCTTCTGTCCCTACATATGGAACCTCCGCCGCGCCTCATCCCTGAGGGCAGGGCGGTGGCGGACGACCAGCAGAGGGATGATCAGGGCAATGCAGACCGTTGCCACCACGATGGACCAGCCCGGTTCATAGCTCCCGCCCATCCAGCGGTCCACAAAGAGTTCGATCCCCACCACAAAGAGGCCGACGGCGCCGATGATCAGCGTAACGCTGCTGAGAATGGAGCGACCGCGGCTGAGGATCAGTCCCAATGCGGTGACGATGGCTCCGCCGGTCAGTATGATGGGCAGGGCCAGCCCCAGAAACCACCGCTGTCCGTGGAGGTCGATGGAGATCAGATAGACATATACCCCCACCGCGCAGGAGTCCAGCAGCAGCCGCACCCACAGGGGCATCCCCCGCAGAAGGAGCGGCGGCACCAGCCAGAGCCACAGCATCACAGCCGCGCCAACGACGTAAAGGGACCAGGGCCGCCCGGAGTGCAGGAAGAACAGATTGAGCACCCCGCACAGCACGGCCACCGAGGCAAACATCGCGGAGATGAGCAGGGCCAGTTCCTTTTTGCTGGCGGGCTGCACCTCCTTCCGTCGACTGGGGAAGGGCGGCGGAAGCTCGGCATCCACCGGCCGATTGGGGTTCTGGACCGGCGTGTGACAGAGCGGACATGCTCTGGCCGTGGCGTCCAGCTCCACACCGCAGTTGACGCAGTAGGACATGGTTTCACTCCTCCCGATTGGAGATCACCTTGACATGGATTCCCTCCCGCACCAGGTGGCGGAAAAAATCCCGCTCCACTTCGGACTCCTTCACCGTACCGGCGAAGGTGATCTCCATGGTATTGCCGAAGCTGAGGGAGGCGCAGTTGGCCCGGGGCGTGTAAGACTGGCCCAGAATGACCTCCATTCGCTGAATGTGGGGCTCCATCACCGCCGGCACCTGGAAGGCGCCGGGGTTGGTGAAGGTGGTGGAATAGGGGCGGCAGCCCGCGATCTTGTAGCTCACCGCCATGGCCAAATTTTTCAGCGGGGCGGGGACGATCTGAAGCAGGCGGTTCTTCTGGAGCATCACGTTGCGGGTGATCACCGCCTGCATTTCCTGGCGGCTGATGTGCAGACGCATATGGTGGTGGACTTGGGCGACGATCTCAGGAAAAGTGTAATCGCCCAGCTCGGGATCAATGGAGGGCCGGACCGTCAGGATGAAGTTCCGCAGCGTTTTGGACGGAAAGTGGGGCCGCAGATTGATGGGGACTGCCAGAGCCACAGGCAGCTCTCTCCGCCGCCCCTCCCGGCGCTGCTTGGCCAGTATGGCCTCGATGAGCACCGCCGCCAGATATTCCGTCACGGACGCGCCATAGCCATGGGCCGTCTCCCGGAGCTTGTCCAGTGGCACCAGACCCATGGTCACGTTCAGCGTGTAAAAGGGCTCCGGCGTACCATTCCCCTGATAGGCCCGCCGATCCCCCATCCCCTTTCGGACCCGGGACTTGGCATAGCGGAAGTAGGCATCCTCCTGCTCCTCCCGCGGGGGCGGCTCATCGATGTCCAGGACCCCGTCGGTGTTGGGGATGTCGTGCCCCAGCTCCCGGAGATAGACGGCCAGCAGCGTGCGGAGCAGCGTCAGGGACCCGGCTCCGTCGGCCAGGGCGTGAAAGACCTCCAGCGAGATCCTGTGTCCATAGTAAAAAAAACGGATGAGCCAGCCATCATCCTCTCCAAAGCGCACCGGCTGGCATGGATTTTTCATATCCTCCTTGACAAAGGGGCCCGGCGCGCCGTTGGGCTCAAAGTAATACCAGAAGGCGCCCCGCTTAATGCGGACCCGGAATCCCGGGAACCGGGGCAGGGTCTTGTCGATGGCCCTTTGCAGCGCCTCGGGGTCCACCAGCTCTGTCATCACGGCGGAAAAACGGTAGATCGCCGAGTAGTTCTCCTTTTGAATGGCGGAGTACATCATGGCCGCATTGTCCAGCTTGTACCAAACCGGCTTCTGCCTCTTCTCCCTCGGCATCCGACCGCGCCTCCTCTCCGTTCACGGATGGTATTTTATCACAGCACGGACGCGAAGACAAGGAGAACTGCGGGAACTCTCTATCTGGATACTGCCCTGTCACTTAGCATTTGCTCAAGAGCCGTTAAGGCTTCAAAAATATATGGGCAATGGGCCGGTTCCCAAAATGCACCAGCCCATTGCCCATAGTCCTTCGATATTTCAAGCAGTATATAGAAACTCTTTGGCTTTTGCCAGCGTAATTTTCTGATCCAAGAACTGCTGATAGACATCGCAGATGGTCTCCACGTCCTTGCTGATGGCAACCTGTTCGCCTTTGTGGAGCCAGAGGACCTTGGAACACAGATTCCGCACCTGCTCAATGGAGTGGGACACCAGGATGGTGGTAGCCCCTGAGCCGATGATCTCCCGCATCTTCTCCTCGCTCTTTTTCCGGAACGCGCCGTCGCCCACGGACAGCACCTCATCCAGGATCAGGATGTCCGGCTGCACCAGAGAAGCGATGGCGAAAGCCAGCCGGGACTTCATGCCGGAGGACAGCTGCTTGAAGGGCCGATTCTGAAATTCCTCCAGCTCCGCGAAGCCGATGATCTGCTCATACATCTCGTCCATAAATCTTCGAGTATACCCCAGCATAGCGCCCCGGAGATAGGTGTTCTCCCGCACGGTCAGGTCCCCGTCAAACCCACTGCCAAGCTCCAGCAACGCGGCAATGGTACCCCTTCGCCTTACATAACCCTTGGTTGGCTCCATGATGCCGGACACTGCTTTCAGGAGTGTGGATTTCCCCGCCCCGTTGGCACCGATGATCCCCAACATCTCCCCCTCTTCCAAGGTGAAGTTGACGTCCCGGTCAGCCCAGAACTCCACCACCTTATAATTGCCGGTCAGCCTGCGCATCACATACTCCTTGATGCCGATCTCTTTGAAATCCCCCGTCATGTACCGGATAGACACATTGTGTACTTCCAAAATACTCATTGCGCCCCTCCTTACACGTAGTACAAGAATCTTGTGTTGTATTTCTTGTACATCCAGCAGCCCAGTCCCAAAGCGATGGCCACGTCAGCCAGCATCAACAGATGAAACCACACGCTGGGGATGGTGGCCTCAATGACGATCTTGCGGAAGTAGCGGATAAACAGGTACACCGGGTTCAGAAGGAACAGGCACTGCGCCGTGTAGCTGTAACGCTCGATGGTATAGAAGATAGCTGACATGTACATCAGCAGTTGAGTAAACACCACCCAGAGGTACTGGATGTCCCGGAAAAACATGAACAACGCCGACAGGATCAGCCCCACTCCGATGTTGAACAGCACCAGGCACCCGATGGGATACAGTAGCAGGATGAACTTCCAGGTGAATGTGATTCCATCCAGCACGCAGAACAGGAAGAACACGCACAGCGTTAGGCCAAAGTTGATGAGGGTCTGTACATTTTTGGAGAACAGGAACAGATACTTGGGCACATTCACCTTGGTAAAGATACCGGCGTTACCCATAAGGGAGGTCATTCCCTGCGAGGTAGACTCGTTGAAGTAGGAAAACACCAGGTTGCCGCAGAACAGGTAGGTGGTGTAGTGCTCCATTCCCTGCCCAAAAAACTGGGTGAACACCAGCCGCATCACCAACAGCATCAGCAGGGGCGACAAAATGCTCCACGCCATGCCCAGCACCGTGCGCTTGTATTTTTTCTTAAAGTCCCGCTTTACCAGTTCCTCAAACAGGAATTGGTTTTGCTTTATTTTCTGAAACATACACACTCCACTTAATCCCGAAAATACAGGTCCCGGGTGTATACCTTGTCCATCACTGGCTCCAGCTCCGGGCTGTATCGGTTGGCAATGATCACCTGGCTGACAGACTGGAACTCATCCCAGTCCCGGATCACCCGGCTTCCGAAGAACACATCTTCCCGCAGCGTCGGCTCGTAGATGACCACCTCGGCGCCCTTGGCCTTCAACCGCTTCATGACGCCCTGAATGCTGGACTGGCGGAAGTTGTCGGAATTGGCCTTCATGGTCAGCCGGTACACCCCCACCACACAAGGATTGCCAGAGGAGCCATTGCGGCCCTGACCATCCGGTCCGTAGTACCCCGCCTTCTCCAGCACCCGCTCGGCAATGAAGTCCTTCCGGGTGCTGTTGGCGTCCACGATGGCACCGATGATGCTGTTAGGCACCTGATCGTAGTTGGCCAGCAGCTGCTTGGTGTCCTTGGGCAGGCAGTAGCCGCCATAGCCGAAAGAGGGGTTGTTGTAATAGTTGCCGATGCGAGGGTCATAGCCGATGCCCTCGATGATCTGCCGGGTGTTCAGCCCCCGCACCTCGGCGTAGGTGTCCAGCTCGTTGAAGAAGGATACCCGCAGCGCCAGATACGTATTGGCGAACAGCTTCACCGCCTCTGCTTCCGTGGAACCCATCAGCAGCACGGGAACGTCCTCCTTGACTGCGCCCTCCTTCAGCAGCCCCGCAAAGGTCTCCGCCGCCGCGGCCAGGCGCTTGTCCTCCATGGGCGCGCCCACAATGATGCGGGACGGATACAGGTTGTCGTACAGCGCCCGGCCCTCCCGCAGGAATTCCGGGGAGAAAATAATGTTGTCACTGTGCATTTTCTCCCGGATAGACAGGGTGTATCCCACCGGCACCGTGGATTTGATGACCATGATGGACTTGGGGTTCACCGCCATGACCTGCTGGATGACCGCCTCCACAGAGGAGGTGTCGAAGTAGTTTTTCACTGGGTCGTAGTTGGTAGGGGTGGAGATGATGACGTAGTCCGCCTCCCGGTAGGCGGCGTCGCCGTCAGTGGTGGCGGTGAGGCGCAAGGGGCAGTTAGCCAGATAGTCCTGGATCTCCGGGTCCGCCAGCGGTGACTGTTTCGCGTTAATGAGGTCTACTTTTTCCTGCGCCAAGTCTACAGCGGTAACATCGTTGTGCTGTGAGAGCAGCACAGCGTTGGCCAGGCCCACATAACCGGCACCCGCGATTGTGATTTTCATAGGTCCTGTCCTCAAAACTTTCTCTCTGGAATAGGGCTTTTGGGTGGCAGGGTCAGCCAGTCACCCAGAATCTGGTCATATTCCTGCGGTTGCCACTGGCAAAGACCGCTTGCTGGGGTAAACGTAATCTCACCCACAAATATCTTTTGGCCATCATGAAGAAAATCTATGCGAACAAAAGAGAACTGCTGACAGATCTTTTTTGTAATGTTAACCATTTCCTCAAACCGACTGGGCTTTTCCAGTTTCACCTTCAGCTCGGGCAGGGAAGTAATAAACTCTAGTTTTTTCCATTCCAAATCGTAGGTTGCCTTCGCATTTTCTCCGTGAGGTGCATGAATCGCAGAGATAAACTTCGGCTCTCCGTTGAAGCACCAGAACTGGTACTCGTACTGACAGGGGTGGTATTCCTCCGCAATAATTTTGGGCGGAATGTTCATATAATGCATTTCTAGACCGTATTGCAATGCGAAATTCGTGCCCAGCCAGCGGTCGAACTTCTGTTTCGCGTCATCTCGTTCCAATGCTGCCTTATCCTTCACGATAATATTCCAGCTGCTTCCATGGTTAGCCTTCAGGACAAACTGTTGGGGTAATTTCTCAAAGTCAATCTCATCAAAGGAATCCCAAACGCCTTCTAATGGGATCAGGTACTGCTTCCCTAATTCCTGCTCTACCCACCCTCGGAACAAGTACTTGTCTGCCAAGAGTGTCTTCAGTGGAACACTATCATACAATTTCAGCCATTGGAGTTTTTCGTTAAACGTTCTGGGCTCAGCCAGATCTAGAAAGTGCCCGCATCGTTTTTTGTACCACGCACTCAGCCGTTCTTCATAGCTACTACCCACTTCTTCTTTTCGCTTTTCTACACCCACTTCGCCAACAGCTTTTTCCGCTACGGATACTTTCTTTCTGACCGGATTGAAGGGGTCTTCCCGCAGGCCCAGATGAACCAGAATGCGTTGCACGGTGAAGTGGATGCCATGCTCTTGATAGCAGCGGATACAGCCGCGGAGCTTTCTCGGCAACCATGTGATAAATCGACCGACTTTGTAAGTAGCGGAGGAGTGGATTGCCCGAATCTCACCCTCCAGCATATTGACCCTCAGCCGGAGTATCCTCTCTGCCTGTCGGCTTTGCTGCTCACATACGGGAAGGGTCGCAGGCTGTACTGCCCCGGCTGCCTTGCCTTCGTTCAGAATGAATGTCTCAAACAGCATGGCGGAGCAAGGGTTGTCAAATGCCATCTCCGCCTGCTCATCCACCGACAGCTTCCCATATGTCTGACGCACCGCATACCGCATGGCCTGGAATGCCCTTAGAATCTCTGTCCCCTTCTCATCGTTCCGGGCGTTTTCCAAGCCATACTTCAGCATTTCCTGCATACAGGTAAAATACCCTATCACATTCTTGGTAGACTTAGCAGTCGTCATTATGGAGTTTTCTCGTACTCTGCGGTGGTAATATTTCTGATTTATATAAGAGACCCGGTCAGCACACATAAGCACCTGGAAACAAAACAGCTCGTCCTCATGAATGATTCCTTCATAAAAAGAGATGCCGTTCTTCAGCAGAAATTCCCGTCTGGTCATCATCAGGCAGGCACTCGTGATATAGGCGTGGTCATCCTTTAGCATTCTCATAAACGATACGCCGTCATAAACTCGAGCATACTCTTTTCGATGGATAGCCGACGGCCGGATTTTTCCTGTCCCATCGTAAAAACTGACAAGGTCAAAGAAGACAGCATCCAAACTGTTTCCTGTACTGAGGCTATACAGTTCTTCTAGCGCGTCCGTTTCCAGATAATCATCGCTGTCAATGTAGTAAATAAATTCGCCTCTTGCCTTTTTCATAGCAATGTTTCTTGCAGAAGAAAGCCCCTGATTCTCCTGGCTCACAATCCGAACACGTTCGTCCTTTGCCTGATATTCCCGCAAAATCGACGGAGACCCATCGTTAGAGCCGTCATCCACGCAAATGATCTCAATCTCTCTGAGAGTCTGCTGCAGGACACTGTCTAGACACTGACGCAGATACTTCTCCACATTATAAACTGGGATAATGACAGAAACTGCAATCTCCCCAGCAGGCGGCAACATCGCTTCTCGTTTAACGGAGGGAAACCGAGAAACCTCCATTCTAGTCATCAATTCCTTGCTAAACTGCTTATCTAAAAGGCCTTTCTCGATCCCCCTCTTTATTTCAAACATCTGAAGGTACCGTTCCTGTAGCGCGTCAATCAGGTTCTGATAGCCGTCGCTCCCTTCCAGTTTTTTTAGATTATATACCACCTGAGAGAGCGCATTGTTGGCAAAACTCACCCAGACATCCTCAAAGATGCCATTCTCCTTCAGGCTCTCCCTCACCGCCTCCAGTGCGTCGCAGAAGGTTAGAGGGGATTGGCTGTTCTGCGACTGCAGATTTGCAGACATCCCAACCCTGTAATGAACTAACACCTTGCCCACTATAGTGATGTTCTCCGCTAGCACCAACGCCATCATAGAGAAGTACACGTCGTTTGCCCGTGGAAGAGCTTGAAACTTCAGTCCGTGCTTTTTTATAAAATTGGCGGAGAACATCTTGTTCCACGGTGCCAGCGATGTTACCTGAAAGATATGCTCCTTCCAGTCCTTCCAATTGAAAGGCTCGTTCCTTATATATCTTTTTGGAAGGAACCAACTGGTTTCCAAAAAGGCCTGTTCCCGCTGGTCAAAGCGGTCTGCACCACACAGGCTGATGTCTGCACTGCAGTTTTTACACCTTTCATACTGTAGCTCCAAAAGGTCCGGTTCGAAAAAATCGTCCGCGTCCAGAAAGACGTAATACTCGCCGGACGCCGCCGCCATGCCGTTGTTCCGGGCCACGCCGGCATACTGGTTCTGCTGGCACAGTACCTTCACCCGGCTGTCTTTCTGCGCGTACTCCCGCAGAATGTCCAGGGAGCCGTCGGCGGACCCGTCGTCCACACAGATAATCTCAATGTCCCGCAGCGTCTGGCCCACCACGCTGTCCAGGCACTGGCGCAAATATTTCTCCGCATTGTAGACCGGAATAATCACCGATACTTTAGGCATTTCTTTCTCTCCCAATTTCACATTGTCGTTAAAAAGCCGCTGCGTTCCCCGCAGATCAGTACGCAGTCCTTTTTCCCGCTGTATCTCCCACGCCTGCAGAGAATTCCATGCTCCCGCAAACGCTTTTCCATTTCCGCAACGGTGTGTGTCTCGCCACCGCGCTCCGCATCGTCGATCATGATGACAAAATTCTCGCTCAGGCACTCCGGCAGTAGTCTCAGCACGTCAATCCGGGCGTATTGCTTCATATCCCCGCCCAGCGGCGCATCGATGAAGATGAAGTCGAACTTCTTCCCCGCCAGCGCCTCCCGGAAGCCCTGGAACACCCGGACCGCCTCCGCCTCCTTGTAGGGGACCATCTCCCGATCCAGCTGCAAAATCTCTGTCCGTTCCGACAGAGCAAAGTCATTTTTGAAAAAGGCGATCCATTCTGGATCGTGCTCCACCACAACGTGCTCCACGCCTTCGTGGGTCGCTACATACTGGCCAATCATTCGGGTGGACTGCCCCAATCCCAGCTCCAAAATGCGCTGGGGGCGGGCCTCATTCAGCACCCGGTACATCACGTACAGCACCGGATACCCCACCGCCCAGCGTCCGGGGGAAAAAGCCGTATTCTTCAGCCATGCGCTGCCGTTGACGGTATTGTTGAACGTCTCCGCCCACACCGCCTCAGAGGCGAACCGCGCCCCCTCAGCACTCTGCTTCCGGGCCTGCTCTACTGCCGCCGACAGGGCTTTCCGCTGGGCTTCCGCTTGTTGCGTCTGGGCATGAAGGGTCTCACGTCCTTTTTCCACTTCTGTCCGCAGGCTCTCCAGCTTTTCCAGTGTCTCCCGCTGGCTCTTTTCCAGCCGTTCCAGCCGGTCTGTCAGGCCCTCGTTGGCCCGGTGCAAATTCTTTACCTGCTCCGTCAGCGCATCGCCCACACGGCGCAGGCTTTCCGCCCTCTCAGTCTGTTCCCCCAGCAGCCGGGCCAGTTCCTCCGCCTGCCGCTCCACGGCCTTTATCGTCCGATCCTGACCCTCCGCCAACAAATGGGCCTGCCGCTCTGTCAGCCGCTGCAGCCCCTCTATTTCACGCAGGAAGGTCCGCACCGGTGGTGGCAATATCTTCTTCAAAAGCTCTTTAATAGCTCCCATAGTCCTCCTTACGGCCTATCCGTGGCCTGTCTGCTTTGTTTGTTCCATAAATATATACCAGTACTGAGGCCAACAACGGTGCCCGATGGTAGATGCTCCACAGCAGCCGCTTCCCTCTGGGGGAAGCCCGATACTCCGCCGTCTCCCGGGCCACGTCCCAGTGCCGCTCAAAAATCTTGTGCATCCGCCGGACATGTCCCACGGCCAAGCGCAGGGACACATCTCCTCCCGGCGGAATCAGTCGTCCGAAGCTGGGGATCTCCCGACAGATGAAAAACGCCCCCTCCGGCACGTCCTCCGCCGCGGTACTGTACGCCTCGAACAGCTTTTCCGCACTGGCGGCGTGGAGAGGCTTTTTCCGCCCCCGGGTGATACTGGGGTTGGTGGTATTATAATGGTAGAGCACCGCATCGGTGCGAGCGAAGGTTCCACAAAACCGCTCTACCTCCGTCATACAGGCAGCGTCCATGTGGTAGTACTTCTCTGGGAACCTTCGGTCCCGCCAGATTTCCCGACGGAATAACTTGTTGTTCAACCCGTGGGTAATGTTCTCCCGGAACAACTCCTGAGTCAGTTGGCCTTTCAGGTAGACCGCCGTGCCTCCCAGCGTCTTGCTTCGCAACTGAGCGTAGTTGCCCTCGTTGCACATCTCGCACTGAGCCACGTCGGCGTGGGTTTCCTCCGCCAGCGCCAGCAGCACCGCGTACATCTCCGACTCCAGCCAGTCGTCGGCATCCACAAAGCCAATATAATCGCCGGAAGCTGTGTCCAACGCCGTATTACGTGCGGCAAAAGCTCCCCGGTTCTTCGTGTGCAACACCCGGACCCTTTTGTCTGACGCCTCGTATTGGTCGCAAATAGCGCCGCAGTGGTCCGGCGAACCGTCATCCACCAAAATGATCTCCAAATTTTGGTGTGTTTGACCAGTAATGCTGTCTAAGCATCGGCACAGATAGCATTCCACTTTATAAATCGGCACGATAACTGATATTTTGCGTGTCTCCATTACACACTTGACCCCTTATAGCTGCTCTCCACAATCCGGACGACATTTGAGATATCAAATTTGGCACAACCAGTCTGATCTGGGTTTCGGTCCGGCTCTCCTGCTGGCGGTGTAAGGATCTCCTGTGCCCAAAACTCCGCTGACTTATCAAGGCTTATGCGATAGAAGAGCGGAGAGACTGCCGCCTCCTCCGGCACATTTTCAGAACAGAAGGTTCGTAGTCCGGCCGCCTGTGCTTCAACAGCCACGATACCAAGTCCCTCGAACCGACTGGGAAATACGAACGTGTCCATGGCCCACAGCAGTTGCTCTACTTGCTTGGTCACACCGTAGAAAGTCATGCGGTCCTCGATGCCCAGGGCAAGAGCTTTCTCCTGCAACATACCCAGATCTTCACCTTCGCCCACCAGCAAAAGGTGGCTCTCTGGCCTGAGCTTAATGACCTGAGAGAATATCTCCAACAAAAAATTCTGGTTTTTCTGATAACAAAGCCGTCCTACATTACCAATTACAAACTGATCTGTGAGCCCTAACTTTTGCCGCATAGTCTCGCGGACGGCGGGGACAAAGTGGAATCCTTTGGTGTCAATTCCGTTGGGAATGAAAGTAAAGCCACGGGTTTTTAAAAGCTTTGCTGGGAACATAAATTGGGCCGCATTATTGGAGCAAGCCCACAACGCAGTAGCATCCGGCGCATAGAGGCTACTGTACAAGCGATGAAGCCAAATCTTTATACGACGCGTGGGGCTTTCACGAAGGTCTGTGTTATGGCTGTGGGCAATGCGGGTGGGAATTCCGGCCCTCTTTGCCAGATGGACATAGTATAGGGACATACCGTGAAAAATATTGAGGTGGACGACATCGTATTGCCGCTCTGACAACAGCTTGTGAAACAAACGATAGTTTTTCGTCAACCGTCTTTGGCTACCGGAAAGTTCCCGAAAATGCACTCCACGATCCCGCAGATATTGAGAAAAGACGCTTTCCTTCAGTTCGGCCGCCACCAAGTCCACTTCCATATGGGAAATATCCATGTGAAGAAGCAGGTTATTCAAAAAAGATTCTATCCCACCGGATTCCCAGCGTTCGCAAAAACAGCAGACACGTATTTTTTTCACAACGTCCTTCTTTCGTATTGTACAGCTTGAGCAGGCGGGCCTGGCCATCCCCAGTTCTGCCGCCCGACTATCGCGCTGCCCCGCCAGAAACTCATCCATCTGCCCACAAATTTGTTGGCAGTGCAAAAAACTATATAACGGTTTCATATTACCACACAGAACGCTGGAAAACAAGGAATATTCCATTATCTAGGTCTGGTAAAAGGGGCCTGGAGAGTGAAAATAAAAGTGTCTTTGTATCAGACTAAGATCGCAGCGCTTATTATTTGAATCTCTGAGGAAGGAAAACTACAACTTTTTCTTGACCGTCCTCCTTCCCATTGAGGCAAAAGGGATATTTCTGCAAGTGCGCCCAACTTGCCTTCCAAAAATATGGGTGCAAAATGACGTCGTCATATGGTAGAATACTCTCTACAGGGGCGGAGCAAGTTTGTCCTCGGTCCGCTCTTTGGGGAGGATCTTATGAATAAAGAACACACCAAGTTGAAAAAGCTGGCCATCCGCACCCCGGAAGAGCGCCAGGCCGCCGAACAAAAGCGGACCACAGCCGTCATGGGCGCCCTGAAGGCCGTCCACTCTGCCACCTCCCCCGACTCCATGGAGCCGGAGGACCTGGAGCGCCAGCGCAAAGGCCAGGAGCTGCTGGGGCGTCTCATAGCCCCCATGGTGGGGCTGAGCTGGGAGCCTTTTGACCTGGAGGGGATGCCTGCGGCCTGGGTCCGCCCGGAGCGGGGCCACGACAAGCACCGTGTGGTTTTATACTGCCATGGCGGCGGCTATACCAGCGGCAATCTGGGCTATTCCCGTATTCTGGCCTCCAAGCTGGCCAATGTCACCGGATATGAGGTGCTCTCCTTTGAGTATCGCCTGGCCCCCGAGCACCATTTCCCCGCTCCGTTGGAGGACGTCACAAAGGCCTGGGACTACCTGATGCACCTTGGCTATGGCGCACGGGACATCGTGGTGGCCGGCGACTCCGCCGGCGGCAATCTGGCCCTGGTGCTCACTATGCTCCTCAGGGACGCCGGCCGGCTTCTGCCCAGACGGCTGGTGCTGATGTCCCCCTGGACCGATATGACCGCCAGCGGGAAATCCTATCGCGAGCGGCGGGACGCCGATCCCATGATCACCATGAACTATATCCAGGCCGTCCGTGCCGCCTACGCCCCCGGGCGCGAGCTTTCCTCGCCTATGCTCTCTCCTCTCTTCGGGGATTTCGACCGGTTTCCTCCCGTCCTCATACAAGTGGGAACCAATGAAATCTTAATGTCGGACTCGGTCCGCCTGCGGGACCGCCTGGTACAGGCGGGCATCCCCTGCCGTCTGGAAGTCTGGCCGGATATGTGGCATGTCTTTCAGATGTTCCCCATGAAAAAGGCCTCCCAAGCGATGGACAGTGTGGGCCGTTTCCTTCTGGAGACATGAGCACAATAGACTTTGCATCCAAAATGAACGCGAGGCCCGCAGAATTCTGCGGGCCTCGCGCTCATTTTCTCATTCCGCCGGCGCGATGCTGCCCAACTCCAGCACGGGGGTATCCCCCAGAAAGCCGGGCCGCCCCTTGGCCTTCTCTATGGTCCGGCAGAAGTAGGCGTAGAGGTCTGACTGCCGGTATTCTGTGTAGGGATAGCCCTCCAGGGGATAGTCATAGTCTAGGGTGAGATATCCTTTTTCTTCCAGCTCCAGCAGCATGGCGCCGGTCTCCTTCACCCACTCCATGGACTCCTCCGGGCCGCGCAGATAGACCGGCGCCAGTGCCACCGAAGAAAAGTCGTCCTCCCGGCTGCTCTCTATCAGGAATCTCGCCAGCGGCAAAAAGTGGTGGTGTTCCAGCTCGTGGAGGAAAGCCGTCTGGGCCTCTGTCAGCCCTCCTCCGTGAGGATGCATGGAATGGTGTTCCTGGTGGTGCCCACAGCTGCAGTTGCAGTGCTCCTGGTGTTCATGCATAGGGATTCTCCTTTTTTGTTTTTTCCATCATACCGGCCTTTTCTCCCGCTGTCAAGGCGCCTGAGCCGCGAGGCCGCGGTCCGAAGCGGCTTTCGCCTGCGGGAGCCGTCCGTTTTCACCGGAGGTTCCCTTGACATAGCCCGCAGGCCATGGTATGATAGCCGTCCTCTCAGTCCTCCTACTCTTATTTTTCTAGGAGGTGTTTTTTTGATCTCACATTGGAAACGCAAGTTCGTGGTGTTATGGGTGGGCCAAGCCTGCTCCATCTTTACCAGCATGCTCTCTCAGTATGCCCTCATCTGGTATCTGACCGACCGGACAGGCTCTCCCGCGGTACTCTCCATGGCCATGCTGTGCGGCATGCTTCCCCAAGGGGTCCTGTCGCTGTTCACCGGCTCCTTTGCCGACCGGTTCGACCGCCGGTATATCATGGCCATTGCCGACGGAGCCATCGGCATCGTCTCCCTGTTCCTTGCGCTGGCGGCAGCGGGCGGGACGCTGTCCACCGGTCCCATTCTTCTGGCACTGGCCCTCAGGAGCGTGGGCAGCGCCTTTCACAGCCCATGTATTCAGGCGGTCACGCCTCTGCTGGCGCCGCCCGACGCCTTATCCAGATGCGCCGGCTGGTCCCAGGGGATTCAGACCGTATCCATGCTCCTCTCTCCGGCGGCGGCCGCAGTCCTGTACGATTTGGTCGTCCGGGGAAGCCTCCCCCTCTCCGCCGTTCTCCTGCTGGACACGGCGGGTGCCGCCTTTGCTGTCCTGGCTCTGGCCGCCGCCCG
>ERZ857503.1224-NODE-1224-length-15520-cov-3.165535_pt1 | contig 15520 bp, 10 predicted proteins | sample MGYA00519766_ERZ857503 | MGnify/ENA primary metagenome ERZ857503 (study PRJEB31778, sample SAMEA3449345) | human gut metagenome | biome: human gut; feature: human-associated habitat; material: faeces | place: United Kingdom | collected 2010/2012 ...
CCGTGCCGCCCGCGGCGGACATGTCCATGAAGGTCTGCACCATACCCAACACCGTGCCGAGGAAACCGATCATCGGGGCGCCGCCGGCGATCGTGGCCAGAAACGGCAGGCCGTTCTCCAATTTCGAGACCTCGAGGTTGGCGACGTTCTCGATGGCGGTCTGCACGTCGCTCATCGGGCGTCCGATGCGCTCGATACCCTTCTCGATCATGCGTGCGATCGGCGTGTCGGTCTTCTTGCAGAGGTTCACGGCCGTCGATATCTTGCCGTCGGAGATGTAGTCGCGGATGCGGTTCATGAAGTTCATGTCCAGCACCGACGCCCTGCGGATGGCCATGAAGCGCTCCACGAAGATGAAGATCGTCACGCCGCCCAGCGCCAGCAGCGGCCACATCAGCCAGCCGCCTTTGGTAAACAGGGTCCACAAGCCCATGCGGGTCTCCTCACTAACGGCCACCGCCTCGGCGGCCTGCAAAAAAGTTGTCATAGTTTCTAAACGTTTATTTAAAATTTGTTGTCTGTCTCGTTGCTTCGACCGCTCAATCCCCGCGGCGTACCGCCGCGTTTACAAATTGGACCCACCCCCAAATCCCCGCCTTGGCGGGGGCTTGTCGCATCGCAACCGGGATTTTGTCCGAAATTATGCCCGATTTTTAATTTTTCATCCTTAATTACAAATTCACAATTCATTCATCCTCTTTACCTTTAACGTATCCGAACGGCGAAAGCGTATCCGCGGGCTCCTGCCGGCGGTTCTTTTCCGCCTCTTCGGCCGCTTTTTCAGCCGCGCGGGTCGTGCGGCGCGCCATGCGCCGGGCCTTGCGTTTCTTATTGGTGAAACGCTCCCGGATGCGGTCGCGCAGGTCGCGCAGGTTGTTGAAGTCCTCCTTGAAGTAGACGCCGATGCCGGTCTCCTGCAAGCCCTGATTCTCGTCGAAACGGTCGATGGTCTGCGTAAAGGCTTTCAGTTTGAGCGTCCCGGCGCGGTCGATCAGGTAGGTGATGTAGGCCTCGCCCATGAAGTTGGACATCGAATTGTTGTTCACGGCAGCCTGCTTGTTGTCGATCAGGTAGTTGCCCTCGACCTCGACGAACAGGCGGTTGTTGATCAGGCTCTTCGAAAGCCCGAAGTCCACCTCGTCGCTCGTCAGCTCCGACTTGGGCCGGTAGCGGATCACCACGTTGTAATCCGACGACGAGAGCCAGTTGCTCACCATGTTCGACACGAACTCCAGTCCCGTGGCCGCCGACACCGAACTGCCGATGTTGGCATTGGCCTGCGAGGAGTTCTCGGACATGAAACTGTTGAACAGCAGGAGGTAGAGGAACTGCGTGTCGACCGTCTCGGGGGTCGAGAGGGCGTTGGTGACCAGCGTCTGGGTCTCGGGATCGGAGCCGGGCACCCGCACGTCGAAGCCGATCGAGGGGTTCGACAGCCGGTCACCGAGGTGGATGATACACTCCACGGGCACCGAACGGTCGCCGCCGAGGTTTTCCGACGTGCCCTGCAACAGCGGCTGCAGCGAGGCTTTGAGCTTGTAGACGGCGTCAATGTCCAGCAGGGCGTTCATCGGCGACCCGGTCCACTGGATCGACGAGCCGCTCTCGATGGTGAAGCGTTTGTTGATGATCTGTTGCAGCGAGAGCATGAAACTGCCCTCGGAGATGGTGTAGTCGCCGTAAATCTCGAAAATGTTCGCCCGGGGGTTGATCGCAAGGTTCAGGGTCCCCTCGCCGCGCCCCTTCACCGTGTTGCCCGCCACGTCGATCTCGACCTCGGCATCGGGCCGCACGTCGAGCGCCATGGTGATGTTCATCTGGTTCGAAGCGTCGGCACGCTGGCGGTGTTTGCGTTCGAAGAGGAGTTTTTTGCGCGCCACGTTGTCGAGCGTGTCGGTCTTCTCGGGCTGCACGAAGACCACGAAATCGGCATTCGAAATGTTCGACTTGCTCGACAGCGGCAGCACGAACGACGAATTGCCGTCGGTCGAGGCCGCGATGTCCATCTTAACGGCCCCCTTGTCACCCGAGATGCGGGCCGAACCCGTGGCGTAGACCTTCCCGTAGAAAGCGTCGTTGTCGTCGGCGTCGGTATCCAGCACGAGCATCTGCTGCGGGGCCACCCGCACGTCGTAGGAGATGTTCGACAGGTGCTGGAGGCTCATGTCGAAGTCGAAGCGCCCGCGGTGGCCCTGAGGGTCGAACACCGCGACGTTCGAAGCCTTGAAACGGTTGTTCTTCACCGACAGCACCGCCTCGGGCATCGAGTAGGCGACCTGCGTGAAATCGACCTTGGTCCTGAGCCCCGAAACATGTATCTCGCCCGCGAGTTCGGCTTCGCGGCGCTGTCCCTGCAGGACGAGGTCGGCCGACGCGACGCCCTCGGTCGAGGAGATCACCCCCGTCAGGATCGGGTCGAGCAGCCCCATGTCGAGGCTGTCGATGTCTACCCGGGCGTAGTAGCGCATCTGGTCCGGGGCGTAGAAGCCGCGCACGAGCGTGTCGCGCTTGAGGCGGTCGACCACCGTCACGCCGGCCCGGTTGCGGGCGAAGTCCCAGCGCGACGCCAGACGCATCGGCGGCGCGGGGATGTCGTTGACCTCGACGCTGTCGAAGAGGATGTCGGCCGAAATCTCGCCGCCCCGCAGCACCGACTTCATCTGCGCCGAGCCATTCGTGCGGCCCTCGATGACGTAACCCATGCGTTCGGCGACCTGCGTGAAGGGCGACAGGTCGAAATTGCGCAGCGAGAGGGTCACCGAATCGGCGCGGCTGCGCGAGGCGATGCCGTTGAGCAGCAGCTCCTGTTCGCGGTTCATCACGAAGAACTTGTCGATGACGATCCGCGCCGTGTCGATCAGTATCTTATGGGCGTATATCTGCCACGTCTTGTCGCCGCGGGTGATGTGCGACGGAAGTATCCGCAGGTCCACCACGCGACCGTTGGGGCCGTGTTCGTCGACCACCGCGGAGCGGAATCCCACGAGTCCCGAAACCCGGCGCGTCGTGTCGTTGAAACCCGCCGAGAGCTGCACGCGACCCTGCCGGGCGCCGCCCGTCAGCGAGAGGCGCGGCAGATGCAGCACCCCGGCATAGAGGTCCTCGGCCGAGGCGTAGACCGCCAGCGAGTCGCCGCGGTTCGAGGCGTTGACCGAGAGGCGCGTGGCCAGTATCCGCCGGCGTTCGATATACTCCGACGAGGCTTTGAGCGAGAGCTGGTCGCTGGCCGGGTTGAACAGCAGTTGGAGCGACGATCCGTCGGCCACCTGCAAACCCGCAGAAACGGCGTCGGCCACGGGGTTGAAGTTGCGGATATTGACCGAGAGCAGCGAGAAATCGTTCGCTACGGCGGCCTTGCGCTCCGAAGGCCCCGTTTCGGGCGGGGCTTCGCGCAGCATCGGGAGGTATTTCCACGCGCTGCGGCGCAGGTATTCGAACACCGTGCGGTAGCTGGTCTTCGACCGGAACGTGGCGTCGGCGAAATCCGAGCGCAGTTCCACCAGCTTGCTCCGCTCGGAGTTCTCGCCCGTGACGGTCATGTTCGAAGCCTCGATCTCCTTGTCGTTGTATCTGTAACGGGCGCCGGTCACCTGAATGCGGCCGTTTAGGTCGTCGAGCGAACGCCCTCCGGCGTTGGCCACGATGTGGGCCGACAACTGCGACACCGAGTCGCGGCGGTTGATGTGCAGCCGCGCCAGATCGGCATGCCGCAGATCCATCGTGAAGTCGTAGCGCGGCACCGAGTCGTTGAAATCCACCAGCCCGAAGAAGTCGAAATCGAGGTTGGGGTCGCGGGCCGTGACACGGCCGTCGAACTCCCGGTTGCGCAGGCGGCCGTCCAGCCGCAGCGAGTCGTAGACATAGCCGTTGAAACCCAACTGGGTGACGTTGCCCGCGATATTGGCGTCGGCGACGCCCTTGCCGATCACGCCGTCGACATAGGCCGTGAGCGTGGCGTTGCCCAGCAGGTCGCGGCGGTCCAACAGCTCGCCCAGCCGCAGGTTGCGCGTCTCGACATCGCCCCGCACGCTGCTCAGGCCCTTTTTCAGCGGCGACATCCGCAGGTTGCAGGCGATGTCGCCCACCTCGGTGGCGGCGCCCAACTGCATGTCGAACGACGCGAGTTTTCCTTTGAAGCGGGCATTGAGGTCGACGCTGCCCGAGTTGCCGAGTATCCCGACCAGCTTGTCCGAGAGTTTGCGCCCGGCGATGCCGAGGGCCAGCCCGTCGACCGCCTCGGCCGAGGAGTGCAGGCGGGGCACCGAGAGGTCGAACCATGTGTCGCGGATGTCCGGCAAACCCTTCACCACGGCGTCGGCCACGAGCGTCGTGCCCTCGCCGACGTGCATGCTCCGGACCTTGGCCGTGAAATCCGACACCACGCCCGCGACCTCGACGTCGATGTTGCTGAAATCCACATGCCAGTCGCGCAGCTTGGGGGCGAACCAAGCGATGTCGTCGGTCGAGACCGACGTGTTGCGCAGCGCGGCCTCGATGCGCACCTGCCCGAGGAAATCCTTGTACTCGGCCCACGAGTTGCCCACGAGCGAGATGTAGGGAATCCGGATGTTCGAACGCGCGGTGACGATCGAGGCGTCCTCGAAACCCAGACACCCCTGCGTCATGTAGAACCGCCCCGCGAGGTGGTCCAGCACGAAGCCGCTGCGCTCACGGGCCGTCAGGGCCGCAATGGTGGTGTAGATGGCCGACCCGTCGATGACGAAGTCGTCCACGCGGGCCGTCAGGCCGTAGAGGTGCATGTGCGAGAAGTCGATGCCGTAGTCGGGGGCGACGCTGTCGATCCGCTCGAGACAGAGGTCCATGTTCTCGATCGAGGCCCGTTTGAGCGAGAGCCTGAAGTTGCCCTTTTTGGGTTTGTCGGGGTCGGATATGCGGCTGACGATCTGCTTGATGTTCATCTCCCCGTCGGGCATCTGCCGCAGGTAGAGCTTGGCGTCGGCGATCTCGCCGCGGCTGAACGCCAGTCCCCCGCCGAAGATGCCGAAACCCGTGACATAGGCGTCCAGCTTCCCGACGTAGAGCAGCGTGTCGCGCCCGTAATCCTCGACATAGAAGCCCTTGACCTTGATTTTCGAGAAGATGCCGATGTCCACGCGGTCGATCGACACGGTGGTCTCCAGCTTGCGCGAAACGACCTCCGCGGCCTTGTGGACCACGAAGTTCTGCACGGCGGGAATGTCGAGCAGCAGCGAGAGGAAAACGGGAAGAATTATCAGCAACAAAACCGCCGCCGAGAACACCTTTCCCAATATTTTTATACCTTTGCGCATCAGGAGACCGTTATAACCTGCAAATTTAGCGAAAATAGTTAAAAAACAATTATAAATCCGGATGGATATTACAATTCTCGGCATCGAATCTTCGTGCGACGACACCTCGGCGGCCGTGCTGCGCAACAACGTGCTGCTGTCGAACGTCATCGCCTCCCAAGCCGTGCATGTCAAATACGGCGGCGTGATCCCCGAACTGGCCTCACGGGCCCATCAGCAGAACATCATCCCCGTCGTGGACACGGCGCTCCGGGAGGCCGGGATCGACGCTTCGCAACTGGACGCCATCGCCTTCACGCGCGGCCCCGGACTGGTCGGTTCGCTGCTGGTGGGCGTGTCGTTCACCAAGGGGCTTTCGCTGGCCCGCAACATCCCGATGGTCGAGGTCAACCACTTGCAGGGGCACATCCTCTCGCACTTCATCGACCTGCCCGACCGCGCACTGCCCCACCCCGCGTTCCCGTTCCTGTGCCTGCTGGTCAGCGGCGGCCACACGCAGATCGTGCGCGTGGACTCCCCCTTGGAAATGGAGATCATCGGCACGACGATCGACGACGCCGCGGGCGAAGCTTTCGACAAGTGCGCCAAGGTGATGGGGCTCCCCTACCCGGGCGGCCCGGTGATCGACCGTCTGGCCAAGGAGGGCGATCCCAAGGCGTTCCGCTTCGCACGTCCCCGCGTCGAGGGCTACGACTATTCGTTCTCGGGGCTGAAAACCTCGTTCCTCTACACGCTGCGCGACGCCGTGGCCGCGGACCCCGATTTCATCGAGCGGCACAAGGCCGACCTCTGCGCCTCGCTGCAATCCACCATCGTCGAGATCCTGCTGGACAAGCTCGTCCGCGCCTCGAAGGAGACCGGCATCCGCGACATCGCCATCGCAGGCGGCGTCTCGGCCAATTCGGGCCTCCGCAACGGCGTCGCCGAAGCGGGCCGCCGCCGGGGTTGGCGGACCTTCATCCCGGAGTTCAAGTTCACGACCGACAACGCCGCGATGATCGCCATGGCGGGATATTACCGCTACCGTGAGAACGAATTCGCCGCCCTCGACGTCTCGCCCGTGGCGCGGCTCGAGGAGCTCTGACGCTCAAACCACCCGCCGTTTCAGTGCGGATAAACAGTAGTCCACGTTCATTTTCGAAAGAGCCTTTTTTATCCCCCAAAACGTCCGGATGCGCAGGCATTCGGATTTTTTTGTCTATATTTGCATTACGTCCGCAATAGCGGGCCGCTTGACAGTGTTGGAAATCTGGTAAATTTTATTGACCCTGTTAAGCACATATTCCTGCTGTTACGGCGCGCCTGCGCCGGGACTGGCACGGGATATGATCCTACGTCACAACGGCGCGGGCTATATGTGCTTATTTTGGTCAAGGGTTTACCAGAACCTCCAACGGAAATAATGCAACAGTAGTCCGCGTTCGTTTTCGGGTATCATCGGACGGGCGCGGAGGGAATATGAACGCAAAATCGACACGACGCCATGAGCATGACAAAGGAACCCACCCGCGAACGCAACCTCGAAGACTGGAAACGCCTCGAACAGATCATCGACGAATCGGGGCTTTCGGTCAACGCCTTCGCCCGCCGTATCGGACTGCCGCGGGGCGAGAACCTCTACCAGATCCGGCGCGGCAACAACGGCATCAGCCGCGACTTGGCCCTGCGTATCCACGCCTGTTTTCCGCAATACGGCATCGGCTGGATAATCACCGGGGAGAAGGACACGCCGCCCGTCCTCCACGCGCCCTACCCCGGCTGGCTATGAAAAACCCTCCCGGCCATGGGGTCGGGAGGGTTTTTCGTTTCGTTTCGGCGGTGACTATTTCACACCGAATAGTTTGTCTTTCAGGGAGAATGCTTCATATTCGGCCCGCAGCGAGGCCATCAGGTCCCGCACCGACTGGATCTTATCGGCCCGCCAAGCGTTCGCGCCGCAGAAGGCGTAGCCGTTGCGGAGTTTGCCCTTGAAAGCGTTGTAGAGCGCCAGCATGATGCAATAGGGGCTGTGCGTCACGTCGCAGGTCTTGATGCAGTCGAACGGGCAGTTCTTCGGGCGTTTCAGCCCCTCTTTCACCCGGTCGAGGAACGAGTTGTGGATGGCCCGGCCCGGCATGCCGACGGGGCTCTGGATGATCTCGATATCCTCCTCGTGAGCCTCGATGTAGCTCTGCTTGAAAGCCGGATCGGCATCGCACTCCTCGGTGGTGACGAAGCGCGTACCCATCTGGACGCCGTCGGCGCCCAGCTCCATGATGCGATAGATGTCCTCGCCCGTGTAGATGCCGCCGCCGGCGATCACCGGAATGCGGCAGTCGTGCTCACGCTCGAAAGCGCGGACCTCGGCGACGATCTCCGGGACGAGCGTCTCGAGCGAGTAGTGCTCGTCGGTGATCTGGTCGGCCTTGTAACCCAAGTGGCCGCCCGCCTTGGGGCCCTCGACGACGATGGCGTCGGGAATATACCTGTACTCCGCGAACCATTTCTGACACAGCACCTTCGCGGCGCGTGCCGACGAAACAATCGGGGCCAGCTTGGTCTTGGCCCCCTCGGTCAGGAACGACGGCAGGTTGAGCGGCAGCCCGGCGCCCGAGAAGATGATGTCGGCCTTCTCGGCGACGGCGGTCTTCACCATGTCGGCGAAGTTCGACATGGCGACCATGACGTTGACGCCGATGATGCCGCGCGTGGCTTCACGGGCCTTGCGGAGCTCCTCTTTCAGCCCCCAGACCGAAGCCGCGCGGTAGTCCTTCGAATAGTCGTTATAGATCACCCCGAGGCCCGCCGACGAGATAACGCCGACGCCGCCCTGATTGGCCACGGCCGAAGCCAGACCCGCGAGGGATACGCCTACGCCCATGCCGCCCTGAACGACGGGCATCGAGGCGCATAAATTTCCGATTTTCAGTGATTTCATTCCGTTTATTGTCAAAATTCGGTTATATAACCGGGAACAAGGTACGGAAAATCGGGTCGGTTGGTTCCGCGCGGGAACATATTTAACGCAGGCTTAACGCAGGGCGGGGTCCGGACGGCATCGGTTCGCCCCCGCGCTTCCCATCCGGCGGGGCGCCCCGCCGTCTGCCGCTCACAGGAACCGCACGCCCCGGACCCGCTTTTGGCCCCGGCCCGCGGCCTCGCGTTCGACGATGCCCGTCACCACGTCGGCGGCGTCGTGCCAGCGGTTGGCGCGGAATTTCCGGCGGTAGGTCGTCAGGTGGGCGTACAGCTCGGGCCAGCGGAGGTTCCAGCCCCGGGGCCAGCGCACGAGGTGCAGGGCCGTGGCCGAGTTGGAAAGGATGCGGGCCTCCTTGTTGGCGCTCTGGTGAAACCACTCGATCCTCACGCCCGGCGCCAGCGCCTGCACCGCCCGGGCGAAGCCGCGGCCGCCGTTGTTGCTCTCGATGGCCGCCTGCCGCGTGTCGGAGCGCACGAGCATATCCCCCACCAGCGGCTCGGTCGTCTCCATCGGTTCGCGCGAGTAGACCGCATCGGTGACATAGATCACCCCGTCGGCGTCGACGGCATAGCAGAGCGAGCAGAGGTAGTCGTCGCCCGTGTCGGCCGTATCGGTGTAGTTGGCGCGGCGGACGATCTCGCGGGGCAGGTCGTCGTACTCGGCGAAATTCAGCCCGTACAGCAGTCCTTCGCGGGACGAGGGATGCCCCTGATACATCGCCTCGAATTGCAGGGGGTCCAGCCGCCGCTTGGCGGCCAGCAGCGCAGCGCCGTGCTGCTCCTCCCACAGCGCCTCGCCGGGCTGCCGGGGATCGACCTCGGTAGGCGGGCCGTTTTTCAGGGCCTCGAAATTGAGGTGCAGCCACCTGTCGGCGGGCAGACACTCCAACTGCGACCATGCGCGCAGCTCCTCGACCGGTTCGCGGGCCAGCAGTTCGCCGATGAGGTCCTCCTCGTGCCAGCGGGTGAAGACGATCAGTTCACGCGAGGCGTTGTGCATGCGGGTCCTCACGACGGAGGTGTACCACTCCCAGCAGTTGCCGCGGATCAGCGGCGAATTGGCCTCAAGCGCGTCTTTATATAAATCGTCCAAAACGAAGCAGTCCACGCGGTTGCCCGTCAGCGACCCCTCGCGCCCGACGGAGAGCAGTCCGCCCCGGCGGCCGATGATCTCGACCTCGTCGGCGGTGCGGATATAGCCCGGAGGTTTGGCCCCCTGCTTGATGGAGGTGTCGGGGAAGAAGGCGGCGTACTCCTGCGATTCGAGGATGCGCTGCACGCGGCGGTTGAACTTCGACGCCAGCGACGCCGAATAGGAGGCGATGGCGATCCGTAAATCGGGATCGAGTCCCAGCAGATAGGCCGGCAGCAGCGTCGTCGCCCCGACGCTCTTGCCGTGCTGGGGCGGCATGGTGACGATCAGCCGCCGGATGCGCCCTGCGGCAAAGGCTTCCAGCACACGGTAATAGGCCCGGTGGAAGGGTTGCAGTTCGAGAAAGGGATAGACCCCGAGGGCGAAGTCGGCAAAGGCTGGCGGCGCGGCGGCAGGCGGCTTTTCGGAATACGGCACCTCCTCCGGAGACGCCGTCCCGCAGGTCATAAAAACCTCTGCGGAAGGCATTTCCGCAGAGGCAGGTTCAGTTGTTTTAACCATTGTGTAAAATAGTTGGTGAAAGAAAAACCCATGCGCGGCGCCGCGGCGGGCAGGTTTTTTGCGGGTAGCGCTCCGGCGGCAGCGCCGTGCCGGGAAAGGAGGGCCGGAGCGCGGCGGGGCGTCAGAGATACGCCCGCAGCTCGGAAAACGAGAAGTCGTTGAGCACCTCGCCGCCGTCATCCGTGGTGTGGAACTCCCACCACACGGGCACCAGATCGGCGATCGTGTCCCGGTCGCCTTCGGGCAGGCGCTCGCGCCGCCGGTAGACGATCACCGAGGCCGTCAGCCGGCACTCCGTGTCGCCGAAGGGAAACGTGAGCGAACCCGAAAAGTAACTTCCGCCCCCGACGGCCTCCGCAAGACGCGCGGCCACTTCAAGGTAAAGTTCCGATGAAACCGAATAGATCATTGATTATGAACCGATTTTTTGCAAAAGAATTTGCAGATGAAAATAAATTGTTTAACTTTGCAACACAAAGATAAGTTCAAATATTGAATTTACAATACAAAAGTACAAATATTTGATATCAATAATTCCAATAAGAAAGCCATGAACGGACGGGTGAAACTGATACGCAAACAGCTCGAGATGACGCAAGAACAACTGGCACAGCGACTTGGCATCGGAAAAGCGGCGCTCTCGATGATCGAGACCGGCAAGGCGGGGCTCTCGACCCGCAACCGCAACATACTGGTTCAGGAATTGAACGTCAATCCCGAGTGGCTCGAAACCGGGAAAGGCAACATGTTCAACGCCGAACCCGACCTGACGGCCTACATGCACCGCACGGACAATTCGCTGCCGCTGCAGAGCGTCCCCCTCTACTCGATCGAGGGCACGGCGGGGCTGGTGCCGCTGTTCTCGGACCGGGTGCAGACCAAACCCGTCAATTTCATCCACATCCCCAACCTCCCGAAATGCGACGGGGCCATTTATATCGTCGGGGACTCGATGTACCCGCTGCTGAAAAGCGGCGACATCGTGCTTTACAAACAGTTGCACGACATCGACGACATCTTCTGGGGGGATATGTACCTGCTGTCGATCGACATCGACGGCGAAGAGTATGTGACGGTGAAATACATCCAGAAATCCGACCGCGAGGGCTATGTGAAGCTCGTGAGCCAGAACGTCCACCACGCCGACAAAGAGGTGGAGATCGCACGCATCCGCGCCATCGCGCTCGTAAAGGCGAGTATCAGGATGAATTCCATAAGGTAAGGTACGAGCAAAAGAACGAATAAGTGCCATCGGCACACGACTGAAAAGCAGGAACATGCGTGCAAGCACGGCAATGTTCCTGCTTTTCGGTTGTCCCGCCCGCGGTGTTCGTCCTTTTGCCGCCGCCCGCATGGAAAAGGCGAAGCAGCGCGAAACGAATGTGGAGCGGAGCGAGCCAATTCGCCAGTATGAAGTCGTCCAAGCGAAGCGCGGCAACTCCCCCTCTATCCCTCTCCGACCGCCATACTCCCCTCCCGGACAATTATTTCCGATTTTGGTGAACCAATTCCGGATTTTTTTACTATCTTTGCAAGGATGGAATTGGCGAACCAATTTCGAAAATTGAAGCCAAATCCAGCCGGAAAGACCACAATAAACTAAAATTTAGCGACTTATATGAAGACCAATTACGAAATCCGCTATGCGGCACATCCCGAGGATGCGAAAAGCTACGACACGGCGCGCCTGCGCCGCGATTTCCTGATCGAAAAAGTATTCACGGCCGACGAGGTCAACATGGTCTACTCGATGTACGACCGCATGATCGTCGGCGGCGCGATGCCCGTCGCCGAGACACTCAAGCTCGAGGTCATCGACCCGCTGAAGGCTCCGTTCTTCCTGACCCGCCGCGAGATGGGCATTTTCAACGTCGGAGGCCCCGGCGTGGTGAAGGCCGGCGACGCCGTATTCGAACTCGGCTACAAGGAGGCCCTCTACCTCGGTTCGGGCGACCGCGAGGTGACGTTCGAGAGCAAGGACGCCAAGAACCCCGCGAAATTCTATTTCAACTCCACGACGGCCCACCGCAACTACCCCGACAAGAAGGTTACGAAAGCCGACGCCGTGGTTGCGCACATGGGTTCGCTCGAGGGTTCGAACGACCGCAACATCAACAAGATGATCGTCAATCAGGTGCTGCCGACCTGCCAGTTGCAGATGGGCATGACCGAGCTGCTGCCCGGCAGCGTGTGGAACACGATGCCCGCGCATGTGCACTCGCGCCGCATGGAGGCCTATTTCTATTTCGAGGTGCCCGAAGAGCACGCCGTATGCCACCTGATGGGCGAGGTCGACGAGACGCGCCACATCTGGATGAAGGGCGATCAGGCCGTGCTGTCGCCCGAATGGTCGATCCACAGCGCCGCCGCGACCCACAACTACACGTTCATCTGGGGCATGGGCGGCGAGAACCTCGACTACGGCGACCAAGATTTTTCGAAAATCACAGACCTGAAATAATTTGTCCGTACCATTTTTTCGAAAATCCAACCGCCGGAGGGCAAACCTCCCTCATCGCAGGTCTGCGATTTTCGAAAAATCTAGTACAGACAATCCCCCTAAATCCCCCTTATGAAAAGGGGGACTTTACGGGAAAACCGGGAATTTCAATAAAAATCAATAAACTCCATAAGACAATGGTAAATTTTTCACTGGAAGGTAAGGTAGCGCTCGTGACGGGCGCCTCTTACGGTATCGGATTCGCGCTGGCGACGGCTTTCGCCAAGCAGGGCGCAAAGATCGTTTTCAACGACATCAAACAGGAATTGGTAGACAAGGGTCTGGCCGCTTACAAGGCCGAGGGCATCGAGGCCAAAGGCTACGTCTGCGACGTGACCAACGAGGAGCAGGTGAACGCCATGGTGGCGCAGATCGAAAAGGAGGTCGGCGTGGTGGATATCCTCGTCAACAACGCCGGAATCATCAAGCGCATCCCGATGGTCGAAATGACCGCCGCGGAGTTCCGTCAGGTGATCGACATCGACCTCAACGGTCCCTTCATCGTGTCGAAAGCCGTCATCCCCTCGATGATCAAAAAGGGCAAGGGCAAGATCATCAACATCTGCTCGATGATGTCCGAACTGGGCCGCGAGACCGTGTCGGCATACGCCGCAGCCAAGGGCGGCCTGAAGATGCTGACCCGCAACATCGCTTCGGAGTACGGCGAATACAACATCCAGTGCAACGGCATAGGCCCGGGCTACATCGCAACGCCTCAGACCGCGCCGCTGCGCGAGCGTCAGGCCGACGGTTCGCGCCATCCGTTCGACTCGTTCATCGTGGCCAAAACCCCCGCAGCACGCTGGGGAACGCCCGAAGACCTGATGGGGCCCGCCGTATTCCTTGCGTCGGACGCCTCGGATTTCGTCAACGGCCACATTCTCTATGTGGACGGCGGTATTCTGGCCTACATCGGCAAGCAGCCGCAGTAAAGAACACCCGTATATAAAGAATGCCCCTGCTCGGTGAGCAGGGGATTTTTACATATAATGTGCATCCTATGCCCACAGCGCCTCGAGGCGCTGGGCGACGATCTCGTCCGTGATGTAGTCGTCGTACTCCATATAGCGGTCGACCATGCCGTTGGGCGTGAGTTCGATGATGCGGTTGGCGACCGTGTTGACGAATTCGTGGTCATGGGAACTCAGCAGCACATTGCCCTTGAAGTTGATCAGCGAGTTGTTGAACGCCTGAATCGATTCGAGGTCGAGGTGGTTGGTCGGAGAGTCCAGCACGAGCGTATTGGGTTGCTGGATCATCATTTTCGACACCATGCAGCGCACCTTCTCGCCTCCGGATAGCACGCTGACCTTTTTGTAAATCTCCTCGCCGCTGAAGAGCATCTTGCCCAGATAACCCCGCAGGTACATCTCCGAGGTGTCGGACGAGAACTGCGCCAGCCAGTCGACAATCGAGAGCTGGCTCTCGAAATAGGGGGCGTTGTTGAGCGGCAGGTAGGCGTAATTGATCGTCGTACCCCACTCCACGACGCCCGAATCGGCCTTGTCGTCGCCGACCAGAATGTCGAACAGCGCCGAAACCGCACGCGGGTCGCGCGCGAGGAACGCGATCTTGTCGCCCTTCTCGACCGTGAAGCTGACGTTGCTGAACAGCCGTTCGCCGTTGACGGTCTTGCACAGTTCGTCGACCCCGAGGATCTTCGTGCCGGCCTCGCGTTCGGGCTGGAAGATGATGCCCGGATATTTGCGCATCGAGGGCTTGATCTCCTCGATGTTGAGCCGTTCGAGCATCTTCTTGCGCGAGGTCGTCTGCTTCGATTTGGCCACGTTGGCGCTGAACCGCTGGATGAACTCCAACAACTCCTTCTTCTTCTCCTCGGCCTTCTTGTTCTGGTTCTGCTGCTGGCGCAGGGCGAGCTGGCTCGACTCGTACCAGAAGCTGTAGTTACCCGAAAAAAGGTTGATATCGTTGTAGTCGATGTCGACGGTATACGTACACACCGAGTCGAGGAAATGGCGGTCGTGCGAAACGACGAGCACCGTGTTTTCGTAATTCGACAGGTAATTTTCGAGCCATGCGATCGTCGTCCGGTCGAGGTCGTTGGTCGGCTCGTCGAGCAGCAGGTTGTCGGGTTTGCCGAACAGCGCCTGCGCCAGCAGCACGCGCACCTTCTCCTTGGCACTCAGGTCGCTCATCAGTTGATAGTGCAGCGCCTCCTTGACCCCGAGACTGCTCAGGAGGTTGGCGGCGTCGCTCTCGGCGTTCCAGCCCTGCATCTCCGCGAACTTCTCCTCCAGCTCCCCGGCCCGCAGCCCGTCCTGCTCCGAAAAATCGGGCTTGGCATACAACTCCTCCTTTTCCTTCATCGTGTTCCACAGGGGCTGGTGTCCCATCAGGACCGTGTCGAGGACCGTATATGCGTCGTACTCGAAGTGGTCCTGTTTGAGAACCGACAACCGTTCGCCCGAGCCGAACGCCACGCTGCCCCGCGACGGGGTCACCTCGCCGCTGAGCACTTTGAGGAACGTGGACTTGCCCGCTCCGTTGGCTCCGATCACACCGTAGCAGTTGCCCGGGGTGAATTTGAGGTTGATATCCTTGAAAAGAACCCGTTTTCCGTATTGTACCTCTAAATTTGAAACTGTAATCATCCTTAATAACTGAATTTGACGGCACAAAAGTAGTCCAAAAGAACGAGTATACCGCACCGAAATGAAAAAATCGGCCGGATCGTCGCTTTTCGGCACCAGATACCGGCATCGCATCCGGTCCCGGCATCCCGCATTCGAAGCGTCCGGGCCCGGATCTCGGAAGGCCGGTTTGCGAAAATTTTTAATAACGCTTCCGGTTTCAGATACTCCGCCGGACTGGGATTTTCAATAACACCCGGGTGGAAAAGTTTTTATTTGAATTACAAACTGTTAGCATTTCGGGACGGCGCGATTCGACATCCGGGCGTCAGGGGACCTAAAAAATCGGCCAAAAAAGACCATTTTGACAATTTATTTAATATATTTGCATAATATAGGATGCGGTTGGGCATCGACTGTGAACAAGTTCGCCGCTTTGTCCCCACCTTTCACTATATTATTTATGAAATCGTTGTATTAACCCCTAATCTGAAATCAAAATCATGGAACAAACAAAAGTGCGGGA
>ERZ857503.1245-NODE-1245-length-15368-cov-5.891073_pt1 | contig 15368 bp, 12 predicted proteins | sample MGYA00519766_ERZ857503 | MGnify/ENA primary metagenome ERZ857503 (study PRJEB31778, sample SAMEA3449345) | human gut metagenome | biome: human gut; feature: human-associated habitat; material: faeces | place: United Kingdom | collected 2010/2012 ...
CGTAGGTCCCCAGCCGCAGGTCCCGGATGATCTCCTGCCGCTCGATGGTGTCGATATCGTGGTGCATATACTGCACCTTGATGCCGGCGTTTTTCAGATAGGCGGTCAGGTCCTCCGCCATCTTTTTGGTGAGGGTGGTGACCAGCACCCGCTCCTTCCGGGCCGTCCGGTCGTTGATCTCGCCGATCAGATCGTCGATCTGGCCCTCCACGGGCCGCACGTCGATGCGGGGGTCCAGCAGTCCGGTGGGGCGGATGACCTGCTCCACGATCTGCCCCGCCCGGGTGCGCTCGTACTCCCCCGGCGTGGCCGAGACGTACACCACCTGGTTGACCCGCTGCTCGAATTCCTCAAATTTCAGCGGCCGGTTGTCAAACGCGCAGGGGAGACGGAAGCCGTAGTCCACCAAGGTGGTCTTGCGGGCCCGGTCCCCGTTGTACATGGCCCGGACCTGGGGCAGGGTGACATGGGACTCGTCGATGAACAGGAGAAAATCTTTGGGGAAGTAGTCCATCAGGGTCATGGGGGCGGAACCCACGGGCCGCCCGGCGATGACGCGGGAGTAGTTCTCGATGCCGGAGCAATAGCCCAGCTCCTGCATCATCTCAATGTCGTAGAGGGTGCGCTGCTTGATGCGCTGGGCCTCCACCAGCATGTTCCGGGACTCAAAGAAGGCCACCCGCTCCTCCAGCTCCCGGTAGATCTCCCCGATGGCCTTGTCCATCTTCTCCTTGGGGGTGATGTAGTGGCTGGCGGGGAAGATGGGCAGGTGCTCCAGCCGCCGGACCGGGGTGCCGGTGACCACATTGATCTCGCTGAGGCGGTCGATCTCGTCGCCGAAGTACTCAATGCGGATGGCGGTATCCTTGAAATAGGCGGGCCAGACCTCCACCGTGTCCCCCCGCACCCGGAACATGTTCCGCTCAAAGGCGATGTCGTTGCGCTCGTAGCGGATCTCCACCAGGCGCCTGAGGAGCTCATCCCGGGGGAACTCGGCGCCCACCCGCAGGGGGACCATCATCTTGGCATAGTCGTCCGGCTCGCCCAGGCCGTAGATGCAGGAGACGGAGGAGACCACGATGACGTCCCGCCGCTCGATGAGGGAGGCGGTGGCGGAGAGACGCAGCCGGTCGATCTCATCGTTGGTGGCCGAGTCCTTCTCGATGAAGGTGTCGGTGTGGGGGATATAGGCCTCGGGCTGATAGTAGTCGTAGTAGCTGACGAAATATTCCACGGCGTTGTCCGGGAAGAATTCCTTGAACTCGGCACAGAGCTGGGCGGCCAGCGTCTTGTTGTGGGCCAGCACCAGGGTGGGCTTCTGGACCTTCTCGATGACCTTGGCCATGGTGAAGGTCTTGCCGGAGCCGGTGACGCCCAGCAGGGCCTGCTCGCTCAGCCCGTTCTCGATGCCCGCGGCCAGGGCCGCGATGGCCTCGGGCTGGTCCCCGGCGGGCTCATAGGGGGAGACCACTTTAAAGTCAGGCATAGGTAAGACCTCCTCACAGGCGTAAGATTCCGAAGGGGCGGCCTGCCGCCGCCTCCAAAGAGGGCGGAAATCGTACATCCGTCCGATATTATATCAAAACAAATGTTCTATTGCAAGGGGAAAAGAACCCTCTCATTAAAAATCCGGCACCTCCGCCCCATACCCCTCAAACAGGCCGCTGTCCCGGAGGGAGACCATGTCGTCGTCGGCGAAGATGAGGTGGTCGGAGAGCTCCACCCCCACCTCCCGGAGAACGGCCCGGAGTCTGCGGGTGGTGGTCAGGTCGGCCTGGGATGGGAGGGCTAGGCCGGAGATGTGGTTGTGGGCCAGGATGGCGGTGGTGGCATTTTGAGCCAGGGCGGTCTCCACCACCTTGCGGGAGGTGATGTCGGCGGCGTTCACCGAGCCCTCGCCCAGCTTGTGCACGCCCAGCACCTTGCGCTTGGCGTCCATACACACCAGATAGACCATCTCGTTCCGGGCGCCCTGGCGAAAATAGGGGGCCAGGAATTCCCCGGCGGCCCGGGTGGAGTTGAGGACGGTGCCCAGGCTGGCCCGGTCCCGGTCGTACCGCCCCGCCAGCTTGGGCACCAGCTTGAGAAGGACGGCGGTGTGCTCCCCCACCCCGGGGACCTGCTGGAGGGATTCGGGCAGGGCGTCCATGACGCCGGCCAGGGAGCCGAACCGCTCCAGCAGGGCGTGGGAGAGCTCGTTCACGTCCCCCTGAGGGATGGCGTAGCACAGCAAAAGTTCCAGGAGCTGGTGGTCGTGAAAATCCTCCCCGTGGGAGAGAAACTGGGCCTTGAGCCGTTTGCGGTGTCCGTCATGGAGTCCCACGCCGCCGCCCCCTTTCTGAAAGGCCCCGCCCGCCGCCGGCGCTCAACGGGCCCCGTACTCCGCCAGGTAGGTCTCCATGCGGGCCTTTACGGCGTCGTCGATATAGACCTTGCCGTCCACCTCCCGGTTATGGAGGAAGGCGATGATCTCCCGGACGGTGACGATGGGACAGACGGTGATGCCGTAATCCTCCCGGAGCTCGTCCAGGGTGGAGCAGTCCCGGGTGCCCCGCTCCATGCGGTCCACGGAGACGAAGAGGGCCCGGATGGACACATCGGCCACCTGCTGGAAAAGGGCGATGGACTCCCGCACGGCGGTGCCGGCGGTGACCACGTCCTCCACAATGGCCACCCGGTCGCCGTCCTGGGGTTTGTAGCCCACCATGACGCCGCCTTCGCCGTGGTCCTTGGCCTCCTTGCGGTTGAAGCAGTAGGGGAGGTCCCGACCGTAGTTCCGGTAGAGGGAGGAGGCCGCCGCCACCGCCAGGGGGATGCCCTTGTAGGCGGGGCCGAAGAGGCAGTCCACCCCGTCGGGGAGGTTCTGCTGGATGCAGGCGGCGTAGTAGTCGCCCAGCTTGGCGGCCTGGGCGCCGGTCTTGTAGTTGCCGGTGTTGATGAAGTAGGGGGTCCTGCGTCCGGATTTGGTGGTGAAGTCGCCGAAGGTGAGCACGCCGGAGCGCACCATGAACGTGATGAACGCTTCCTTATAAGAGTGAGACATGAGCATTGGCCCCTTTCCAGTTTGTTTCGATTTCAGTCGAAATATTATATCACTATTGAAGGGGGCGCACAAGGAGGAAATGGGGTGGAAAAAGACGCGCGGAAAGGGGCCGGGCCGGGAATTTTTCTTGACAGACCACGAAAGGAGGCTTATACTAAAATATACAATTAAATATACGCTTCTGTTTTATGGAAACCGGTGTAATTCCGGTGCGGTGCCGCCACTGTAAGGGGGAGCCGCTGTGCAGTCAGGACACTGGACCCGAGGGGTCTGGGAAGTCGCACGGCGGCGGGGAACCCGAGCCAGGATACTTGGACAGAATGCCTTGCGTCGTAATCTGACGGACCATCAGAGGACGGAATTTTTTATGCCCGAGATTTCCTGTCGCTGCTGTGCCGACAGGAAATCTTTTTTTGCCTGTAAGCCGCTGCGGGACGCGGGAACGCGCCCTGTGGCCTTACATATTTTAAAACAGAGAAGGAGAACCGACATGAAACGAACCCTCGCCCTGTTCCTGGCGCTGACCCTCAGCCTTTCCCTCCTGGCCGGCTGCGGCGGCCAGGAGGCCCAGAGCACCCCCGCACCCACCGGGACCACAGCGCCCACCGCCACGCCCGACGCCGAAGAGCCCACCACGAAGGTGGTGGTGGACGGCCTGGGCCGTGAAGTGGAGATCCCCTGGCCTGTGGAGCGGGCCGTGGTGGCCAACCGCTACAACAGCGAGCTGATCCGCGCCTGCGGCGCCATTGACCGCGTCATCGCCGTGGACACCAATACCGCCCAGGACCGGGTCTATTGGAGCCAGTTCGACCCTGACAACGTGATCGGCAAGGGCCAGAGCGAGCTGAACTACGAGAAGATCGTGGATCTGGGGGCTCAGGTCCTCATCACCCCTAAGAACGGCACCTATGAGCAGGACCAGGAGATGCTGGAACCCTTCGGTATCAAGGTGCTGGTGGTCACCGGCTGGGACAACGCGGACCTGGTCAACCAGATCGAGGCCGTGGGACGGATCTTCGATGTGGAGGAGAAGGCGGCCGAGCTCAGGGCGTTCTATGAGGAGAACCAGCAGAAGCTGGACGCATGCCTGGCCAACGTGACCGAGAAAAAGACCGTCTACTGGGAGTACGGCGATCCCTACACCACCTGCATCCCCGGCACCTCCAACGACGGCTGGCACAACATGCTGGTCTCCGCCGGGGCCATCAACATTTTCGGCGACGAGAGCCTGGCGGGCAAGGACATCGACCCCGAGGCCATCCTGCTGGCCGACCCCGACCTCATCATCAAGACCAGCTCGGGCCCGGCCCTGAAAAATACCGGCGTGTATACGCCCCCCACCCAGGAGATGTATGAGGAGATGACCGCCGAGATGGTCAGCCGCCCCGGCTGGTCCGACCTGAAGGCCGTCCAGAACAAGAACCTCTACTGCACCACCGGCTTCTGTGCCGGCGGCCTGGGCAAGCTCATCGGCGCCCTGTACACCGCCACCTGGCTCTATCCGGACGAGTGCGCGGACATCGACCCCGACGCCGTGTTCGGCGAGTGGATGTCCATGCAGGAAGTCGGCCCCATCGAGGGCCACGTCTACCGCCTGCCCTGATATGTCCCTGCATGTGGAAACGCCCGGCCCCGCGCTGGGGGAGGAGATCAGGAGCTACCGGCGGCTCAAGGCGCTCTTTGCCGCGGCGGTGGCGGCGGCCACACTGGTGGCCTTCGTGGTGAGCTGCTTTGCCGGGGTGGCGGAGGTCACCCCGGCCCGGCTGCTGGCCACGGCCTTCCCCTCCCTCGCCCTCCAGGCCCAGCCCCTGAGCGGGACGGAGCTCACCGTCCTGCTCCACCTGCGGCTGCCCCGGATCGTGATGGCGCTGCTGGCGGGGATCGGGCTGGCGGTGAGCGGACTGGTAATGCAGGCCATCACGGGCAACACTATGGCCAGCCCCTTCACCACCGGCCTTTCCAACGCCGCCGCTATGGGCGCGGCGGTGGTGATCGTCTTCGGCCTCAATTTCATGGGCACCACCCAGCTCACCACCGTGTTCGGGGCCTTTGTTCTGGCCTTCCTGTGCGCCGCGCTGGTGTACGGCATCTCCTCCGCCAAGGGGCTGGGGAGCACCACCATCGTACTGGTGGGTATCGCGCTGAACTACTTTTTCTCCGCGCTCAACGCCGGGATGCAGTACATCGCCAACGAGCAGCAGCTCACCGCCATTGTCAACTGGACCTTCGGGAGCCTGTCCCAGTCCACCTGGCCCCAGATCCTGTTCACCGCGGCGGTGCTGGGCGTCTCCCTGCCCATCCTCTTCTCCCGGGCATGGCACTATAATCTGCTCACCACCGGGGATGAGAGCGCCGTGGCCCTGGGGGTCAATGTGGGGCGGCTGCGCTGTGTCTCCGGGCTGCTCATCACCCTCATCGCCGCCACCGTGGTCAGCTTCACCGGGGTCATCGGCTTCGTGGGTCTGGTGGCCCCCCATATCGCCCGTCTGCTGGTGGGCGGGGACCATCGGGTCCTCTTCCCGGTCAGCGCCCTGCTGGGCGGATGTCTGCTCATCCTGGCCGACCTGGTGGGACGGACCGTGGCCTCCCCGGTGGTCATCCCCGTGGGGATCGTGGTCTCCTTCATCGGCGTGCCGGTGTTCGTCTACCTCATCCTGCGGGACCGGAAGGAGCGGGTGCTGTGAAGATCTCCATACAGGGCCTGTGTTTCGGCTACAAACAGCGGCAGGTGCTCCGGGGGGTGGACCTGGAGGTGCCCTCCGGCTCCCTCTGCGCCCTGCTGGGCGCCAACGGCGCGGGAAAGACCACCCTGCTCAAGTGCATCAACGGCATTCTCCAGCCCCAGTCGGGCCGGGTGCTCGCCGACGACACCGACCTGGGGGGCCTCACCGCCAGAGAACGGGCCAGACTCATCGGCTATGTGCCCCAGAACGCCCAGGCGGGCGGAAGCTGCCTCAACGTGCTGGAGACCGTGCTCTCCGGGCGGGTGCCGCACCGAAAGGGACGGCTGAAGAGCGAGGACTACGACATCGCCGGGCAGGTGCTGGAGTCCATGGACCTGTCCCGGTACGCCATGCGTCAGCTCAACCAGCTCTCCGGCGGGGAGCGCCAGCGGGTGTTTATCGCCCGGGCGGTGGCCCAGCGCCCCAGGGTTATGCTGCTGGACGAGCCCACCAGCAACCTGGATATGCGCTTCCAGCAGGAGACCATGGAGATCGTCAAGGCGCTCAGCGCCGGCCGGGGCATCACGGTGATCACCATCCTTCACGACCTGAATCTGGCCATTGTGTACGCCGACCAGGCCGTGCTCCTGCGGGATGGGACCGTCTATCGGGCCCAGTCCCCCCAGGAGGCGCTGGACGGGGCCAACATCCGGGACATCTTCGGCGTGGAGGTGGGCTTCGCACCCCTGGACGGCGCCCGGTACATCGTCCCCCGGCGGCTGGAGAGGGGGTGAGCGGGGATGGATGCGGTTGCAATCCTCTCCTGCCGGAAGGCGGCGGAGACCTGCGGCGGCGTGGACTGCCTGGGATTCTTCCACCGGCGGGAGCGGTCCTTTTCCGGCCGCGGGGACCGGGAGATGAGCCTGGCCGCCTTTGCCACGTGCAACGGGTGCGAGTGCGACCCCGCCTCCGACGAGGCCTTTCAGAAAAAGCTGGACAAGCTGTCCGGCGCAGGTGTGGAAGAGGTCCACGTGGCCGCCTGCGTCACGGGAGAAAAGCGGGCCTGTCCCCGGAAGGAGGCGATCCTGACGGCGCTGTCCGCCCGGGGCCTGCGGGTCTGCCTGCTGGAGGAACGGGCCTGAAACGGAGCAAGGGGGCTCCCGGCGGATTGCTGGGAGCCCCCTTGTGCTTGGAACGGAGCATGGACTCCGCCGCAGACCGCGATTGTTTCTTGCGCCGGCGTATGGTATAATGTCCAGACAAGACAAGCGCGGTCTCTCTGAATCTATGAAGTAGCGAGGTGCCCTCCTTGAACGAACCTCTGGTGAGTATCATCGTCCCGGTCTATAATGTGGAATCCTATCTCTCCCCGTGCCTGGAGAGCATCCAGCGCCAGAGCTGGCGGAACCTGGAGGTGCTGATGGTGGACGATGGCAGCACCGACGGCTCCTCCGCCGTCTGCGCGGATATGGCGGTGGCCGATCCCCGCTTCCGCCTCCTCCGGCAGGAGAACGCCGGGGTCTCCGCCGCCCGGAACGCCGCCCTGACCCTGGCAGGGGGGAAGTATCTCCAGTTCGTGGACGGGGACGACCGCATCCACCCCCAGGCCACGGAGACCCTGGTCCACGCCGCCGAGGCCATGGGGGCGGACCTGGTCCTCTCCCATTTTTACCGGGTGGACGGGGAGCGGCAGGCCGTCCGGGGCCATATCAAGGGGGAGCGGCTCCTCACCCGGCAGGAGTTCGCCCGGGAGATGGTGAAGGCGCCGGCCAATTACTACTACGGCGTGCTGTGGAACAAGCTCTACCGCCGCTCCATCGTGGAGAGCCGGGGCCTGCGGTTCGAGCGGGAGGTGGCCTGGGGGGAGGACTTCCTCTTCAACCTAGAGTATATCCGCTCCGTCCGGCTGGTGGCGGCGGTGCCCCGGCCCCTCTACTATTACATCAAGCGCCCGGGCAGCCTGGTGAGCACCCAGGCCACCCTCCGGCGCACCATCGAGATGAAGCGCACCACCTTCGACTACTACAAGGACCTCTACCAGGACCTGGACCTCTACGACGAACAGAAGGCAAAAGTCTACCGCTATCTCATCTCCACGGCGGTGGACGGGCTGACCCTGCCCGGCGAGGGCGTGGAGCGCCGAGGGAGAAGCGCCGCCGGACGGCGGGCCGGACAGGAGGGCTGACGGCCCGGGTGGGAAAAGAGTACAAAAACTGTATTGACTTTTGCGGAAATCGCAGCTTAGTATAACGTCCGACGGACAGCCCCGCCAGGGACTGCGGTTTATTTCCGTGCAAGATCGGAGAAAGGAAACGATATCATGACCGAACGGCATCCTAAGATTTGCCTGATCTCCCCCACGGAAGATCTGGCCCGCCGGGCCAAGAAGCTGGTGGCCCGGCGGGGGATGGATGTGCGGGTGGAGGTGGCGGAGCTGGAGGCGGCGGTCTCCCTGGCCCGCCGCCTTCTGGCGGAAGATGATTATCTGTTTATCAGCCGACGGGGCACCCGGGACCTTTTGCGCAAGAGTTTAAAAATCCAGGTCGTCAACATTCCGGGGGAGGCGTCGGACTATATTCCTGCCATTCAGCAGTTGCGGGGCGAGCAGGGCCTGATTGCGTTTTTTTCCTTTGAAGAAGATATCAGCAATGAACTGCGTACCATCTGCTATCTGCTCCATCTGAAAATGAAGCACTACTGCTTCTCCGACAGCCTCAGCTGTCAGGCGGCGGTGCAGCAGGCGGTGGCCGACGGGGCGGCCTGGGGACTAGGCGGGGTCGTGTCGGAGCGGTTCGCAAAGCACTGTGACTTGGCCTATCTCCGGGTAGAGAGCTCGGACGCATCCATCCTACACGCGCTGGACACGGCGCAGCAGCTGTACATCACCCAGCAGGAGAATGCCCGCCAGCAGGAGCAGCTCCAGATCCAGTTGGAGCGTTACCAGAACATTCTGGACTACACCCACGACGCCATCATCGCCATCGACGAGAAGGGGCGGATCAGCACCACCAATCAGATCGCGGAGCAGATGCTCCAGCCCGCCCAGCCCCCCTTCGTCGGCCGCCCCGTAGAGGAGGTGCTACCCAACACCCATATGACTAACGTCCTCCATACGGGGGAGGCGGAGATCGGCCAGATGATGAACATCCACGGGACTCTGGTCTCGACCAACCGGGTGCCCATCCGGGTGGGCGGACAGGTCAAAGGTGTGGTGGCCACATTTCAGGACATCAAGACTCTGCAGACAGCCGAGCGGAACATCCGTATCAAGCTCCACGAGAAGGGGCTGGTGGCGAAATACCGTTTTTCGGACATCTTGGGCCGCTCTCCTGCGATCCTGGATGCCAAGCGGCTGTCCGAAAACTTTGCGGATGCCCAGTTCACGGTCATGCTCTATGGAGAGACCGGCACAGGCAAGGAGATGTTCGCCCAGAGCATCCACAACGCCAGTCCACGACGGGACGGCCCCTTCGTCGCCATCAACTGCACGGCACTCAACCGGAACCTGCTGGAGTCCGAACTGTTCGGCTATGCGGACAGCTCCTTTACCGGGGCGCGGCGAGGCGGCAAGGCTGGACTGTTCGAGACCGCCCACGGCGGCACGGTTTTCCTGGATGAGATCGGGGAACTGCCGCTGGAGTTCCAGGCCCCGTTGCTCCGGGTCCTCCAGGAAAAGGAGGTGCGCCGGGTGGGGGACGACACCGTTATCCCAGTGGACATCCGTATCATCGGCGCAACCAACCGCAACCTGCTCCAGCTGGTGGAGGAGGGGAAGTTCCGGCGGGACCTCTATTACCGCCTGAATGTCCTCAGTGTGCTGGTGCCGCCGCTGCGGGAGCGGGGGGATGACTACCTGGAGATCGCCCGGTGCATCTATGAACGGGTGCTGCCCCAGCACACGGAGGAGGAGGAAACGGTCTTTCTCCGCGTGCTGGACCGGTGCCGCTCCTATGCCTGGCCCGGAAATGTCCGAGAGCTGACCAACTTGGTGGAACGAGTCTCCCTGCTGCTCCACCGAGGTAGCAGGGAGGAGGAAGTGGTTCAACTTCTCAACGTGCAGTGGCAGGAGACACCTCCCGCCGCACCCTTGGTCCCAGGTAGCGCCCCCGCACTGCTGGACCGGGAGGCGGTGCAGGAGGCGTTGCGGCGGAATGGCGGGAACCTCTCTCGCACGGCTAAGACTTTGGGTGTCAGCCGGAGCACGCTGTACCGCCGCCTGCATAGCGGCGGCTGACGAGGAAGAAGTGTCTCAAGATGTTCCAGAGTGTTCCAGGCGAGAAACAATGATAGGACAAACCGGCGTTGTACCCCCTGAAAAAGCAAAAGAAAATTGGAAGCATCATCTGTTTGGCAGAGAGACCTCCGCAATTTGCGGAGGTCTCTCTGTGTGTTTTGCACAGTTTAAAACAGCTTTATCAATTTCTGCTCGGGCAGAACGATAAAATAGAAAATAATTTTAAACGGAAAAGACTGTTTTGGCACGTGAGTTGCTAAGTAGCAGAGGCAGAATGCTCGATCGTAGCAATCTGTCCCAGCGTCTCCACCCCGCAGGGCCAAGTGGGGTGGAACCAAGAAAAAGGAGGCATTCTTGTGAGCAACAGTATTGCATTGATCTCGCTGGTGGTCCTGATCGCTGTCATCGCGGTCGGATTTGTGATGAAAAAGAACGTGGGCCTGATCGCGGTCCTGGCGGCATGGATTTTCGGCGCGGTCATCGGCACTGGGGACTCTGACATCATCAAAGGCTTCAGCTCCAGTACATTCATTATGCTGCTGGGCGTGTCGCTGCTGTGTACCATCGCCACCAACAACGGCACCCTGGAGTTGGCGGCCAAAAAGTTTCTGTTGGTCTCCGGCGGCCATGTGGCCGTGGCGCCCGTCATCATGTATCTGATCGGCTACATCATCGCGGCCATTGGGCCCGGTTGTGTGCCGGCGCTTGGCATTGCCGCTGCCCTGAGCCTGCCTGTGGGCAAGAGCACGGGCTACAACGCCGTCATGCTGGCCGCCATCGGCCAAATCGCCTCCATGGCGGGCCGCTTCTCTCCCATCACCCCGGAGAGTGTTCTGATCGCGAACCTGGCCGGGGAGCAGGGTATCTCGGGGTATCAGACGGTGACCCTGATCTACGCGACCATCACCACCATCGTGCTGTCCGTGGTCATCTTCTTGGTATTCAAGGGCTACCAGGTCAAGGAACCGGTCAAGGGGGAGCAGGAGCGATTGTCAGCTTTTACACAGAAGCAAATCCTCACACTGATTGGGTTCCTGGTCATGATCGTCGTGAGCGCCCTGTTCAAGCGCAACGTGGGCCTGGTTTCCTTCACGGTGGCCGTGGTCCTGATGCTGCTGAACGCCGCCGATGAGAAAGTCGTCATCAAGGGCGTGCCTTGGTCCACCCTGCTGATGGTCACCGGCATCGGCATGCTGATGAATATCGTCTCTTCCGTGGGTGGCGTAGAGCTGATGTCCAATGGTCTGGCCTCCATCATGTCACCCCGTACTGCGGTGGCCATTCAGGGCCTGTCCGCTGGCATCCTCTCTTGGTTCAGCTCCGCCATCGGCGTGGTGTGGCCCACCATGGTCCCCACCGTCGGCGCTATCGCGGAGCAGGTGGGCGTCAACCCAGAGAGCCTGATCACCATCATGTGCCTGACAGCCTCCTTCGCCGGCTTCAGCCCGGCCTCCACAGGCGGCAGCCTGATCCTGGCGGCCAACGCCACCGACCCCGATTTCACCAAGGAGAAGGAGAACAAGCTCTTTCTGCAACTCTTCGCTCTGTCCGCTCTACTGCTGGTACTGACAGTTCTGGGCGGTCTGTTGGGGCTGTACAGCATTCTGTGACCCCGGTAAGGCTCTGTACTGCTGCCACACAAACATTTTCCCTTTATGTACGATTTGTAAAATAATGAGGTGTTTCTGATGAACAAAGGTCTTTTGGACGGCGTGGTCGTACTCGACCTGACCCGTGTTCTGGCTGGTCCCTACAGCGGCATGATGCTGGCTGATATGGGCGCGACGGTCATTAAGCTGGAGAACCCCAAGGGCGGCGACGATACCCGGAAGATGGGGCCCTTCGTCAACGATAACAGCGTCTACTACGCCAACTTCAACCGTAGCAAGCTGGGTTGTACCCTGAATCTCAAGGACCCCGACGGCAAGGAGATGTTTAAGGAACTGGTAAAGAAGGCGGACATTGTCATTGAGAACTACCGCCCTGGCACCATGGAGAAGCTGGGCTTGGGCTACGACGTCCTGAGGGAGGTCAATCCCGGCATCATCTATGGCGCGGTGTCCGGTTTCGGCCACACCGGCCCTTACAGCAGGCGGGCGGGTTATGACATCGTGGGCCAGGCCATGGGCGGCCTGATGAGTACCACCGGCTGGCCGAACGGCCCCGCCACCCGGGTGGGGACTCCCATGGGCGACGTGCTGGGTGGCCTGAACATGACCATTGGCATTCTGGCGGCCTTGGTCAACAAGCAGAAGACGGGACTGGGGGAGAAGGTCGATGTGGCCTTGGTGGACTCCGTGGCCTCTGCTATGGAGAACATCACTATGATCTATCAGGCGACAGGCCGCATCCCCCAGCGCATCGGCAACCGGTATGAGTCCACTTATCCCTACGACGTTTTCCCCGCCAAGGACGGCGACGTGGTCATCGCCGCCGGCAACAATAAGCTGTACGGCCTGCTGTGCGACGTGATGCAGCGGCCGGAGTTGAAGACGGATTCACGCTTTGCCGAGATCAAGGACCGGGTGGCTAACCATGTGGCCATGCGGGAGGCCATCTGCGCCTGGACCAGGAACTACACCATTGACGAGATCGACAAGCTACTCAATGACGCTGGCTGCCCGGCCTGCCCAGTCAACACCATCGACCGGCTGGTCACCGATCCCCAGATTGCGGGCGCCCGGGAGATGTTCCCAGTGATCGATCAGCCGGGCATTGGTAAGTTACAGATTACCGCCGTGCCCCAGCACCTGACCCGTACCAAGGCATATCCCCACAAGCCGGCTCCGCTGCTGGGCGAGGACAACGCCAGGGTCTACGGTGAGTTGCTGGGACTGGACGCCGCCCGGCTGGGAGCACTGAAAGCGAGGGGCGCTATCTGACCGAAAAACCGACCTGTAGCGGCGGCAATCCCGTCGCCGCGGGAATCTATCAAAGAAGGTAACATAATATGAGCAAAATCGAAGTTGTAGAAGTCGGACCCCGCGACGGGTTCCAGAGTGTAAGATGCGCCGCCCCTATCGCCTCCGAGTTGAAGCTGGAGGTAATCGACAAGCTGATTGCGGCGGGTGTGAAGCATATGGAGTACACATCCTTCGTCAGTCCCAAGGCGATTCCCCAGTTGGCCGATGCCCAGACGGTCACAGAGGCCGTGATGAAAAAGTACCCCGGCCTGGACCTGTTCGCCCTAGTGCCCAATCTGCGGGGTGCGCAGAACGCCTACGAGCTGGGACTCCGTAAGGTGTGCTACGTGGTCTCGCTGAGTAAGAGCCACAACAAGGCCAATATCAACCGCACCCACGAGCAGTCGCTGGAGGCATACCAGGAGATTCGCGCCGCCTACCCCGATCTGGAAGTGGTCGTGGATCTAGCCACAACTTTTGGCTGTCCCTTTGAGGGCAAGTACAACGATTCCCAGGCGGTGGTCAACTTTCTGAAAGACTATGCCGACGCTGGCATGACCACCTGCTGTCTCTGCGATACCATCGGCATCGCAGACCCCGCCCAGGTCAAGTCTGTGACTGGCGAACTGAAGGCCTCCTACCCGAACCTGCAACTACAGGTCCACTTCCACGACACCCGGGGCTTGGGCATGGTCAACACCATGGCTGCCATTGAGAGCGGCGTCACAGAGGTCCAGTCCGCACTGGGCGGCCTGGGCGGCTGCCCCTTTGCCCCCGGCGCGTCCGGCAACCTGTCCACCGAGGATATGGTCTGGATGCTGAACGAGATGGGCTTCAAGACCGGAGTTTCCTTCTCCAAGGTGCTGGAGGCAGCCAAGTTCCAGGCCATTCACATCCCCGGCAACTACAGTGGACATCACATCCATATCGAGCAGGAGTCTCCCTGTAAATTCTGAGGCCAATCCCCGCTCCCCCTTGGCGGATGCTGGGAAGCCGCACCGAAAGAGCCCCTCCCCAGCTCCCTCAGGGGAGGCCAGGGAGGGGCTTTCCCGTGGACAAGGAGAGCTCCCGCATCCCATCCGGGATGCGGGAGCTCTTTTTTGGCCACGCAGGGTCCTCCGCCCGCCTGACGGGCCGGAGAGCTTGGCTCAGAAGTATTTCTTCACACCGTCGGAGGCTAGACTCTCGTCGGCGCTGATGGTGACAGTGAACTTGATGTTGTTGTCCTCGCCAAAATTGTTCAGCCAGTCCAGGAAGTTCTCCACCTCCAGGCTGGTGGCCTCGCTGGGGACGATCTTGGTGAGGCTGTCGATAAAGACATGGGTGATGTCGTAGTTCCCAGCGTACAGGCCGCTGATAAAGCCCTTGAGGAACTCATAGCCCTTCATGTCGTAGTGGCTGGCCTCGACCAGACGGATTTTATAGTTGATATCGTAGGTCAGCTTGGGTCCCCGCTCGATGCAGACCACGTTGCCGTGCTCGTTCTGCACTGCGGTATTGATAAGATCGATCATCTGCTTGGTCTTGCCGGTGCCTTTGACCCCCATGATCACTCTAACCATCTTGATCACTCCTTACAATGTCCGCCGGAGCGGTCTCCGGCTTGTGTCACTATGTTACCATTTCCCCATAAAAATTTCAACTGATTTACACAAGTTCACGAAAAATTCATGGGGAGGGATGCGGACGTTTGGGCTTATCTGAAGACCACCCGGCCGCCTGGCCCTTTGTCCGGTGGACGGAGTTTCCTACAGGCGCAGCTCCAGTTCGGCCCGCCGGGCCTCAAACCCGGGCTTGCATCCCCACGGGATGGGACATCCCGTGGGGACCCCTTTGGATCTGACTTCCTCGGCGGAAATGAATTCCGCCTGCGGCAAGGTTTTGGCGGAGCCAAAACGCTTGGACGGCGCTGCGCGCCGAGTCTCCTGGGCAAACGGGAAGTCCGGGGACTGCGGCCTCTTACGGGCGCAGCTCCAGTTCGGCCCGCCGGGCCTCAAACCCGGGCTTGCCCAGGAGGGCGAACATATTCTGCTTATAGGCTTCCACGCCGGGCTGATCGAAGGGGTTCACCCCCAGGAGATAGCCGGAGAGCCCGCAGGCGTATTCAAAGAAATAGATGAGCTGCCCGATGGTCCGCTCGTCCCGGGCCTCGGCCTCCACCACCAGGTTGGGCACGCCCCCGTCCACATGGGCCAGCAGGGTGCCCCGCATGGCCTGCTCGGCTACGAACTGGAGGCTCTTGCCCGAGAGGAAGTTGAGCCCGTCCACGTTGTCCGGGTCATGGGGGACCAGGAGCTCCCGGCGGCTGGTGCGGAAGCGCACCACCGTCTCCATCAGGATGCGGGCGCCCTGCTGGATATACTGGCCCATGGAGTGAAGGTCGGCGGTGAACTCCACGCTGGCGGGGAAGAGGCCCCGGCCCTCCTTGCCCTCGCTCTCGCCGTAGAGCTGCTTCCACCACTCGGCGAAGAAGCGGAAGGAGGGCTCGTAGCCCACCAGCAGCTCGATGGCCTTTCCGGCGCCAT
>ERZ857503.1255-NODE-1255-length-15252-cov-3.762519_pt1 | contig 15252 bp, 13 predicted proteins | sample MGYA00519766_ERZ857503 | MGnify/ENA primary metagenome ERZ857503 (study PRJEB31778, sample SAMEA3449345) | human gut metagenome | biome: human gut; feature: human-associated habitat; material: faeces | place: United Kingdom | collected 2010/2012 ...
TGATCTACGTCGTGGGCAACGAACAGAATTACCATTTTCAGGTACTGAAGCTGGTGCTCAAGAAGTTGGGCTATGCCGACTGGAGCGACCATATCACCCACCTGTCCTACGGCATGGTGGAGCTTCCCGAGGGTAAGATGAAGTCGCGCGAGGGTACGGTGGTCGATGCCGACGACCTGATCGAAGGCATGGTCTCGACGGCCCGCGAAATGTCGGCCGAGCTGGGCAAACTCGACGGATGCACCGAGGAGGAGGCGAACGCTGTTTCGACGATGGTCGGACTGGGCGCCCTCAAATACTTCATCCTCAAGGTAGACCCCAAGAAGACGATGCTGTTCGATCCCCGCGAGTCGATCGACTTCAACGGCAATACGGGACCTTTCATCCAGTACACCCACGCGCGTATCCGCTCGATTCTGCGCAAGGCTGCCGAAGCGGGTATCGACTTCGGGGGCGTTGCCGCCGCGGAGTACCTGCCCGAGGAGATCGATCTGGTGAAGACGCTGACGGAGTATCCCGCCACGGTAAAAGCCGCAGGCGAGAATTTCGCACCCTCGCTCATCGGGGCCTATGTCTACGAGCTGGCCAAGCAGTTCAACGGTTACTACCACGACCATTCGATCCTCAAGGAGGGGAACGCCGACATACGCCGCATGCGCCTCCAACTGGTTCAGCAGGTCGCCCGCGTCATCCGCAGCGGCATGAAGCTGCTGGGCATCGACGTTCCGGAGCGGATGTAATGGCTGAAAACAAAAAACGGGAGGTTTTTGCGAAAACCTCCCGTTTTTTGTGCCCGGACGGATCAGTTCAGGGCGATCAGATTGATGATTTTGTTGGACGATTCCTTTTCGTTGATGATCGAAATCCGGCCCTGTGCCGATATTTCGCCGATCACGACTTTGCCGTCCTCGTAACGCAGTGCCGTGAACAGTTGGCGTTTATTAGCCTCGTCCATCGTCGTCTCGTAGAGTTCGTATTCGCTTGCAGGGAAGGTGTACGGCGTGGATTTGATTAAATAGTCGTCGAGATTGAGCGTCAGAATTTCACTGCCTGTAAAGAAAAGGTAATCGTTTGCCAGAGACTCTTTTTGGCTGGTGCCTATTTCCCACCATATTGAGATGGCTTTATGAAGTTCGTTGTTATCTTGATCGTAGGTTATCGTTCGGACGATCCGCGAACCGTCAAACTCATAGAGTTTGTAACCGGTTTGTCCGGGAATATCGGCGTATATCGGCATGAATATGATTGTATTGTTGCTTTTTTCGTTCTTCACGATACTGATGATTTCTCTCGGAAACTGATCGGGCAACCCCTCTTCATAAAGCGGACATACGGTCATTTTTTCGAGCTCGTTGTTCGACTTTTGATTCCATTTCGAGATGTAGAGTCGGTCGTAGTCAATCGAGTAGAAATCATTGTCGCCAGCCAAGAAGATGACGCCGTCGGTGGGGTAGATGCGTCCGCTGGGCATTTTGAATTTACCGCCGCTGTTAATCAAGGATGCTTCGGTATAGTAGATCGTATTACCTTTGTTTATTAGGAAATCGTTGCATTTCTGCCCGTCGGGAAGCACTTGTTCTATGGTGAAATTCTTCGGATCGAGTTTGTAGAGCATCTGGTTGTTCACGGCGTCAATCCATTTACCAACGAAGTAGAGCATTCCGTCGGGATCCTCCTTGACCGGTGTGTCGAGAACGTCGGGTGCCTGATAGAGCTTTTCAGTCTGCAGGTCGGCGATCATCCGGAGAGGGTAGGAATTCGTTTCGATCAGCAGCAGTTTTTCGTTGAGCTTCTCAATCTTTTCGATTTTCACATCGGTGGGATTTCCGGCCTTGTCGTAGAGCAGGATGCGGGTCTCGTTGCCTTGTCGGTCGATTTTCCAGTAACCCTCATCCTCGTCGCTGCCGTTTGCGGCCCGCGTCGTTGCCGCCCGTTTGTAAATGATAGACGCATTGGCGATGGAGGCCGTCGAGAGGTCGTAGGAGGACCCGGAATCGTCGTCTCCGCACGCCAGTAGCAGAGACACGGTCCCCAGTGCAAGAAGAATTTTTTTCATGTCATTTCTTTTTTTGCCATCGACTCCGGCTGGCAACTACAAAAAGAAAGTGTGGAGTCGATTCGTTTATCCACTTCGAGGTTCTGGTAAACCCAATCACGAATAAACAATACCCCACACCTGTAAGGGTATGGAGCGACGCTGTTGCATACCGATACGAGGTGACGAGTGTGTTGCTATCCCCGTGATTTTGAAATTTACCAGATTTCGAAGTGAGGACAAAAGCGAATACACTTTCATCAATAATATGTCGTATACAGCCCGGCCGTATACAATGCAAATGTAGGAAAAACTTTTTGATAATCATACAAAAAGGCATGCTCTTGTACGAAGCCTCGTTTACCGTGGTACGAATCTTGCGAGAGGGGAGTGCAGTTAACTAACACTATTTTAGCGTGAAAACAATCGTATCTACATTCGCTCTTTCTCTCGCGTTGTGTGCCGCTGCCGGAGCGACGGCCCAGACCAAGAGTGCGGTGCCGGCGCCTGCGGCCGACACCGTATTGCTGTCGGAGACTGCCGACGGCGATTACATGGTCCGCAGGTTTCTGGTCAAAAGCCGGAACGACACCGACTATTCGGTTCGCTACCGGATTAATCTGGCGACGCTCAACGCCGCGCTCAGCGGTAATTCGAAGGAACTCGACGAACTAAATGCCTTCGTCGGCGACCTGACCAAAGACACGTTGAAGCAGGTCAGCGCGGTGACCATCACGGGTTATTCGTCACCCGACGGACCCGTGAAATTCAACGAGGCGCTGGCTGCCCGCCGTGCCAATGATTTCAAGGCCTATCTCGACCGGAAGTACGACTTTTCGAAGAAGTATAAGGTGACGGTGAACTCCGTTGCCGAGGATTGGGAGATGTGCCGCACGCTGGTCGCGCAGTCGTCCATGCCCGACAAGCAGGCCGTGCTGGGCATTCTCGACGGCCGGCAGTCTCCGGATCAGAAGGAACTGGCGCTGAAGAAAATGACCGCCGCATGGGACTATATGAAGGAGAATATCCTGCCGCCGCTGCGCCGTGTCGAACTGACGATCGATTACAAGGTCAACAGCATCGTCGAACAGCGCACGCTGATTCCCAAGCCGAAACCGACTCCGCAGCCTGCGCAACCCGCAGAACCTTATGTGGTCGTCGATGAGCAGGTGAGCGGGATCATCGTCGAGATGCCCAACGAGCATGAATATAAGAAGGAGGTGCGCGAGGAGTCCCGCGAGGTGAAGAAGGAGGCCCGGGCCGCCGAGAAGCTTGCCAAACACGAGGCCCGTGAGGCGCAGAAGATAGTCCGCCAGCAGGAAAAGGCGGCCAAGAAGATTGCCAAAAAGGAGGCCAAGGCCGCCAAAAAAGCAGAGAAAGCCGCCAAGAAGACCTATAAAGACCTCGAAAAAATGTAGCCAGAGAAAAGATTCCGGATTTCCGGAATCTTTTTTTGTCCGCCCCTCGCCGGGAATTATTTCCCGAGGCCGCAGCCTGAAAATGTTTGATAATCCGAAAGGTTTTACTACCTTTGCCGAAGCAAAAATTCTAAAATCTACCGAATATGGCAAATTTACGCGTACTGAAAAAAGAGATTGATTACCGCCTCGAGGAGGTTGTTTTCGACTGCGATATGGCTATCTGTTTCCAGCCTTCGAAAGAGAAGGAGATCTTCGAGGTGATGCAGGAGGCTGTTGCCGTGCGCAACGACCTGTTCGCCAAGGCGATGAATCCTGCCGAGCCGCACAATCCGTCGCTCGTCCGCAAGCACTACGCTGCCCTGCGCGCCGAGATCGACGACGCTTTCGGCAAACTCTTCGAGAAACTGAGCAAGATCAACGGCCAGAAGTAGGGTAGTCCCCTTTCGTTGAAAAACAGCGGAGCGCTCCATGCGGGGCGCTCCGTTCGTTTTATTCGTGGTCGCAGCAACATCCGTCGCCCGGATGGTGCTCCAGCACGGTGTGGGGAATGTGGCCGTGCGAGACGAGCTGGATAGGGCAGTCGTAGTTGCGCAACTGCTCTTCGGTCAGCACATTCGAACGGTGTCGGTGTGCGTGGCGGTTGACGCATACAATCTCTTTCACGACGCTCGTGATCGTGCCGATGTCGTGCGACACCATGACGATCGCCATGCGTGTGTTCAGTTCGTGCAGTGTGCGGTAGAGCTCCTTTTCGAACTTGTTATCTACGAAATTCGCGGGTTCGTCCAGAATCAGCAGCTTCGGGTCCGAGATCACGGCCCGGGCCAGCAGCGCCCGCTGCATCTGGCCGCCCGACACTTCGCCGATGGGGTTCCGCGCCGTCCCGGCAATTCCCGACGATGCCAGCAGTTCCATCGCCTTCTCCCGGTCCTCCCGGGTGTAAGGGGCGCGGAACCCGCGGCGTCCCTGCAATCCCGACAACACCACCTCGAGTACCGAGATCGGAAACGTGCGGTCGAAATCCGACAGTTGCGGCATGTAACCGATCAGCCGCTCCTTTCCCCGGAACAACTCCGGAGCAAGCCGTATCTCCCCCGTGTAGGGCACAGCCCCCAGTATGGCTTTCACGAGTGTCGTCTTTCCGCCTCCGTTGGGGCCAATGACGCCCAGAAAATCCTTGTCGCCGATCTCCAGATCGACGTGCCGGAGGGCTTCGTAGCCGTCGTATGCGACGCTCACGTCGCGCATCGTTACCAGATTCATTTTGCGGTGATTAAGTCGGTTATCGTGTCGATATTGGCAATGGCGTCCCTGCCCAGCGGGTCGATCGCCACATATTCGGCGTCGATGTCACGGGCGATTACCTCCACGGTCGATGCCGGGAACTGGTTTTGGTAGAATATCCGACGGACGCCGTCCTCGCGGGCCTGCCGGATGATTGCCGTCAGTTGTTTGGCCGAAGGCTCCTTGCCGTCGGCCTCGATGGCCACCTGCCGCAGCCCGTAATCACGGGCGTAGTAGGTGAGGGCAGGGTGGTAGACGATGAAATATTCAATGCCGCTCTGCGCAATCTTCTCCGCCGTGCGGGCGTCCAGCGCCTGTAACTCCTCCAGCAGCCGCTTGTAGTTGGCTTCGTATTTCACCGAATCGGGATAGGCTTTGTGAATCGCCTCGTAAGCATTCGCCGCCATGGTCTGCAAGGCCTTCGGCGAGGTCCAGACATGGGGATCGACCCCGTGTGCATGGTTGTGCCCATGGTCGTTGTGCGAACAGGAGCCTTCGATCAGGTCGATTCCACGGCTCAGGTCGATGACCTTTTCCTGATTCTCCATCTTGCCCAAAAGCGTGGCTTCGAAGTCGATAAGTCCCACGTTAAAAACTAGTTGCGCTTTGTTGAGCCCTACGAACTGCCGGGGTGTCGGTTCGAATGTCTCGGGACTGGCTCCGGCCGGAACGAGCACTTCGACATCGAAATCCCCGCCGACGATGCTTTCCACAAGGCTTTGCAGTGGCAGTATCGATACATATAATGTATTGTCATCCTGTTGTTTGTGCGTTGTGCAGGCTGCCAGCATTATGATCGCTATGATCGCTGACAGGTATGTCGCAATTTTGTACATGATTGATAATCTCTGCTGATTTCTAAACCGAACAAAGGTAATAAAATAAGGTAATAAATCATGCTTAGACCCTGTATTTGTGTCCGGTTTTGTCAGGTATTAGTAGCTATTATTGGCTGTATATAAGATTGTTACATATATAATTTAACATAATAGCAATATTAATTCAAAATCTGTTTACATTTGTCAAGGTTCTTTGACATTTTTAAGCCCAATTTAACATCCCATTATCAAATTATATGTTTTATGTTTTGTTTCTCGAACCGGACCGCGATACGGTCTATAATGTGCGGAAATTTGCCTCCTTAAGGCAAGCCCGTTCTTATCTCGAAATTTTCCTCTGTCTTGGTAGTATTAACTGCCTGATTGCTTCGGAGGATTTACAAACTATTTACTTTAAATCATTCTAATGTATGGAGAAATTCAAGTCTTTGCTGACGTCTAAAAAGTTTTGGACGTTGGTTTCGGCTATTGTAGCCGCTCTTTCCGCTTTCTTTCTGACGTCTTGTGCCGCCTCTGCCAAGGTTCAGCGTCATGGTGTCCATATCGACACCGTCCGTGTGGATTATATAATCCGCTCCCGTAACACTCAAATCACTGCATCATGTTCATCCAACCAAATTCAGCCGATTTCGACCCTGAAATCTTACCCGTCTACTCTTGTGTCCGGGACCTCTACCGAATGTGTGATGACTATATTGTCTCCTCTGGTTATATTCAATGGGTTTTCGACCCCGCTAACCCCTCTACGGTCCGATTACAGCAGGTTATCAAGTCGTTCCAGTTTCATGAGGTTAATTTCTTTTACCACACAGACCCCCTTATGTTCGGTGGTGGCTCCGCAATTTTCATCGAAGCCCACATGTCCCACCTTTGGGGAAAAATGTTTGATTGCGTTCGTACCGATCGCGTTCGTGAGGCGCTCTCGCCGTCGCGGAGGCCGAAAAGGCCGTCCCCGTCCAAGTACAAAAACTGTTCCCCTCGGCGGTAGTCATCTTTAGTTATGTGTCATAATCAACTTACTATTATAAACCCCCGTTATCGTAAGGATGCAGAAATTTTGAAAGTTTCCGTTCGTCATTTCTCTGACCGTGAGGATTATAAGTTGCGTGTTCCTTGTGGTCATTGTGATGAGTGCTTAAAGAAACGCCAACAACAATGGTTCTCCCGTGCTAACCATATTATGAAGCGTTTGCACTTGAAGCCGGAACAATGCCTTTTCTGTACTTTTACACTCAAACCGGAGGTTTATGAAGAGGCTAAGGAAAAACCTTATGTTCCCGTTCGTCAGTTTATCGACCGTCTCCGCAAACATCCTCGCTTTCGCTATAAGGACCCGGTTACTAAGCGCTATCGGTATCGCAAGGTAAAGTTCCCCTATCTTTTCGTTGTTGAGTTTGCCGACGGCAAGACGGCTGCCAAGCGTGGCCGCCATTCTACTCACCGCATGCACTATCATGCTATCCTTTTTAACTGCCCTCTTTATTGGTGGCAAGTTCGTGACCTTTGGCAAGGTGAGGTTCTCGATGAGTCCCGTGGTTGGTATTCCCTTATGGGTAAAGCCGAGGTTTCGCCGCTTGAATCCGAGGCAGGTGTTCGTTATGTGCTCAAGTACATGACTAAGGATTGCAAGGCGCATCAGTATATTTCGTATGTAGATGCTCGCAAAAATGGTAAGTTGATTGTTTCACATGGTTTTGGCAGGCTTTCGAAAGATGATATTAAAATCATGCGTGAAAACATGATGAAAAATTCATCTTCATGGTTCTGTCATTATATCAATAACTATCGCTATTCAATTCCTCGGTATTGGAAAAATGCGTGTTTCACTAAGGAGGAACAACGTTGTCGTAATGATTCGCTTATCCCTCCTATCCTTTGGGAAATCGTGAAACATAAGTACCGAGACTATTCCTATCATCATCAACGTTCAATTTATAATATTTTGTTATGGCCTTAATGTTTCTTACTCGGAAGCGTAATCGGAAATCGAATGTGAACCTTTCGCATACCTCTCCCACTACGCTGGCTCCGGGTAATCTCACCCCTGTTTCTTTCGTTCCGGTTGTCGGTGGTGACCGCCTCCGCTTTAAGCCGTCCGCCTTTGTGCAGGCTTTTCCGATGAACGCGCCGCTTGTTAACGGCTTCAAAATGTGTTTGGAATATTTCTTTATTCCTACGCGTCTGTATAATTCGAACTTGCTTTTGGATTTTACGGGTACTACTGATGACCCTGATTCGGTTCTTTATCCGGCTTTGGATGTCGAGAATGTTCCTTATTCGGCTGTTGATTTTGCTAATGTTGCTACTTTGAAATCTGTGGCCGATCGTATTGTTTCGCCGGGTTCTCTCGCCGACTATATGAATATCCCCGTTGCTTTCGGTCTTACTACCCCTATGGGGCCCGTTGGTCCTAAAAAGGCTACGTTCAACATGATTAAGATGTTGGGATATTTGGATGTGATTTATAATTACTATGTCAATCAGCAGATTCCCACTATTCCTACGGCTGCGTGGAAAGAATCTTATGTCGGTGATACTGTCAATGTTGAGTACGACATTACGCTTATTGAACAGTTGCTTCGTTCTGTCAAGACTGCCGCGGACCCTGTTCAGGCTCTCAAGTCGTTTGTTGCCGAAAACTACCTCGGTTCTTGGCAATGGTTGTGTTCTCGTTCGTCGATTTTCCAGCGGTGTCTGCCGCCTTACTATCTTGAATCGTGGTTGAAAACATCCGGTTATCAAGATGCCGAAATTAAGGTGGATCTTGAAGCCGATGGTAAGACGATTTCGATGCGTAATATCTCGGCTATGTCTCATATTCAGCGTTGGATTGATTTGGCGTTGAATGGTGGTCGCTGGTCGGATTACATGAACTCGGAGTTCGACACTGCCCGTGTTAAGAATCATTCGACGCCTATTTTCCTCGGTGCTGACCGTCAGTACCTCGGTTCTAATGTCATTTACCAGACTACTGGTGCGAATGACTCCAGTAGTCCCCTTGGTTCTTTTGCTGGTCAGTCCTCTGGAGGTGAGCAGTTCCGCGAACGTTCGTTCGCTTTCGATGAGCCGGGTTATTTCATGGTTATGGCTTCGCTTGTTCCCGATGTCATTTATACCCGTGGTCTTGACCCGTTCCTCGAGGAGTTGAATCTCGGTGATTCGTATGCTCCTGCTCTCGATAATATCGCTATGGAGCCGCTTATGGTTCAGACGCTCGATTGTGTTTTGGGCGGTGAGGCTACCAGTACCACTAATTTCCGTCTTTCTGACCCGAGTTATGGTACTGGCATCGCTACTGGTTTTGTTCCTGCTTGGTCGAAGCTTATGCAGGTTGTTTCTCGTGCTCATGGCCGTTTGACTACTGAGTTGTCTTATTGGCTTCTTGAACGTGATTACGGTAATGAGGATGATTCGGAGAATATGTTGGCTCTTCGTACTAAGGTCGCGGATTATTTGAAGGATGGTTCGTTGTCTTATGATGAGGCTGAGGCTATTCTTGCTCTTCTTCAGCGTGCTCGTTCTCAGGTTAATTATTCTCCCTACATTCGTGCGAATGCGTATAATAACGTTTTTGCCGATGTTTCTAATGAGGCTCAGAATTTTGTTCTTACTTTCTCCTGCTCGGCCTCGGCTTATCGTGAGAAAGGTAAGGTTAATGTTTCTACAACTCTTTAATCTATGAAAAAGTTGTCTAATAATCTTGATTTACAGCAGTTTGAGGATTTTGATTTTTCGCGGCTTCCCGTTCGGATGTCCCGTTGCCGCCGTGGTTCTCGGGGTAGTTGTGTTCCTACCTCGGAGGATGATTTGATTTACGGTGTTAAGCCTCTTTCCGATCAGATTCGTTCGATGCGTGCCGGAGGCCTTCCGCTTGGCTCTCGTCAGTTGGAAGATTCGAATTACGATGAGGATGATTCGCGCGATGTCGATCCGACCGTTGAACCCGGTCTTGATCGTTTTGAAAAGGCCGAGGCCCTTTCTGCGACTATTTCGGCTCGTATGCGTAAGCGTCATGAGGAGAAATTGAAGCAGGCTAAAACTGAATAGTTATGTCTTTCGCTGCTATTGCTGGTGGTATTGGCGCACTCCTCGGAGGCGCCTCCGCCGCCGGTTCTGCCGTCGCTGGCGGTAAAATGAATCGTAAAAATCGTAGGTGGCAGGAAAAGATGTATAAACAGCAGTTGCAGGATCAGCGTGAGAATTCCCGTATGCAATGGCAGGAATCCCGCGATTATGCAAAATGGGCTTACGATAACATCGAATCCCCGGCCGCTCAGCGTGCTGGTTTTAAAGCCGCTGGTATTAATCCATTTGTTGAAGGTTCCGTTCTTCAGCCGATGGGTGCTTCTTCGGGTAATGTCTCCGCTCCGGAAGGTGCTACCCCTCCCTCTTCGGGTCCCTATCAGTTCAATCCCGGCTCTGCTATTCAGCAGGGCGCTACTGCTCTTCGTGAGTACGCTATGCAGTCCGTGCAGGCTGAGAATATCGAAGCACAGACCGAGTATACCAATGCCCAGCGTTTAAAGACTTTGGCCGAGACTAAGGGTATCGAGAATACGAATAGTCTCTTTGATTTTGTCCGTTCTGCGGCTGAATCTGATGCTCTTTCGAAACGCTTTAAGGCTAAGGTCGATGGGATTAACGCCGAGTTTGCCGAAATTAAGGCTATACAGGATTCCGTCGAGCGTGATGCCCGTATTGCTGAACTTTGGTCCCGTGAGGAAAAGAATCTCGCTGAAGCCGCTAAAACTGACGCTGACCGTTTGACGGTTGATACTCTCCGTGATGGCATGAAGCGTTTGCAGGATGCCAATATTGAGAATGTTAATGCTCAGACTCAGACCGAAGGTGCTAAGCAGGCTAATCTTGGTGCCGATTCTGACCTTAAGCGTGCTCAGAAACAGACTGAGGATGCTTTGCGTTCCGGTCGTGTTAAGTTTACCGATGAGCAGGCTAAGGGTATTATTAGTAGTACGTTTGGTCAAGAAATTGCGAATATGCGTGAAGCGGATGCGCTTGCTCGTGTTCTTACGGGAACCGATCGTTCGTCGTCGCTTTGGGGTTTGGTTGATAAATTGATCGAGGCTAAAACCCGTGATGAGCCCGGTACGTTCTCGCAGGAACTCCGTGATCGTTATTATCGTGATATTTTGTCGAGGCTTAAGTAAATTTGTTATCTTTGTCTCGTAATTATTTCGTTATGGATATTTATACGATTATTTTGTTATTGATGCTGGTCTTTGTTGGCCTTGTGTTTGCATTGCTGGTGTCTGTTATTCGCTATTTTTGGCGAAAATCCCCCCCCCGAGCGGTAAATAGTTGATTCTTAATCCCGGCCTTTCGAGACCGGGATTTTTTGTGTTTTGTTGTGTGGATCCACAACGTATCAAATAATACACCAAAAATTCGCAAAGTCTTAGCATTTCTGCGTTTCGTTCTTTCGTGACTTTCGGAGCGCTTTAGCGTATATACCTCTTCGGATTTTTGACTATCTGAACGCAGTCGGCCCCCGGCCGAATCGTTCCGCGTAAAATACCCCGGGGTTCACGGGGTGTCCCCGTGTCAGAATATGGTTGCAAAAAGGCATTTCCCTCGTCAATATATGCCAGATGTGGAAACGTCATCTCAGGCGTAGGTCTACATCGGTTTTTGCTGTATAAGTAAAATAATAAACATCATGCCGTTAGGCATACCTTTAGGAGGGAGAGCGCGAGAGGGAACCGATACGAATTGCATTCAGGTCTGTCAGCTATCTGCGTGCGCGCGCGTTTCGTGCGTGCATGTGTGATTGCTGGTCATGTCTGAATGTCGGATGGGTGCCCTCTCGCTCTCGTTCTACGCTCGTAATGCTTCGCATGTGTAAAAAAACATCTGAAAAATGTAGTTCCTAATTACTTAAAAAGCACCTTTTATGGTGGATCGCTCGTGCAACGTTGCAAGGTAATTTAACTTATGTAAATATTAATTTTATCATTTTTTATTATAGTTGCAATATTAATTCAATCTTGTTAAGAATACGACAGCACGTCGCATGCCAATTTCGATACACAAAAAAGCACACCTGCTAAAAGATGTGCTTTTTTGTTGTAGTTGTGGTTACGTCGGATTGCTTGATTACACCTATATTATTTCAGAATGCTATTTGATGTTTTAGATTTTAGCTTTCCGCGCGAGGGATATTCCGGGAAATTTTTCCGGTGGAAGATTTTAGCGCTTTGTCGGAGTGAAACTTTCGAAGGTCTGGTCGTCGTAAAACAGTACGATGCGCTGAACGTTGGCTCCGGTCCGGCCGGCCGGAAACTGAGCCGCGACCTGAGTGGCGGATGCCTCGGGAGACTCCGGTTTCTGGCGGGCGGTTTTCGGGGCGGCAGCTTCGGTTTCTGCCGACCCGAACAAATCCTTGTCGATCGGAAGCTGCATCGCGGACGTCGGTGCGGATACTTGTGCGATATCGGCAGGTTCGTCGCGATACATCTGCGTCGAGTCGAGTAACAGCCAATCGGGGTTGATCTGCGGAAACCTCCTGAGAATCTTCTGAAGCAAATCGAAGCCCGGCTTGTTTCGTCCGGCGAGAATGTGGGAGATTCCGGCCGGGTTGATTCCGAGCATCTCCGCGAGCTGGCTCGGCTTCAAACCTTCGTGTTTCATCAAATCGAGCAATTTTTCCTTCATTCGCGCAAATTTTTACAAATATAAACATTTGTTTTTTGTAAAACAAGAAAATTCTACATTTGTAAAATGTTAATAGGTGTTGACAAAATTTACAATTGTAAATAAGAGAATATGGTTAAATAAGCCTTACTCGATAATTATAAAGCATTACTTGATATAATTACCTTTAAAATGCTGGTAATTAGATCAAATAGTTGTGTGTGCCGGGCTGATAGTATGAGCTGTCATCTATACCCGATAAGTTTCGGCCCATACCCGAATCGTTCCTTTAAATAAATATTATAACTTGCTGATTATTAATATATGAATAATGTATTGTTTAATAGTTTTACTTGGGCCGATTCAATCTTAAAATCATGGTTATACCATTATCAGTGTGTTTTTACAAATGGATAATATTAACCGGGTTGTTAACAGGTGTTTGGTTTGCATATGTAATGACGGATGGAATTAACAACTCTTTTTGTGTTTACATTTGTAAATAACCTACCCTTCTCTGTTATTTTTAGACTGTTTTTGAGTTATTCCCGATTACTGATCGATAGAATCGGCAGCATTTCAGGATTTCGCATATATTATGTTAAATAAAAAGAAGGCGGGTAGTGTTGATAACCCACTACCCGCCTTAAATACAGCGAATTATATTTTTGTTAACAATCCCCTATTTCGACAGTTTATCGGCAATTTCGCGGAACTCTTCCGGAGTCAATTTGAGCTTTTCACGGTGAAAATCGACGTCGTTTTCGCTCTGGATGGGGATCAGATGGATGTGCGCATGCGGTACTTCGAGTCCCAAAACGACCACGGCGACCCTTGCGCATGCTATTTCGCGCTGAATTTTGGCCGCTACCTGTTTGGCGAAGACCATCATGCCTGCCAGAGTTTGGTCGTCGAGGTCGAAAATATAGTCCACCTCTTGTTTGGGTACGACCAGCGTATGGCCTTTGGTCAACGGATTGATGTCGAGAAATGCGTAATAGTTCTCATCCTCGGCTACTTTGTACGAGGGAATCTCCCCCGCAATGATGCGTGAAAAAATGGTTGCCATCTTCTTATGCTGTTTAAAAAGTGTTTGCAGGATGCTGTTTTGCCCGAAAACAGGCGGAAAGCCCGAGGCTCCCGGCGGCGGAACCGGGGCCACACAGGGCCTAAGAACCTACTCCTCGTCGAAGCGGGGCTTCAGTATCTCCGAATAGATTACGGCCTGCCGGAGGTTGAATTCTCCGGCGATGGATGATGAGGACTCCTCCGGCGCATCGGAAATGGCATGCGCGGCGATTTCGTCGGTTTCAGGCGCTGTTTTGAGCCGGTCGGTCGTCTGGTGCCGGAGCGTTCCCGTTTCGGCTGTTTTAAGCGCCGTATATTCCGGCTCATACTCCTGCGCGGGGATTTCCTCGAGGCTCCGGCATTCGTCCGGAAAAACGGCTGCAATCGGCTCCGGGCGTGCCGGGGCTGTCGAAGGCATCGGCATGTCGGGCGCCGACGAGGGCCATGCCTCGTCGTGGGGAACCTGCTTGGCGCCCTTTCCGCGGGCCTTGCGGGATTGCGATACGACGTTGAAGACCATCGCTCCGGCGATGATCACTACCCATATGACAGTTGCAAAATCCTCCATAACCTCAGCTTAATGTTCGTTTAACACTCTCGATGCCTTTTATCTTGCGCAGTTTGTCCATGACGGCATGGAGGCTCTCGGCGTCTTTCACATAGAGGCTGACGCTGCCTTCGAAGATACCGTCGTGGCTGTGGATGTTCACTTCGCGGATGTTGATATTGAAATCGGCGCTCACGACCTTCGCCAGATCGAGCAGGATGCCCTGCCGGTCGATGCCGCGCAATTCCGTGGTCACGAGGTAGGACATGGCCTTGTGCTGCGACCATTTGATCTCCTCCTTGACGATGTTGCGCCCGAACTGGGAGGCCAGACGGTTCAGCTCGTCGCATGTGGCCTTGTGGACGATGATCTTCCCCGTCGCGGGGTCGCGATACCCTACCACCTTGTCGCCCGGGATCGGTTTGCAGCACTCGGCTATCTCGAACAGCGGTTCCGCGGCCGGCGCATCCGTCGCCGGAACAATCTCGCCCGGGGTCTGGGAGTCGTCGGCATCCTCCTCCTCCTTTTTGGGGATGAAGAGGGTCCAGAACTTGAGTATTTTGCTTTTGGAATTGACTTTCAGGGCTTTGTCCAGACTGTCGAGCGAGACGATCCCCGCGCCGATCTTGCTGTAAAGCTCCTCCTTGTTGTTGCAGTCGTAGATGGGGACGATCTTGCGCAGTACACGGCCGCTGAGCTTGATATTCAGCGACTTCATCTTCCCGTCGAGCAATTGCATACCCCGCTCGATGTTGTTCTGCCGCTCGCGTTTGAGGAAACTCTTGATCGACTGCTTGGCTTTGGCCGTGGTCGCTATTTCGAGCCATTCGGGCTTGGGGCGGGCATTGTCGGCGGTGATGATCTCGATCTGGTCGCCGCTGTTGATCTGCGTGGTGATCGGTTCGAGCTTGTGGTTGATCTTGGCGCTGATCGCACTGTTGCCGATCTTCGAGTGGATGTCGTAGGCGAAGTCGAGCGCTGTGGCTCCGAACGGCATTTTCCGGGCCTCCCCTTTCGGTGTAAACACCACTATCTCCGATGTATACAGCGATAACTTAAAGTTGTCCAAGAAGTCCACGGCATTCTCCGTCGGACTGTTCAGCGCCGCGCGTATCTGCTTCAGCCAGCGGTCGAATTCATCCTCGTCCTGCGAGATCGTGGCATGCTTGTATTTCCAGTGTGCGGCAAATCCGCGTTCGGCGATGTCCTCCATGCGCTGCGTGCGGATCTGCACCTCGACCCAAACCCCGTCGGGGCCCATCACCGTCGAGTGCAGCGCCTCGTAGCCGTTGGCCTTGGGCATCGAAATCCAGTCTCTCAGCCGGTCGGGTTTGGGGGTGTAGATGTCGGTGATCGTGGAATAGATCTGCCAGCACTGCGTCTTTTCCGAGGGGAACGGCAGCGGCT
>ERZ857503.1259-NODE-1259-length-15226-cov-2.751170_pt1 | contig 15226 bp, 14 predicted proteins | sample MGYA00519766_ERZ857503 | MGnify/ENA primary metagenome ERZ857503 (study PRJEB31778, sample SAMEA3449345) | human gut metagenome | biome: human gut; feature: human-associated habitat; material: faeces | place: United Kingdom | collected 2010/2012 ...
CTCAACGTTGTGGACAAAGGTACCGGTGGGGATATTTGCGAGCGGCAGTGCGTTGCCGGGCTTAATATCTGCATCCTTACCGGAGAATACCTGATCGCCGACCTTCAGGCCGTTCGGTGCGATGATGTATCTCTTCTCGCCGTCTTCGTACTGCACGAGTGCGATGAAAGCGGAACGGTTCGGGTCGTACTCGAGGGTAAGGACCGTAGCAGCCATGTCGTTCTTCTGGCGCTTGAAGTCGATCACACGGTACTTCTTGCGGTTGCCGCCGCCTCTGTGGCGAACGGTGATTCTGCCGTAGCTGTTGCGGCCGGCAGCTTTATTCTTCGGAGCCAGCAGGCTCTTCTCCGGACCCGTCTTGCTCAATGCGCTGAAGTCCGTGGTGGACATGTTGCGGCGAGCATTCGTAGTCGGCTTATAGTTAATGATTGCCATTGTGTTTCACTCCTTGTTTGGCTTTGCGGGATCGGGCAAATTCCCATTCATGCCCTTGGGGTTCGAATTACTCGAGCCGAATTAAACCATGGACTCGAAGAACTCGATGGACTTGCTGCCCTCGGTGAGGGTTACAACAGCCTTTTTCCAAGCTCTGGTGTAGCCTTCATATCTGCCCTGGCGGCGGAACTTGCCGCGAACGTTCAGGGTGTTGACCTTCTGAACCTTGACGCCGAACAGCTCTTCAACCGCCTTAGCGATTTCAATCTTGTTTGCATCCTGGCAGACTTCAAATGTGTACTTCTTATTCGCAACGCCGGTCATGGATTTCTCCGTGATGATGGGGCGAATGACGATGTCCTGCGCTTTCATTATGCGTACACCTCCTCAATTTTGGAGACGGCATCCTTTACAACGATGAACTTGTCCGCGTTGAGGATGTCATATACGTTCAGCGTGTTGACCTGTGCGGTCTTAACGCCCGGGATGTTCGCTGCGGAAGCGATGACCTGTGCATCGACCTCGGAGAGAACGATGAGCGCCTTCTTCTCGCTGCCGAGCGCCTTGAGCATCTCAGCAATCTTCTTCGTCTTGTAACCCTCGGTTGCGATGGAATCGACAACGATCATTTCGTTATCCTGGACCTTGCTGGAGAGTGCGGACTTCATAGCGAGACGCTTCACCTTCTTGTTGAGGGTGACGGTGTAATCTCTCGGCTTCGGTGCGAACACGATGCCGCCGTGTGTCCACTGCGGAGCTCTGGTGGAGCCCTGTCTTGCACGGCCTGTGCCCTTCTGTCTCCACGGCTTTCTGCCGCCGCCGGAAACTTCGGAACGGGTGAGGGCGGACTGTGTGCCCTGTCTCTGGTTTGCGAGATACGCCTTGACCATATCATTCATGACGGAAACGTTCGGCTCAATACCGAAAACGCCTTCTGCAAGCTCGATCTTTTCGACCTCTTTGCCTGCCATGTTCAAAACTGCTACTGTAGGCATTCTTTATTCCTCCTTCCCTTACGCTTTCACGCTGTCGCGCAGAACAACGGTGCCGCCGTTCGGGCCCGGAATAGCGCCCTTAACTGCGATGAGATTGTTTTCTGCGTCTACCTTGACAACAGCGAGGTTCTGGACTGTGACCTTCTCTGCGCCGAGGTGACCAGCCATCTTCAGGCCCTTCCAAACTCTGGACGGGCTGGAGCAAGCACCGTTGGAACCGCCGTGGCGTGCAACCGGGCCGGAACCGTGGGTCTCTTTAAGTCTCTGGAAGTTCCAGCGCTTGATGACGCCGGCGTAACCCTTACCTTTGCTGGTGCCCGTTACGTCAACCTTGTCGCCGTTTGCGAACACGTCAGCCTTGATGAGGTCGCCTACGTTGTAAGCGCCGCAATCGCTGAATCTGAATTCCTTCAGGGTCTTCTTCGGGGCAACGTCGCCCTTCTTGAAGTGGCCGGTGAGCGGCTTGCTCACGCGCTGCGGCTTCTGATCGCCGAAGCCAACCTGAACTGCATCGTAGCCGTCGTTTTCAACAGTCTTCTTCTGTGTGACAACACACGGACCGGCTTCAACAACTGTTACGGGCACGACTCTGCCCTTTTCGTCGAAGATCTGCGTCATGCCGATCTTCTTGCCGATGATTGCTTTCTGCATTTTGTATCCTCCTTTAGGTTATTGGTCGGATCTCTCCGACATGACCCTCCTGCCTGTAGGTTGAGCGGTTATCTGTCGAACGAAATCAGAGCTTGATTTCGATCTCAACACCGGCGGGGAGCTCTAAGCCCATCAACGCCTCAACGGTTTTGTTGCTGGGTCTCAGGATGTCGATAAGTCTCTTATGGGTTCTCATCTCGAACTGCTCACGGCTGTCCTTGTACTTATGAACAGCGCGCAGAATCGTGACGATCTGCTTCTCTGTCGGCAGCGGTACCGGGCCGGAAACTCTTGCGCCCGTGCGCTTTGCGGTCTGCACGATCTTTTCAGCTGCCTGATCGACAACCTGATGATCGTAACCCTTAATTCTAATCCTGATCTTTTCTTTGACTGCCACTTAAATCGCCTCCTGTTAAATTTTAGTTGGCGGGCGGGGGTTTTTATGAACACTGGCCCGGGTGTTTCACCAAGAAGCCATATAAAAACCGGATATTCACTTTTGTGAAATCCGGGATGCTTTTGGGTCGGTGTAAAATCACAAAACCCTCATAAAAAAACCATTGATCTGCCTTTTTGTCCGGCCTGTGCGCCTTAGAAATCAACGCATGGTTCCGCGCGCCACTCCCGTAGGAGCCGCTCAGCGTATCAAATTGTGTCGCCCGGTTTGAAATCGGACATACTCCACGGAAAAACCGGCATGTCTCAGCCGCAACCTCCCGCTTCATCGCATATCTGTCGCAGTCACGCAAGTATTATTATAACAGGCAAAGTATGAAATTGCAACCCCTTTTTTCGAAAAATTTTTCAGCTTTTCTGCGGCTTTTTCCGTTTTTTCAATTTGCGCCGTATCTTGTGCTTTCACCCGCGCGGCATACAACCGACGAAGCAAAAAACGGGACGGCCCGACCGCCCCGTCTTTCTTTTTATCGCACACTTTCTATGCATCTACAGGCTCTACGCGCAGGAAATCCATCGTTTCCGCCGGCTCACGCCCGTCTGCAGAGAACACGAACTGCTTATCCTGCCCATCGTCCATGACTTCGAAAAAGGCGGTCGTGCCGTCGGCACCGTACACAAAGCGCAGCGTCTCAATTGCGTTTGACGCGGGATCATACCAGCCGCCGTCCGCATGGCGGATCGGCCCGTCCGGAAACGTCAGCTCCCACAGGCAATCCACCGGCTCGTAGATTTTCGTTCCCTGCGCCGTCTCCACCGTAAACGACGCCCGCAGCTCCGTCCTACGCAGGAACCGGCACAGCCGCCAGCCCTTGGCCTCCAGCGCGGCGGGCTCCGCCGCCGTACTGTCCTCCACCCGCACGCCGGAGAGGGAAATATGGAACGGCAGGGGCAGCGGCATAAGCCAGAGCACAAGCGCGAGCAGCACGATGCCCACGCAGACCCGCCCGATAATTTTCCGGTTTAATTTCTTCACAGTAATACTCCTATCATAAGAAACTAGCGGTTTAATGTACGGGTAATCTTCACTTCCGATCCATATCTATACCGCACCGGACCTGTTGTATCCTATCCATTATTGTCAACAGTTCATTAATATTTTTGAAATATTATTTAACCCCCCTTGATAACATGTCTCTTGTTATCAAGGGGGGTAACTTTATTTACCAGCCTGCGCGCACAACGTAGACGATCATATCACGTCTGCCGAATGCGGTGCAGTCTTCCAGCGTATCGTAGTAGAGGTCTGCCACGATGTCGCCGCACATGGCCGCTCCGCCGGTGTCCATGGCGTAGCAGTAGCCATATGTCCACGAGCCGTCCACCGCGGTGATGTACAGCAGCGAACCGTACGGGATGCGGTTTGGGTCTACGGCGACATAACCGACCTGCGGTGTAGCGCCGATGGATGTGACGGCGCCTGCCGGTGCATAGTATGCAGTGCAGGAGCCCGTAAGGCTATACTCAAAGGAGGACGGTGCGCCGGAAGCATCCGTGAAGACGTTCTGCTTCTCTTTTGTACCGCGCAGCACGACCGCGCTCTTCGCTTCCTTTAAAACTTCTTTCGTCTTGACGACGCGGTTTTCTTCCTCGCCGTCCGCATACGTGACCGTGTAGGAAACTTTGGCTTCACCTTCCACGCCCTCGGTCTTCGTCTCCGTTTCGCCCTCATAGAGCTCTTCGGTATCTTCGTATACCGTGCTGTACGCGACAGCTTCGTTCTCGGTGATCTCTTCGGTGTGGATGCGCACAACGCGGATCACATCGCCGCTCGATACGTTATCCTCTGCCTTCACCTGCTTTTCACCCTCTGCGGTCGCGACCAGAATGCGGTCGTTCTCGCCGAGCGTAATACCCATGGCTTCTACGGCATCGCTGTAATTTTCAGCGGCAACGCTCTTCTCGGTCGTTTTGCCGTCTGCCGTAACGGTGAGGTCAAGGTAACGCTGCACGCGGATGCGCATACCGTTTGTAAGTGCGGTATCCATGGCCGGTGTGACGGTGTCGTTTTCGCCGAGCGTGATGCCGGCGGCTTTCAGCGCGTCTTCTACGGTGCCCTCGTTGAGGTCTTCCATGCGGCGCTTGCCGTCTGCCGAAACAAACACACGCTTTGCACGGGTGATCTGCACGGCGATGTCTGCCGTAAGCGCGGCGGTGAGATCGGCATCTGCCGTATCTCTTGCGCCGAGCGTAATCTCGTTTTCCGCAAACACGTCGGAAAGCGTTTTGCCTTTCGGGGCTAAAATCATCTGGGAGGCGTTATCCTCCTTGACGGAAACGCGCACAAAGCGCTGCACGGTGAGCGTGCCGTTCTCCGGGGAGAAGTCGTAGGTATCGATGTCCGAAACGGGCGCCATGCCCTCGGTCTGTGCGCGGGAAAGAATATCCTGCGGGTTCTGACCGATCATACTGAATCTGTATGTTTCGGAGCCGTCATATACGGTGATATCGGCGGTATTTGCCATAACCGTAACAACGGAAGATATGCTGAGCGCTGCAACCAGAACGACGATCAGAAGAATCTTCGGCATCAGGCTCTTTTGCTGTTTTCTAACATGCCGCATAGCTCTTGCTCCTTTCAAAAAACTGTGAAGCGTTTTGCGCTTCGATTTGGCAAAGCTTCGGCGGCCACCCCGCCCTCTTGCTTTGCGTCCACTACCTTTCCTGACCTTTGAAATACGGGTGCAAAATGCCCTTTCCAAAAGTCATTTGAGAGTATAATGTGAAAATGATGGTCTGTCAAGTTTTTTGAAAGGCTATTTTTGTGCAATATGCTGAGTTACGCATGGTGTTTTAATTTACATAACAACTCATTTGATATTTTTGAAAGCGATTATTTGCCTTTTTTACGGAACTTTTTTGCGGCGCTCTGTGCAATTTGCAAAAATTTTGCAAAGGCAAAAACATCGAACAAATTTTCTTATACCTTAATATTGTATATTCTTGCATATTCATTTCGATGAATTTCGCGAACTTTCTGCGTTTTCCCGTTTTATGCCGTATATTGTTCCGAATTTAATACATTCCATGTGCTGTGCGGCATTTTTCCTTTACAGCAGAAATTTTCAAAAAATCGCGGTCAAAAGGCAGGTATATTTCATAAAAAGCGTGCTGTATTTTGGGCAGCTCTCCGAAAAAATCGCATGTGCGGCTTTTGGAAGCGGGATGTCCGTTTCAATCGGGCCGATTTTGTGTCGAAATGCGTCTCACTGTGTCCGCAGAAAAAATTATCGTCAACCGATGTATAGAATACACATGTTAAGTTTACATAACCCGCGTTTTGCATAGAGTTTTGTTTCCGTGCCGCGCACGTTTTTAATTTGCTTCTTATATAATAGAACATCACGGGCAGCTTTTTAGGGCCGACCGTGATGCTTTATCTCATGCGTTCTGTTTCTTTATATAAGCGATAAGCTCGTTCGCCGCGGTGCGGTGTGCGCCCACACCGGGATGGTCACGGCAGCCGCGATTTTTGAGGTCATCCGTCAGCGACAGAAACTCCGCATTCGCGTCGCCCGTTTCCGCTTTGTAATCGTCTATGGCCTTTTGCAGCGCCGGGACAAGCTCCAAGCCGAGCATACCGTAGATCCACACAAGACGGGCGTTGGGGTAATACCCACGCAATTGCTTTAAAAACGCGGTCGCGCCGTGCGCAAAACGCGCTTCGTCTTCGGGGTTCAGCTTACCGTCTTCCGTACGGCGGTTCTGAAACGTCTCGCCGGTCGTTTCATCTGTCCAGGCAGGCTGTGAAAACGCACCGCAGTCGTTTGTACCGAGGTTGATGAAGACGTAATTCGGCTGCCATTTTGTGAAATCATACGGCTCTTTCGCGCCGAGGGCAATGTTTTTTTCGCCGCTCAAAAGGCCGCAAAGCTGCCTGTAGATGGGCGGAATGGCACTGTTTGGGTCGTTGTTCCAGCCGCAGCACACGCCCCAACCACTCTGCGATGAGACACGGATATCGGCGTTTAAAGCACGGGACACCATGACAGCGTAGTTATTCTCCGCGCTGAAGAACATGGAAATCCAGTCTGTTTCCGCTTTCGCGCCGATGTCGCCCTCGCCGCTCGTGATGCTGTCGCCGATGAATTCGATCTTTAAATTGCGCTCCGGCACGGGCAGGAATTCGCCGTCTGTTTCGACGGCGTTAATCTGCAAAACACTCTCCGGGTCGGCGTTCATGGCCTGCGTATCTTTAAAGATGCGCACGTTCTTGACCTTTTCGGGGTCCATGCCGCGGAACACGCACACGCGCTCCGTGCCCTTCTGCGCCATGCGGCGGGAGAAGAACTCGCCATTCACCATAAAGCTGTACCACGGCTCGTGGATGTCCCAATCCGCCGTAAATTCCACCCACAGCTCGCTGCCGCGCACATTAAGTTCTAAGCCCGCCGCCGTCCAGAACAGCGTGAGCGGCGTTAACGAGCCGTTTGTGCGCCCGTGCACAAGGTGCGGAACTTCGGGTAAGGTATATCGCTTGACTTCGCTCATTTTGCCTCCGCCTCGGCAAGCTCTTTCTTATAAAGATACTTGTCAATGTCTTCCTTGATATTGTCCGGAATTTTCTTTTCCACCGGGAATACCGCCGCATTGATCAGCGTATCGGCATACGTGAGCACAATCTCCAGCGTTTTGCCGAGTGCCTCTGCAGAAAGGAACTCCATGGTATCAAAACGGTTGTGGATATACGCCGCACCTTTTGCACCGTCGCGGGAGAAGTTGATTGCCGGAATGCCGTTATCCGCAAACGGGATGGAATCAGAAGAATAAATGCTCTGGCGCGTCACAGCGGAGAGGCCGTTGATTTTGAGCATGTAATCGGTGTAGTGTACGAGGGATTCCTCGCCTGTGACAGCCGCCGTGTTATAGCCGAGGATCGGCGCACCGACGTCAACGTTAATCATGAAGACGTGATCTTTCAGCTCATCCTTGTGGTCGCGCACGAATGCCTTACTGCCCTCAAGTCCAATCTCCTCGCTGCCGTACCAGCAGAACTTTACGGTACGCTTCGGCGGGTGCTGCGAACCAACGCGCCGCTTCCATGTTGATAACGGAGCCTGCGCCGTTATCGTATACGCCTTTGGAAAATTCAACGGAGTCATAATGTGCGCCGAAGGAGATAATCTGCTCCGGGTGCTCGGTGCCCTTGATCTCCGCAATCACATTGTGCGACGTGAGTGTAATGTTCTTGTTCTGTACAGTAACCTTTGCGCGGGATGCACCTTTGTTGACAATCTCCATAGCGTCCACGGTGCGCAGCTGTACTGCCGGTGCATTGCCGAACGTACGCAGCGCACTGCGCAGCTTGCGCTGATGAAGGTCGGTATTCTCGAGGTCATCGTGAATATCGCCGTCCATGGTGACGACAGCTGCGGCGCCCGCTTCCATCAGGCTGCGGTACAGCGGCACGCGCAGGAAGCCGTTGACGAGCACAATCTTGCCCTTGACATTCAACAGGTCGACCGGAAGCGCGTTTTCCACGTAGACAAAATCCGCCGTAAGGCCGTCTGCGGCGGTGCTTTCCGCGCACTGGTAACCGCGCACGGTGTAGCTCTTGCGGTACGGCTCCAGAATCTCGAAGGTCGCTTCCACTTCGGCGGATTCGATCTCAAACGGCTCAATCACGGCGGACAGACCGAAGCTTTCACACTCCGCTTTCAGGATTTCCGCGGCTTTTAATTCTTCTGAGGAGCCGGCCACGCGCGTAAAGCCGATTTTATCGAGCAGTGCGAACGCACGGTTTTCGTCATATTTTTTCAATGTAAACAACTGCCTTTCTCTTTGATTTTATACGGTATTTATTCCTATTATATAGTATATTATATAGTATACAAAATAAATTGCAAGCGATTTTGCGCTAAAATGAAAGTGTACGGCTTTAAAAATGCAAAAAGCAGGGTCATTCCCTGCTTTTAGAGAATAATCCTGCAATTTTGCATATGAATTCACTTAAAATGCTTGTGTGCAGACGAATTTAATCTCTTCGATCTCCATACCGGTCTGGCCGAAGTAGAGCTTGAGATAATTCGTGCCGCCGAACAGCACGCCGATGTCCTGCTCTGCGGTAACGACCTCGCCGTTCGTGCCGTTGATCATGACCATGCCGCGCAGGTTACCGTCGATGAAGATAGACATCGGAATCTGCGCCACTTCATTGGCGTTTGCTTTTACGCGCATGACAAACTTATAGAGGCCGTTTTTCTTATAGCGGATGCCGAGAACGGTGGAAGCGCCTTTTTCCGTATTGACTGCGGAAATGTCGAGCGGAGCTTCGTCATCGATGAACTGATACTCGCCGTTGAAATCGACGTAATCTTCGCTCGTCTTCTCCGCTTCTGCGGCTTCGCGCTCCTCATCGCTCATGCGGCCAAGGCTGCGCTCCATCACAGGCGAGTTCATCACGGTGCGGCAGATATTCATCGCAGAGCGCACGAGCGCGTCACGCGTCAGTCTGCCGTCTGCAAGGGCGTCGTCCAAATTATCGTGTTGGCTGTTCGAGGCGGCGTCCGCGTTAACCATGTTGAGGTCATTCTGCGCGCGCACCTGTGCAGCGACGTTCTCGCGGGTGGCTTCTTCGCCCTCGCGATCGTTGCCCTTTGCCCACCAGTCGGTCATAACGGTACCTATGAAGCCCCACTCGTCGCGCAAGATGGTCGTGAGCAGGTCGAAGTTGCTGGCCGTCCAAATGCCGTTCAGACCACCGTAGGTGGACATGACAGAGTATGCGCCGCCCTCTTTTACGGCCGTTTCAAACGCGCGCAGGTAAATTTCACGCAGTGCGCGCTCGGAAAGGACGGAATCGATCTCGGTTCTCTTAAACTCCTGGTTGTTGCAGGCAAAGTGCTTGATGGTGCCGGTGACACCGAAGCGGCGCATACCGCGCAGCTGTGCGGCGGCGAGCTTGCCGGTGAGCAGCGGGTCCTCCGAGAAATACTCGAAGTTTCTGCCGTTTAAGGGGCTGCGGTGGATATTGAGACCCGGGCCGAGAAGTGTATCGATGCGGTTTTTGCGTTGCTCTTTGCCTTGCATGGCGAAAAGCTCTTCATTCAGCTTCTCATTAAAGGTGCAGGCGAGCAAGGTGCCGTTCGGCAGGCTGAACGCGATGGTGCCGCAGTCCATACGAATGCCGGAGGGGCCGTCTGCACAGCAAGCTGTGGGAATACCGAAGTTGACGAGGTTTTCCGTGACGCCGCCGAACGCGCCTGCGGAGCCCGCTGTGACCTTCGGAGAGTTCATGCCCTCGCCGCGCATAAGGCAGATGAGGTCTTCGTCGGAAAGCTGCGCTACAAAGTCTTCCAGCTCCGCTTTGCCGTCGAATACATCGCCGAGCTTGATGCCCTTGTCGCCCGTATACGGCTTTGCAGGCTTTAATGCCGCCGCGCTGCGGGCCGCCATATCGTATTCGCGCTGCGGTGCGGGCTCGAATGCGATTGTGTTATTGTGATTCACCATGCGGTCAAACTTCGTGACCGGCGCGCACGCCTGCACACACGTGCGGGTAACGGTATCTTCTTTCACTTCAAAGCTGCCGGAGAGCTTTGCGCCGCGCACGCAGCCGCCCGTGTAGACGTTATACGCGCCGCTTTCAAGCACATAGCAGAATCTGTGTCCCGTAACGCCGCTGTCGTCGTAGGACGCAAGATTTGCGATTGGGAACGTGAGCGTAAGCGTTTCGCTTTCGCCCGGCTGCAGGGTTTCGGTCTTTGCGAATGCGGCGAGGCTTCTTGCGGCCTTGCCGAGCTTGCCCTGCGGTGCTTCAACGAAGACGGTGACGACCTCTTTGCCCTGCACGTCGCCGGTGTTTTTCACAGTGACTTTCTCTGTAACGGTCTCGCCGTCGAAATCGAAGCTTTCAACCGTGCGGGTGAAGGTCGTGTAGCTGAGACCGTAGCCGAACGGATACAGCACACAGTCTTTTGCGAACGTCTCAAAGTAGCGGTAGCCGACGTAGATGTCTTCTTTATAAATGACCCGTGTGGGATCACCGAAGCCCTCTGTAGACGGATAATCGCTGATGTCAAGCGCGATGGTGTCGCTCAGCTTGCCGCACGGTGTGACAGTGCCTGTGAGAACATCTGCAGCGCCTGCGCCGCCCTCCTGGCCGCCCTGCCAGACGTACAGCACAGCGGCGGGATCGTATTCTTTCACCCACTTCATATCCATGATATTGCCGACGTTCAGCAGAACCGCAACACGCTTGAACGCGCCGCAAACCTCTTTTAACATCTGATGCTCGGCGGCCGTCAGGAGATAGCTGCCCTCTGCGGCGCTGTTGTCCTTATCTTCACCCGCGGTGCGGCCGATGATGACAACGGCGATATCGGACTTTGCAGCGGCCTGCTCGGCGAGCTCTTTCGTGACGGGCATTTCCTCCTGGCACCACGGCTCCTGTGCCCAGCCCATGCCCTTTTCAAACGGATGGTCCTTCAGCCAGTCGCGGTAGGTCTGCTCCAGCTCCTCGTTGACGGAAATGTCTTTGTTTTCTTTTAAAGCGTCCAGAATGTTCGTGACGTAGCGGGTATTAACTGCGCCGCCGGAGCCTGTGCCGCTCTTATAATAGTCGAACTGAATTCTGCCGAACACGGAAACGCGCTCACCCTTTCGGATTGGCAGCGCCTTGTCGTCATTTTTCAGCAGCACGCAGCCTTCCGCCACGGCCTGCCGCGCCAGCGCGGCATACTCGTTCCAATCGATCTTATACGGATTGCTCATTTTATTTTTCCTTTCTGCATGATCTATGCCGTTTACGGTGTATTCTCTTTGTTATAATGATAAACGATTTTGTGGATTTTATCAAGCCGCACAGTTAAGTTTCTGTGAAAAAATCACGTGAACGAAAATTTTCGTTGTAAAACGCTTTAAAAACGGTTATGATACATATAAATAGAAACCCTTTACGGAAGGAGTTACCGTTATGCCTGCTTTTTATACCCATTATCGCTTTGGCTGCGATGTTTTAAAACAGCTGCCGGAGAACATCCGCAGCATTTGCACCGCGCACCGCGGGCTTTTTGACATTGGCTTACACGGACCGGACATCTACTTTTTCTATCGACCTGTTCTGCCGAACAAGGTGAACCGCATCGGCTATGCGGCACACAAGCGCTCCGGGCGCTACTTTTTACAGCGCGCACAGAAGGTCATTGCGTCTGCGCAGGACAAAGATGCTGCCCGCGCGTATTTCTACGGGCTTTTGTGCCACTTTACGCTGGATTCTATCTGCCACCCGTACATCCACACGGCGATGAAAGAATTCAACGTCACGCACGCGGCGACGGAGACCGCTTTCGACCGCGCTTTGTTACTCAAAGACGGTAAAGACCCACAGCACTTTGACCCGTGCGGTCATTTTGAAGTGAACACGCGCAACGCCGCCGTGATTACGCCCTTCTACACGCCGGAAGCTACTGTGGCGCTGACCGAAAAGAGCATCTCCTCCATGGTATTCTACGGCCGTGTGCTGTTCACGCCGAACAAGGCGCTGCGCCGCGCCATTGACACCGGGCTTTACATCACGTTCCACCACGACGCCATTGCCGATATGATGATGACCACGCAGGACGTGCCGAGCTGCAAGCTGTGCACGGAGCACCTTATCGAACTGTACGGCAAAGCACTGGAGCTTGCGAAAACGCTTTTCCCGGCTGCGCAAAAGCTGCTCCAAAACGAAAAAGTCTCCTGCCCGGAGCTTGACCGCACATTTGACGGCTGATTTCAAATTTTTACAAAAATGCCCGCCATGCAGGAACCAAAACGTTCTGCACGGCGGGCATTTTATTTCCCGGGTTTTACCCTATAGCAAAAGCTCCCGTTCACGAAAGCCTGTGAACGGGAGCTTTGATTTTCACTTACAGATCCGATCAGATTTCCGGCTCTACCAGATGGCAGGCGCAGAAATGACCCGGACGAATTTCACGCAGCTGCGGCTTCGACTCTCTGCACTTGTCGCAGGCGACCGGGCAACGGCCGGCAAAGTTGCAGCCCTTCGGCGTGTTGATCGGGCTCGGCACGTCGCCGGAAAGAATCTGGCGGTGCTTCTGCGCTTCTGCACTCGGGTCCGGAATCGGCACTGCGGAAAGCAGCGCCTTGGAGTACGGATGCAGCGTGTGCGCATACAGATCGTCGGAAGAAGCGAGCTCGACGACATTGCCGAGGTACATAACGGCGATACGGTCGCTGATGTACTTGACGATGTTGAGGTCATGCGCAATGAAGAGGAACGTCAGTCCGAGCTGCTGCTGCAGGTCGTGCAGCAGGTTGATGATCTGGGACTGGATGGAAACGTCCAGTGCCGAAATCGGCTCATCGCACACGATGAATTCCGGCTCGATAGCGAGCGCACGGGCAATGCCGATACGCTGGCGCTGACCGCCGGAGAACTCATGCGGGAAGCGGTTGGCGTGCTCTTTGTTCAGGCCAACCAACTCGAGGAGCTCGTATACGCGCTCCTGACGGCGCTTTGCGTCGTACATGCCGTGGATGACCATACCCTCTTCAATGATGGAGGAAACGGTCATACGCGGATCCAGAGAAGCGTACGGATCCTGGAAAATGATCTGCGCTTTTTTCGCATACTTGAAACGCGTTGCGGCGTTTTTCAGATTCAGCTCTTCGCCGGCATAGTAGAGCTTGCCGGACGTTGCGGGATAAATGCCCATGGCCACACGGCCGAGCGTGGACTTGCCGCAACCGGACTCGCCGACAAGGCCGAGCGTTTCGCCCTTATAAATATCGAGAGAAATGTGGTCGACGGCCTTCAGCATACCGCCGGAAACCTTAAAGTGCTTGCATACGTCGTCCAGAACGATCAGTTTTTCATTACTGCTCATCCGGCTCACCCCTTTCTGCTGCGCTCGGGCAATCGGGATGGAGCAGCCAACATGCTGCCTCATGGCCCTCGCCCACCTTGAATACCGGCGGCTGCTCCTCATGACAAATCTTCATGCAGTGTGTGCAGCGGGCACCGAAACCGCAGCCCTTCGGCGGGTTCAGCAAATCCGGCGGTGTGCCGGGGATGGAAACAAGGCGCTGGGTCTTGTTCATATCCACGGACGGCAGGCTCTTTAACAATGCCTGCGTGTACGGGTGCGCATTGCGGTAGAAAATATCCTCGCAGGTGCCGGTCTCTACAACCTTACCTGCATACATGACCGCCACGCGGTCTGCCATGGACGCCACGACACCGAGGTCGTGCGTGATGAGGATGATCGCGGTGCTGGTCTTCTCTTTGATCTCGGCGAGCAGGTCCATAATCTGCGCCTGAATGGTCACGTCCAGTGCGGTGGTAGGCTCGTCGCAGATCAGGATCTTGGGGCTGCAGGCCACCGCAATGGCAATGACCACACGCTGGCGCATGCCGCCGGAGAACTCGTGCGGGTACTGCTTAAAGCGCTTTTCCGGGTCAGAGATGCCCACATCCCGCAGGTATTCCAGCGTTTTTTCCTTGGCGGCAGCACCCTTTAAGCCCTGATGCAGAGCAACGGCTTCCATGATCTGTGCCCCGATGGTCTTCAGCGGGTTCAGGCTGGTCATGGGGTCCTGCATGACCATGGCGATCTCGCGGCCGCGTACCCGTAGCCAGTCCTTTTCGGTTCTGAGGTCAGAAAGGCGCAGCGGCTTGCCGTCCGCCATGCCGTAGTAATCAATGGTGCCGCTGGTAATGGAGCCGTTGGCATCCAGCAGGCCCATGAAGCTCTTGGTAAAAACGCTCTTGCCGGAGCCGCTCTCGCCTACGATGGCAAGCACCTCTCCCTGATAGAGGTCAAGATCGATGCCACGGATGGCGTGCAGCACTTTTCCACGCAGGTTGAACTGGATGTTGACATCTTTTGCGGAGAGAATGAGCTGGTTGTGTTCCATGATACCCCCTCCTTACTGCAGATGGTTCTTCGGATCGGCAGCATCCGAGAAGGCGTTGCCGATCAGATAGAACGCAATGGTAACAAAGCTCAGGATGAGGGTGGGGTACAGCAGCTGGTAGCGCAGCCCGGCCTGCATCATCACCTTGCGGCCGTCGTTGACTAGGTTGCCCAGCGAGGGGGTCTCCACGGACAGGCCCAGACCGATGTAGGTGATGAACACCTCGTTGCCAATGGCTTCCGGGATGGTAAGGGCCATGCGAAGCATGATGACCGAGACGAGGTAGGGCAGCAGGTTGCGCAGCACGATACGGATGGTGGGCGTGCCGATGCAGCGGGAAGCCACATTATAATCCCGGTCGCGGATAATGAGGATCTGGTTGCGGATGAAGCGTGCCATTTCGATCCAGCCCTTGATGGCCATGCCAAGGACCATGGTCCAGATGCTGGGGGTGGCTACATAGGAAATGAGGATCAGCACGATGGCGGTGGGAATGTTATCGAAGATGTTGTACAACTCGGTGAACACAAAGTCCAGCCCGCGCACATAGCCCCACAGCACACCGGCGGTAATGCCCACCACAGCTTCGATGAGGGCCACGAAGAAGGCGATAGTCAGACTGGTGCGTGCACCGGCCCAGATGCGTGCCCACAGGTCCTGACCGATGGAGTTGGAACCCCAGATAAAGCCGTCCTGCCCAGGGGCGATGTTGCGGTACTGGATGCCGGTCACAGGGTCCACGGCGCACAGGTTCGGGTCTGCCTGACCGGGCAGGTGGGGCTGGATGAAGGCAAAGTAGTGTTGATATTGCTAAAAGCGCCGTGGGTAGG